>Ga0193954_1000532_pt1 | contig 22055 bp, 14 predicted proteins | sample BB_5_MG_FD_140340 | JGI IMG/M metagenome (GOLD analysis project Ga0193954, IMG submission 140340) | Microbial mat bacterial communities from the Broadkill River, Lewes, Delaware, United States - BB_5_MG | ecosystem: Environmental > Aquatic > Freshwater > River > Microbial mats | place: USA...
CCTGCTCAACTACCTGCGTGTGGGCACGCCCGTGACCCTGCGCATCTTGCTCGAGGCGATGATCCAGCAGAGCGATAACGCCGCGACCGATATGATCATCGACCATATCGGTGTCGACACGGTGAATGAGGTGCTGCCCGCTCAAGGCATCTTTGGATTCGGCCGCATCACCACCCTGATTGACGTGCGCCGGCTGGTCTACCGCGAGCTCGATACACGCACGGCGGGTCTGTCGCCCAAGGACATCTTCCGATTGCGCCTCACCAAGCCTCTCGACGCGCGGCTCGACAAGCTGGCCTCCATGCTCGACGAGCCGGCCGGCACCTTCACCGCCGGTGACCTGAGCTTCGCGTATGCAACCTACTATGCGCGCGGCTATAACTCGGCGCCTATGACTTCAATGGCCGCGCTGTTGGAGCGAATCGCCACCGGGCAGGCCATCAATAAGAAGGCCAGCCGCGAGATGTTGGACGTCATGCTGGGTACGCAGACGGGTGTGCGACGCATTCGGGGAGGTCTGGGGCCCGATGTGCCCTTGGCGCACAAGACGGGCACCCAGTATCGACGCACCTGTGACTTCGGGATCTTCTATCTGGCCGATGACCACCCGGTGATCTTCGCCATCTCGGTAAAGGGTGGCAGCCGCCGCGCCGCCGAGGGCGTGATGTCGCGCCTCGCCAAGAAGGCCTACGCCTACCTCAACCGGATGGACGCCGGCGACGAAGTCCAGTCCCCGGATGTCTCGGGCATCGCTGCCGATGAGTTGGAGCTGCTTGACCCCGAGTCACGAGGCGCTCCCAAGAAGCGGAAGTCGCGACGAAAGAGTCGCGCGCGCCGTAAGACCCAAAAGAAGAAGCGAGTCGGGGTTTCGCAAGATGAATTGCCAATCTCTGATGCGCTCTAAACGCCAACCGGGGTGCGCCCGCGCTCCGCGCCAGGAGCTGTCATGTTCAAAACCTCTATGATCGGCGCCGCCGTGCTCATGCTCCCGCTCAGCGCGTGGGCCGAAGATGGTCAGGCCTTCGTCTACGCTAACCGAGCTCGGGCCGCTTCTTATCAAGCGAAGTCCGCCTATACGCACAATCCATCCAGTAAGTCGGTGAACATCACTCGCAGCAAGCCGGGCGTCTACGATGTGCGCTTGGCTGGCCTTGGTCGCGTCGCTAAGGGCGGCAATGTGCAAGTCACCAGCTATGGACCCGGTCCTGGCATGTGCAAGGTCGCACGCTGGATCCCTGCAGGAGCGGACCTTTCGGTAAGGGTGCTCTGTTTCGAGGGCACACGCCCGGCCGATTCAAATTTTACGGTCCTGTTCACGCCCAGCGGGAACATCGGCAGCGGCCCGCCCGTCCGCTACGCCTGGTCCGGCCGCCCGCGTTCCCCAAAGGCCGCCGCACAGCCCAAGTATGCTAGCAACGCAGGCCAAGACGTGATGGTGCAGCGCACCGCAGTCGGCAGGTATACGGTGAGCTTTGCGGGGGTACCCAAGGCTGAGGCCCAGTCTGGCAACGTGCAGATCACCGCCTATGGCCCTGGACCGAGCCTGTGCAAAGTCCTGAGTTGGACCGCCGGGCCCGGGACCATGAATGTCAAGGCAGCCTGCTTCAATGACGGCCGGCCGGCGGATTCGGCCTTCACGGTGCTCTTCACCCCCGGGCGGTGAAGAGCAGCGAGCCTTGATTAGCTCAGCAGGGCCAGCTCTGCGTCCGTGATGGGATAGCTGCGAGCGACCTCGCCACCTTCAATGCCAGCTAGCTTGCGAATCGCCCGATGGATGTGACCCGGCGCGATGCGGATGCCGTTATCATCTCGAGTCAGGGTACCGGGGTCGATGCTGTGTGGTCGGTGTCGCTCATCGGTAGAGCCGATGACCCGGTTGCCCGTGATGCCTCGACCCATGAGCATCATGCTGGTGATGGACCAGTGGTCCTTGCCACCACCGCTGTTATAGCCCGGCGTACGTCCGAAGTCGGAGCCCACCACCACGACCATGCGGTCTGCAACGCCCTGACGTTCCGCCTCGTCCCACAGAAAATCTACGCCCTCCGTCAATCGCGTCATCGCCGCGAATTGACGGTTGTCATGATCTCCATGGCTATCAAAGCCGCCGATGGACAGGTTGGCGGTCGCACAGACTCCTGCTTTGTAGGCCGCCAGAGCAACCTGAGCCTGGCGGCGCAGGGCATTATTGGAGCTGTCCAGCTCTGCCGGCATGAACTCGGTAAGTCGCTTGATCTCGTTCTCACCAGAGCGGGCGACCGCGAGCGCGTTCATGGAGTGCCGGAGCTTGGGCAGATTCTGGGCCGTGATCTGGCGCTGCAAGCGGGCCTGCTGAGCTGCTTGCAGGCGAGTCAGGGTGGCCTGCGAGTGCAGCTCGCTGCTTTCATCCGATGGGTCCAAGCGCGTAGGATAGGCGATGCGCGTCAGCGCGCCGGTATCTCCGGTACGTGTCGGTGCCACTAGCCCTTGAGTGAGGTCATAACCTCCGTTGGAAATGAAGGACAGCGGCTTATTGGGGGCCAAGGAAGCGGAGAGCAGGGCCCCGAGTGCAGGATAGCCTTCAGCCAGCCGCCCGCTCCACGTGTGCCTCGAACCGCTGTCATGCCCATTGGTTGAGCAGTCAACGCCATTGATGATCAAGGTCTTGGAGTAGTGCTTGTCAAAGAAGGCCTGGTTGCCGGCTACCGGTGCGTAGCGGATGTTGCCCGCGGTCTGGATGTCTCCGGTGAAGTACATATTCATCGGATCTAGGTCTTCTTCGTTGGCCCGCCCCTTGGGGTCACACAGACTTGTGGGGTCCCAACCACCGGCTGCGTTTACCAGCACAAAGAAGGTTCCCTCATACGGTGCGTTATCTTGGGCGCGCGCTGAACGCAGCCCGAAGGGGCTCATCAGGCTCATGCCCGCGAAACCAGCGGCTTTGAGAAAGTCTCGTCGTTTCATGTTCCTGCGTGCTCCTACTCGTACAAAAAGGCCCAGTCGTTCATCAGATAGGTGACGACGGCCATCCAGGCTCGAACCGTGAACTGTGGATCTCGGGTGATTCGAAGCTCCTCGGGCAGGCTCTCATTCGTGACGGGGTCCCTCTCCGCGCGACAGCTGTACTGCAAGTAGGACGACACTTCTTCCGCCTCGACGGCGGCATTACCTTCGCGCCAGGTCTCTAGGAAAAGCTCATAGCTGGCGTCGACCTCTTCACGGCTGGGGTCCTCGCCGAGCAGGCGCCGGTGCAGGTAAGTGATGTTGCTCTTGATCGCCTCCACCGCGCTGGGGATCTCGAAGCCGTTTTCGTCCTCGGGAACGTAGGTGCGCTCAACGAGCGGGAAGAGCGTGCGCGCCGCAGGGTCCTCGCTGACAAAGTCGGACGCTACGGACAAGCAGGACATCTCATTGGCCATGCGCTTGGCGATATTGGCCATAACGCCATTGGGGGCGGTGATCCGGCTCGTGACGCCGTTGCTATCAATGCCGCCGTAGAAGATCAGGAAGTCTCGCGATGACAGCAGCACCCTTCGATTCGAGCGAATCCAGGGGCGCCCCATCACAGCCTCAATCTTGCGGTCGAGCTGCTCGGGGGTGAGCAGGCGACCGGTACCAGTCCATGCCAAGGCAGCTTGCGTTTCGGGAGTCAGCGCACCTGCATTCTTCGCCCGAACGTAGGGGCTAAGGCCCAGCGTCTTGACCACAACCTTGAAGCTCTGGCTATTGGTCATGAAGGCCTGACGCGCCTCGATGAAGACCTTCTCCTGAGCATCGAAGGCGGCGAGCTTGGCCTTGGCTTGCTCCGGGCTGAGACCGTCCGTGCTGCCGGATAGCGGCTCTTGACCGGTGAGCGCTGTGAAGACGGTATGTACGACGCTGGTCGCGAAGCGCTCATCGTCTGCAATCTGCTCTGCCAACCATTGCAAAGAGCGTGGGCCCTGGCCCGCTGGAACCTGCTTGTCCCCGAAGCCGGGCGGCAGCATGTCCGAGTTCCAGCCCATCTCTGGTGGACGGTAGCGGCCGCGCTCATCCCAGTTCTGAAAGGCACCGGCGATGGGGTCCATGACCGTGTGACACACAGTGCAGGCCTCATTGTACAGCGTGGGGTTGTGCTCCTCGATCTGCGTCGCGTCGACGGGGCGCTCGGCCAGCTTCAGGATGTCTGTCGCGAGGAACATCTTGTAGATCATGCGCGAGCGGTGCCGGTTCACGTTGGTGGCCGTGGTGGGAAAGCGGTTCAAGAATACGTGGGAGGTCATCACGCCCGCATGCGGGATTGCAGCGAGCTGCCCGGGCTGGAAGTTTGTCGCGTCATAATTGGCGGGGTCGTCCCCGTCTCGGTAGCCCATGCCGCTCACGTCATAGACGCGGGCGGAGAAGGGGTTGAGCATCAGGTAGTCCGCCGTGAGGACCTCAGAGAAGGGCAGCTCGTTGCGGACCACATGGGCTACCAACTCCAACGGTGCCCGGGCTACGGCGCGGTTGCTCAGGGTGCGCAAGGTGGACCTCCGAGTGCCGTCCTCCACCGCCTCGTACCAACGTCGATTTGCGTAATCCGATGAGTCGAGCAGATTGATGGCGGCGTCTCCGCCGTAGTAGCGGTCCGTCAGTAGGATGTCGTTGTAGACCTCCTTAAGCCGCAGGAAGAACGCGTCCTCGCGCATCATGCCGTCCAGCGCGACCTCCACGCCGCGCAAGCCATCTTGCTGAACCTGGGCGAGCTCCGCCTCCGTGGGCAGACGCCCTACCAGGTTCAGACTGAGCTTACGCAGCAGCTGAGTGTCGTCGATGTATCGCAAGTCGGCGAATAGATCGTCGCTGGTCTCATCCGCACAGGCGATGGGCGCGTCGAGCTGAGTGACGAGCTGTTGAAGCGCAGCGTACTCCGAGCTGTCGGCGCTCAGCCGCACGCCGCCGCCATGCTCAAGCTCACCCAGTGGCTTGAGTAGGAGCACGGAGGTTCCGCCGACCTCAAATCGCGAGACCTTCTGGACCGCGTCGTAGTTGGCGGCGAGAAAGCCGGTTTGGGCTGCGCTTTGAAGCACCAGCTCGGTGTCCTTCGCGGCGCCTTGGGCGTTATGGCATTGGATGCAGTTGGTGCTGAGCACCGGGGCCCAGACCTCATCTTTGAAGAAGGTCTCGGTCGAGACGCAGCCCTGCTCGATGGTTGGGTCCTCCCCCTTCGTGGCTGTGCAGCTTGCCGTCGCGGCACACAGAACACCCCACCCGATCGGGATGGCGGCCCTCGATACCCATCTGCGCATGCGTCCTCCTATTGCGTGCATGTTCATCATTTTGTCGGCCGCGAAATCAGGTCGAAGACCGCGTCGCAGCGAGCACATGTAATGCACATCACGGGCCGTACCCCTGGTCGGGTAGATCACGAACACTGGGGGCGCTCGCCCCCGGGAAGTGGCCCCCACGGCCCCCGGGCGTTTTCCACCCGGGGCACCTTCGCTAAGGTCTGTGACTTGTCCGGGAAACTACGAGCGCCGCGCGGTCCCCGTCGCCTTTCATTGGGCAGCGCGCTGACGCGTGGTGCCCCGGCCCTGTCTTTTGAGGCGCGCTACGCCGAGCTGTTGCGGCGGGATCTCTTCCACCTGCAGCAGGGGCTGTACCCTGCGCAGCTCCTGATCGACATGCCGATGCAGAGCTATGCCGACAGCGTGCCGAGCGCGCTCAGGTCGATGCCGGCCTGGCTCCTTGGGGCTCCGCAGGACGCGCAGCTTCCACCCGGCCAGCCCTCTCGCAGGGAGGCCGTGGTTCACCAGCGGGGAGCGATATCACGACAACTTGGCCTCCGTGCACGTGCTCGTGCCCTTCGCCTCAAGGGGCTGCAGCTTGCGACCGCGGGCTCCGTCGACATGATGCGACGCCAGGCCGTGGCACCCTGCGTGCGTTACCTGCGGACCTGCGCCCCGAGCCGACCCACGGTATTGGAGGTGCACCTTGACGGTGCGCGCACATCGCTGATGGTGCAAGCGAGCTTTCCTAAGGCGGACTACCAGGATTTGACACTTGCTCGCCCGAGCCCGACGGCGCGACCGGACCCCCATGATCGATGCGTCCTGCCCGAAGAAGATGGCAGCGTGGATCTCGTCCTGTGTAGCTTTGTCCTGCATAGGCTGTCGTGCTCGATGACCCGCAAGCTGCTCATCGAGTTCGCGCGCGTGCTGAGTCCGGGCGGGCGTTTGGTGCTGCTCGATGTGCTCCAGCGTATCGACCTCGAGGGCATTCAAGGCGCACAGCAGCCGGTCGCGTCAACAGGGCAGGATGCCATATTTCGTCAGCATCTCAGCCATGACGTGCAGGCTACATTGACAGACTTGGGCTGGAGGCTAACCGAGGTCGCGCCGGCCTTTTTGGCGAAGGTGGTCGTCGCCGACAAGACCCAGACTACGCGGGCTCCAGGTCAAAGCTGACATCCAAGCCCGCGCGCTTGGCGAGGCGTTGGGCCACTTCGAGATAGTACAGGCGGTCCCGCTCGCCCAACCCAAAGGCCTCAAGACGCTTGAACTCTTCCTGGGCTGCTGCGACCTGTTCGGGGGCAAGCTTGGCGCGCACAATCTCGAAGAGGTCGGCCTCTTCGTAGCGCAGATGCGGTCGCGCAAAGGCAATGTAGAGCTGGGCCGTTCTGAGCACCTTCTCCCAATCGCCCTCGTTCAACCCGTCGACGAGGTCGAAGGTGAGGCGCGCGGCGTGGCTGTGTTGCTCCTCGGTCTTGGCCACCACGGGGTGGTGCTCATCACCCACGGCCTTCGCGAAGGCCGCCACTAGGCATTGAGACTCCTTACGGCGGTGCACGAGGTGAATGTAGTTGCCGACGAAGTCGATGACATCGGTCCAGACGTCGTTGCGTAGCAGCTTGCGCCGACCCAATCGGTGGGTCTCGGCCTCCATGGCCGCCAGCGCGATGTCCATCAGGTGGTGTTCAGCGAGCAGCTCATCAACGGGGTGCTGACGCCTGTCAGCCTTGCCCCGGGCCTCCCGGACCCACTGCAGGAACTCGTGATCGAAGGTCACCAGGGGGGCAAGATCTAGCGATTCAGGCAGTGCGTTTTCGTCGTTCATGACTGGCCGAGTTCGGCGCATGTTTTCAGACGCACTCGGAGAATACAACTGACCTTCAGGGGCAGGTCCTTTGGTTTACTCGCGCTCGTCGATGTTGGGCACCACGAAGATCAGCAGCATGCCGGGCACGGTGAGCGCGCAGGTCAGCCCAAAGTAGGTCGCAAAGCCGGTGGCCTCGGCGATGAAGCCGCTCGCGACCCCAGAGAGCGTAAAGCCGACGCTCATCAGCGCGGTCAGGATGGCCATATGTGCGGCACGATGTTCCGGCATTGCACAGCGCATGAGGTAGACCATGAATACGGCCGTGCCGAGGCCTGCGCCAAACATCTCTACCGCGATGACGCTCGTAATCGCCCAAAACGGCGGGGCCCCCGCCGACTGCGCATAGAGCGCTAGGCCCATGTAGAGCAGGTTCAGGGCGTTCTGGGCGATCACAAAGGGCCAGATCCAACGACGCAGGCCGTGTTGACTGATGAGGTAGCCGCCCAGAGCGGGGCCGGCCAGCGCAGCGATCATGCCCACCGTGCCATTGGCGACGCCATACTGCTCTAGGCTCATGCCGATCGACTTGAGGAAGGGGTACTTCATCTTCATCAAGAACGACTCACCCGCGCGAAAGAAGATCACGAAGGCCAGGATGCGCCCGACCTGGGGCTGCGCAAGAAACGATACGAAGGCCTTGGCATAAAACGAGCCGGAGCTCGCCATGCGTTTATGCAACACAGGTAGCGCCGCCAGGAGCGCCAGCATGATCAGGAAGAGGCCAATGGCAATCCAGCCTGCGACGCTGATCTTGGACAGCGCCGAGGCGAGACCTGGTGCATTGCTCTCCAGTTGCTCGAAGAGTGCCTGGGCCGGTGCGGAGGCAATGAAGGCTCGGCCCGCCAGCACCAGGCCAATGAGCGCTCCCAGGCCGAGCACGATGCTGGGTCGAACCAGCCCTCGGCCGATCGCCGACAGGGGCTGGCGGGCGGTCTCGACCCTAGGCAACAGGCTCAGGTGGTAGGCCAGCAGCGCGCCCATGACGGCTGCACAGAGCCCAAAGCCCCATAGCCAGCCTACCCGCTGAATGAGTATGAGCGAGGGGCCTGCGACGACCAGCATCGCCACCCTGTAGGCTGGGGCCCGAAAGCCTACAAAGCGGGACTGCTGACGTTCGTCGAGCGCCTCTAGATAGTAGCCGTCGATCGCCACGTCGTGCGTGGCCGAAAAGAAGGCCAAGAGCATGAAGAGCGCAGAGGCGGCGATGAGGCCGCTGGCACCCATCTCAGCCGCGACGGCGAGGCCGAGCAGGCAGGCGACCACTACGATCTCGGTCAGCGCGATCCAGCGGCGCTTGGTCCCGTACTCGTCGAGGTACGGGCCCCACAGGAACTTCAGGTTCCAGGGCAGGTGAAAGAGTGAGGTGAGCCCGATGATCTGCAGGCTGGCCTTCAGTTCCGTGAACAGCACCTCTGCGAGGGTGTGCACGACGCTGTACGGAAAGCCCTCTGCGAAGTAGGTCGTGCTGACCCAGATGTGTGGGGAGGAGGCCCCCTTTTGTTCGGCACGCCCTGCGGTGGGTGATGGATCTGAGCCTGCGATGGCGACAGACCTAACAGGGCAGAGCCTTGTGGTCACTCCCTAGGCTGGGCCGGCCTACGCTTGAGTTGCTGTCATCCGGGTGTAGGGCAGCCTAGGAACTTCGCGACGCGGGCCACCTCACTGTGCAACAGGCCGCCGTAGGCTGCGGCCGTCGGTTCTTGTTTCGCGTAGCCCACCTGCACATCGAGTTGACCGCTCTTGACGCTGAGGTTGGCCCAACCGATGACCTGGGTGCCAAAGAGCAGCGGCAGGGCATAGTAGCCCCGCACCCTCTTCTTTGCGGGCACGTAGGCCTCGAAGCGGTACGGCCATCCCCAGAGGTGTTCGAAGCGGCTGCGGTCCCATACAAGTGGGTCGAAGGGCGCGAGGAAGCGAACCCGCCGCGGCGTGCCTTCGGCGGACTCCGCCCCCGCTGGCCAGACATACTGCACGCCGTCAACCTCGGTGGTGCCGAGCAAGCCCTCTTGACACATCTCAGCGATGACCGGCCGCGCCTTGGGCGGGTCTTTGATGTGCCGGCACCAGCGCTGACCCATCGCGCCCAGCGTTCTGGCCGAGACGGGCGCCAGCACTCCCGCGGCGAGGCTGAGCATGCGCTGCAAGCGTGCCTTGGCCGACTGGGCCTGAGGCTTCACGCAGGGCGCCGCGAAGATCCTCTGGCCGGATTGTCGATGGCTGACTCGTAGCAGGCCCCGGTGCAGCAGCGTGTCTAATACCAGGCTCACGCCCCGAGACTGCCCGCCCCAAGGGTTGGTGCGACGCTCCCGCCCAAAGTGCGCCTCCAGCTCCTTTGGATGCAGGGGACCTTGCGATCGGACCACGGAGAGCACGGCCTGTTCGACCTTGTTTAGCGGGGCGCGCCCGTGTCGGTGCACCAGCGGCCAATGAGCCCGGCCGATGAAGCCGTAGGCGTACAGGTAGCCCTCCTCTAGCGCTTGGTCTGGGTAGGCCTGCTCTAGATCACCGGCGCGGTAGTTGCGCACTCGGTGCCTCAAGATTAAGTCCTGGGCCCGCGCCGGAGCACGGATAGGATCGGCCTGAACAAAGCCCATGCGCTCGAAGGCGCCTTGCAGCGTCGTTGGCGCAAAGAGCGTGTGCGTCGTGGCAAAGTGCCGCAGCTGAGCGAGGGTCTGCATGGCCGGCTTCATCCTGCGATCTGGGGTGCAGGCTAGCACAGCTGAGTGGGCTATCGCGGCTCAGGAATTCAGCGGCAGCCCCAACGCCAGGCGGGCCAATAGAGCGGCGCTGGCCCTTCTGAACTGCGCGGCGGCACGTCGCTGTTCCTGGCGAAAGAGCAGCGCCTCGACCTCCAAGAGCTCAGACACGGTGATCTGCCCCTCCTCGTACCGCAACCGCTCCACGCGCACTACCTCTTGGGCATGGGCCACGGCCTCAGTGGCCAGCTGCAATGCACCCTGCGCGGTGTGCACCGCCGCGTAGCTTGCCTCGACCTGAAGACGCAGGCCTCGCTGCGCACTCTCCAGCTCGGCGCTGAGCTGACGTTGGCTAGCGGATAGCGCGTCGGCTCGAGCCAGACGGGTGCCGGCCGCGAAGGGGTTCCAGACCGCGTTGATCGAACCTTGCAGATAGTGGTTGGTATCATAGGGTAGGCCGCTGTCGTAGACGAAGAGACCGCGGGCTTCGAGCTTGGGCACCAGCTCCAACCACAGCCCGTGCTGCCTCTTCTGAGTGGCTTCGACCTTGGCCCGCAGCGCCAGCAGGTCCTCGCGTGCCTGCAGAGCAAGCGCGGCCCCCTGCTTCTGGGGCGGCAGCGTGAGCTCTAGGTCAACCTCACCTGCGTCCATGGGGCCCGTCTGTCCGATGGCGAGCCCCAGCGCGGTCTGGGCGACGCGCAACGAGTCCTCCAGAGCCAAAATCTCTTGCTTGGCATCCGCCCAGGCCAACTCGATCCTTAGAGTGTCCGCGCGTAGGCTCCGGCCCGCCGCGCTGAGCGCGCGCACCTGGGCCGCCGTCGTCTCGAGGCTGCGTGCGTAGGTCCTGGCCGCTGTGAGCTGAGCACGTAGGGTCCGCACATCAAAGAAGCGCCCCCCAGCCTGCGCCGCCAGCTCCTGCCGGGTCCGCGTAGATCGGTGCTCCGCGGCGCGGGCCTCCTGGCTGGCCGCCGGTCCAAGCCCCCAAAGGCGTGCGCTATCCAAGATGGGCTGTGTGATGGAGACCCCCACCCGAGCCGCGTTCTGGCTGCCAAAGGGGAAGCTGCCGACGGGCGTTACTAAAGACAGCAGCCGGTCGATGCGACTGATCCCAGCTTCTGCGCCCACCGTGGGCAAGTAGGCTTGCCGCCAGACTGCGGAGGACTGTGCGGCAGCGGCTTCCTGCCCGGCGCGCGCCGCCTCGGTGCCCGGTCGCTGGGCACCCCGACTCAGGACCTCGGAGAGTGGCGGCGCGGCATTGGCGGCGGAGCTCAGGAGCAGCATCAGCGCGACACCCGCGCTGCTGACTAGGCCCCGGGGTGTCGATGGCCGCGCCCGGTTGAACATGAGCGTGTAGGCCGCGGGTACCACCAGCAGGGTCAAGAAGGTCGATGCAAGTAGTCCTGCAATCATAGCGGAGGCGAGCGGCGGCCACAGGGGGCTGGGCGACAGAGCCAGGGGCAGCAGACCTGCTACGGTGGTCGCAGTGGTCAGCAAGATGGGGCGCGCCCGCAGCGTGACGGACGCGGATACCGCGTCAACGACGGATAGGCCTTCGGCTCTGCGGATCTCGATGACGTCCACCAAGACGATCGCGTTGTTCACAACTACCCCGACCAAGGCGAAGACTCCGAGAAGGGACATAAAGCCAAATGGTTGGTCAGCGACGAGTAGGCCCGGCACGACGCCGGTTGCCGCGAGCGGCACGGTGAGCAGGATGAGCAGCACTCTGCGGTAGGAGTTGAACTCCACCATCAGGAACAGCAGCAGCAGCATGGCCCCGATCGGAGCGCTCTGGGCGATGGCGGAGTTGGCCTCACCGGAGCCCTTCGCCGCGCCTCCGAAGCCGAGGTGTACTCCCGCGGGCAGCTGATCTGCCGTCACCGTGGCCTCAACCTTCTTGACCACGGGACCGAATGTAAAGCCGTCTTGCAGGTGGGCGGTCACGGCGACCTCCCGTACTCCGTCCCGTCGATGAATGGCCGCAGGCCGCCACACCACATGCGTTTGCGACACCTGTCCGAGGGGCACAAAACCTGCGGTGGCAGAGGGCACAGACAGCGCGGCGAGGGTGTCCAGCTGAGTGCGCTCACCGGCGCCGGAGCGCACCAGGATCGGGATGGGGTCGGCCTCGGAGCGCAGGTGACCGACCAGCAGGCCCCGACTTTGGGCCAGCAGAGCGATGCCCACGTCCTCACGAGACAGACCCCTGCGGGTGGCCGCGCCCTCGTGCACAGCGAACTCTAGTGCGGGCACGCCCAGGCCCAGGTCGTGGGTCACGTTGCGCACGCCCTCGGTATTGCGCAGGGCCCGCATGACGCTCTCGGCGGCCGCGTGAAGAGAGGGTAGGTCATCGCCGGTGAGGCGGACCTCCACAGGCGCGACAATGGGTGGGCCTTGCTGAAGCTCGCGAGGGATGACCTCGGCCTCGGGCCGGTTCTGTCGGGCCCACTCGCCGAGCTCAGCGCTAAGGCCCGCAACATCGCTTGCGTCGTGCGTTTGCACCACCAGATGCGCAAAGTGCGGGCTCTGTGGGCGATTGGGCAGGTTGTAATAAAAGCGGGGCGCTGAACGACCCACGAAGGTCGAGACGGCGTGCACCCTCGGGTCCTGCATCAAGTGTTGCTCCACAGCTCGGGCCGTGAGGTCTGTCTGCTCAATGTGGGTGCCCTCGGGGTGCATGACCTCCACCACGAGCTGGTTGCGCCCTGACGCGGGGAAGAAGCTCTTTTTAAGCCCGCCCGCGCCCCAACCGGCGATGCCTACGGCGACGGCGGCCAGGGCCAAGATGCGCACCGGGTATAGCGTGGCCCACCGGCCGATGCCTTGGGTGAGGCGCGCCAGCTTTGTCTGCGACGGGGTCGGCCGAGCGCGAAGGAAGATGCAGGCTAGGTTCGGGGTCACCAAGACCGCGTAGAGGTAGCTGATGACCAGGGTCAGCATGATGACGACCGGGATCGCGTGCGTGAAATCGCCGGTGCTGCCCTTGGACATGTACATCGGCACAAAGGCGGCCAGGGTGGTGCCGGTGGCGGTCGCCAGGGGCAGGGCCAGCTCTCGCACTGCCTCCACCGCGGCGAGATTCGCAGGTTGGCCTGCGTCCATCTTTTGTTGCACCGCCTCGGCCATCACGATGGCGTTATCGACCAGCATGCCCAAGGCAATGATGAGCGCCGAAACGGAGATCTGGTGCAGGATGCCGCCGTCCATGGCGTATACCGCCAGGGCCGACAGCGCCACGAGGGGCACAACGGAGGCGACAACCAGCCCCAGGCGAATGCCCATCGAGAGGATGAGGATCGCAGCCACGATCACGATGCCCAGGAGCAGGGAGCGGCCGAGGCCGTCCAGCCGCTGGGAGACGAAGTCCGGCTGAAAGCTCAGCGTCTCGATCTTGAGGGGGGCGGCCCGTGCGCGGATGGGCCCCAGCGCATCGCGCACGCGCTGTCCCAGGGCCACCACATCGATGCCCGGTTTTGGCACTACTGCGACGGCCACCGCGTCGGCGCCGTTGAAGCGTGTGAGCACCGCGTGGGGCTCCTTGGGTCCCAGGCGAACCCGAGCGACCTCCTTGAGCGGCACAGAATGCCCCGACCCAAGGTGGATTTCGCTGTCCGCGAGGTCTTCGAGGGACTGCAGCTCAGCCACAGCTCGCAGGGAGGTGTTGCGACCCGCCACTCGCAGCGCGCCGGCGGGCAGGCTGCGGTTCTTGGCGGCCAGGGCCTTTGCTAGCGCGCCGGGCGCCAGGCCGAGGCGCCGGGCCTGCAGGTCATCCAGCTCCACCACCACCTGCTCCTGCGGGTCTCCCTCCAGTGTCACGGCGGAGACGCCCCGCACGCGCAACAGAGCCTGCTTAACCTCCTTGGCGCCGTTGAGCAGCGCTCTGCGGTCGAGGCTGCCGGTCACCGCGAGCACCACCGCGTGCTGATCTGTAGTGATCTCGTGGGTCAGCTCGGGTTTTAGAGCGCCCTCGGGCAGGTCTGCCTGCGCCTTGTCGAGCGCCTCTTGGACCTCATCCCAGGCGGCCCGCGTGTCGTAGATGGCATCACCGAGCCGAACCTGTAGGACCGAGACATCCGTGCGCGAGGTGGAGCTGACCTCGTAGACTTGGGCCACTTGAGCCAGCTGCTCCTCGATGGGGTCGGTCACCAGGCGCTCCACGGTCTGTGCGCTGGCGCCGGGATAGGCGACGACTACGAAGCCGAAGCGGTCCGGCATCGTGGGGTCCTCCTGGCGAGGCATGGTGAACCACGCCAGTACTCCGGACAGGGCCAGCAGGGCCGCGACTGGCAGAATCAGGCGGTGCCGGTGCAATACAGACTGCAGCAGCGTGTTCATCGGCGCACCTGCACGGCCTCGCCGGACAGGAGGCTGGCGTGGCCTCGGACCACGACCTCCTCGCCGGGCGTCAATGCGGCCTGCACGAGAACTCCGTGCTGGTATAGTGCGGACACGGTCACCTGCACCCGCTCGGCGAGGCCATCTTTGACCCGGTAGACGAATGGAGACTGCCCGCCAGGATCTGCGACGGAAGGCACAGGCACCAGCAGGCCGCCGTCCTGACGAAGGGGCAGCGCCACCTCTGCGGTGTATCCGGGCACGACCCCGGTGGCCGGATCCAAGCTGATGATGACGGGAAAGAGCTCGCCTGGGCCAAAGGCCGCCCGCCCCAGGCGAAGGATCACCCCGCTGAGGTTGTCCAAGCCTGCAAGCGGCAAGCTGACCTGCACCTTGGCTCCGCTCTCGAGGCCGGCGCGCACGGACTCAGGCACCTGCACTTCGACTTCGAGGCGTCGCTCGGCGCTGAGCACCACGACGGGTCTACCGGCGACAGTGGTCTCGCCTGGCTCCATCAGGACTTGTAGGACCGTGCCGTCGAAGGGCGCGGTGAGCGTGGCCTCTTTGAGGCGTCGTTGTGCTTCGGCGAGCTGGGCCTGGAGCCCTTCAAGGGTGGCCGTGGTGGCGTCCCGGGCGGCCCGAACCTTCTCCAGGGCCTCGTTGACGGCCGCCTTTTGGGCCACGAGCCGGGTGGTGCGCTCAAAATCACGTTCGAGCTGGGCGTGACGGGCGCTCACATCGGCGAGCTGGGCACGCGCCGCGTCTCGGGCCAGGCGCAGGGGTGCGCGGTCGAGCTGCGCGAGCACGGCGCCGCGCGATACCCGCTGACCCACCTGAGCGGGCCGGCGTGTGACCCGGCCGGACATTGTGAAGCCGAGCTGGGCGCGCTGTTCGGCGCGCACCACCCCGGTGAAGCGGATCACGCGGTGCTCGGGGGCGGCGCGCACGGCGGCCACATCCACGAGGCGGGGCCCCTGGGGGTGGGCTTCGCGGGCTGTGGAGGCGCTCTCGCCGCCGAGGTGGATGAGCAGCCCCAGTCCTAGGGCCACCGCCGAAATGAGCCATCGTTTTAGTGATTTGGCTGGCCGGTCTGAGCTTGAATTGGCCGGCCGGTCTATTTTGTTTCGCGCGTGTGTGCTTTGCATAGGTCGTCGTCCTTTTTGGGGGATCAGGGGTTGGGTACGGGAGTGATGCCTCTGAGGAAGAGAGACATCGTGTCGTTCAAAAAGCGCCGGTCTAGGTCTTCGGGGTCCATACCGGGCCAGGTGGCCGCGATGTGCCTGAGCTGGAACCAGCCGGTGGTCAGGATGATGAAATTGAGCTGAATGTTGGCGGGCTCGACGTCATCTCGGATCGCGCCCTCCTTCTGGGCGGCCGCGATGCGCTGAATGCCCTCCGCGGTGACCTTGTACTCCAGGTCCGGGCAGACCTCGCCGTTCTCAAGCCGCATCCAGGTCATCATGCGGGCCACCTCGGGCCGGGCCTCGAAGAAGGCGAACATGTGGCGAATGGTGGCTTCGATGGCCTCCATGTGGCTGCAATCGCTGCGGATAATCTCGAGCAGCCCGTTGAAGAAGGGCTCGAAGGCGATGGTCTTGATCTCCGTCCACAGCTCTTCTTTGGAGCCAAAGTGATGGTGAATGAGGCTCTTGGTGACGCCGGACGCTTTGGCTATGACGGATAGCGGGGTCTCGGCGACGCCGCGTTCAACGAAGATCCGCTGCGCCGTATCCAGGATCGCCTGGCGGGTGCCTTCGGGATCGTAGCGACGCGGGTTCATTGTGATCAGGATATATAAATTGGCCGGCCGGTCAACACTGTTCACCTCCGCCTGATGGCTGTGCGCCCGCGCACGATGTTGAAGCCATCTCCCGACGTCCTGTACCCCATAGTGACTATGAAGACGGAATCTGCCGGGCACGTCAGCATTGTCCTTTGCGCCCTGCTGCTCGCCGCAATGGGTAGCGGCTGCGGCGGCATGCTGCAAACCGCCTACGGCTTTTCCAAGACTGAAGTTCGGCAGTCGGAGCGCTCGCGGCATGTGCACTTCGAGGGGGTGCCCGCTGGAGCGCAAGTTCAACGCAGCGGCCCGGGCGGCACCAAGAACCTCCAGAGCATCAAGGATGATCATGTCACCTATCCGGTGCGCGAGACGGTGGAGGTGCCTCGTTCTCGAGTGCCGATGTACATCGGCACCGCGTTGGACCTCGCGGGCTTGGGGCTGACCGCCTACGCCGCATCTCGAGGAGGGGAGGGCGCGGTGTGGATGGCCTATAGCGCCGCCTACTTTGCCACGGGCGCCGTCGCGGACGGTGTCTTTGCCATCATCTACTCCAACGATACAAAGACCACCGTCACGAAGTTCGAGCCGGTACCGCAGCCTCCCCTGACCTATACGGTTCGTATCGGAGACGAAACCAGGGTTGCGCTATTGGACCCCGCCTGGGGTGACAGGGTGCAGTTCGATTTTGCGGTGCCCGCTGATGTTGAAAGTCCCGGCGGTCCACGTATTGGAGCCTATGCAAACCAGCCTGCGCCACCGAAGCTAGAGCTTGAGCCCACCTCAGGTGTGGCCAAGCCTACACCTGATCCGCCGGAGCGCTGGTATGGCTGGCAGATCATCCCGCTGGATGCCTTGGCCATCACGGGCATGGTCCTAGGCTTCACCAAAGATAACTCCGCCCTTATGTGGGGCAGCGTCGGCCTGTTTGGGGCGGGTCCCCCGTTGGTGCACTTTGCCAACGGGCAATATTCCCGGGGCGGTGGCAGCTTTGCGAGCCGCACCGTGGGGCCGCTCGTGGGCGCGGGCATCGGATTCTATGCCGGGCTCTTCGCCATCCCCTTCATCGATTGCAGTGGCGATGATTTTGGCTTCTGTGTCTTCGCGGGGCCCATCTACGGCGCCGCGATTGGCGCGGGGCTCGTCGCGGTAGCCGCCCCCTTTCTCGACAGCGGATTTCTCGCTTGGAAGCCGGAGACCGAAGAGGGGCAGAGTGAGACGGGCCTGCTGATCGTGCCCAGCACCGGGGTCACGGATGACGGCCGCATGACCTTTGGGCTCGCCGGGCGCTTTTGACTTAGCGCTCGGCGATGGCCCGGGCTACATCCGGGGAGCGCTTCATCTCTCGCAGGATGTGTTGCACTCGGCGCTCATAGCCCTCTGAGCGCGCGCCCGGGAACCAAAAGGAGGGCCTAGACAGGGAGGCCGCCAGCTCGGCGGCCTGCCGGGGGCTGAGATCGGAGGCGCTCGTATCAAAGAAACGCTGCGCGGCCGCCTCTGCACCGAAGACGCCCGGGCCCATTTCGACGACGTTCAAGTAGATCTCCAAGATCCGCTGCTTCGAGGCGCGTCGCTCGAGCGCGACCGCGTAGGCCGCCTCGCGCACCTTTCGAAGCAGGCTGCGCTGCGAGGATAACCACAGGTTCTTGGCCAGCTGCTGGGTGAGCGTCGAGGCGCCACGCATGCGTTGGCGGTTGCGCCAGCCGTCCCTCAGCGCGAAGCCTAGCTCGCGAGGGTCGAAGGCCCCGTGCTCAAAGAAGCGCGCATCCTCGGCCACCAATACCGCGAGTTTGAGGTCCTCATCGATACGGGCCGTACTCAGCCAGGTCATCTTCGGGCGGCGCCTTGTGGCCTTGGTATAGGCCTCCACGAAGGCTGAGGTCCGCACCGGGCCCGCCTCGATGCCCTGCATCTGCGGCCAGCCCCAGGCGATCACCGCGACCCCAGCGCCCAGCATCAGCAGGCTGAGCCCAAGGACGGCCCTGAATAGCCGGCTGAGCTGGCGCTTCAGCCAGCTGGGCGGCGCGCGTTTGGCGGCGCGCCTTGGCGCACGCTTGGATTTGGCTCGGCGGGCAGCCACGAGCCCACAGTAGCAGGTGTGTGGCCGGGCGATGAGCCGATGGCCAATCTCTAGGCCATCCCGGATCATGCGCGAGATTTGCTGAGGATGATGAGACAGAGCGCGTGCGTCGGGGTGCTGCTGAGCACGGTACTCGGGGGCTGTAATTGTGACGAGACCTTCGTAGGCCTTCAGGGCGCGCTGGAGGTGGATCCGCCGATGGCGGACTTCGGCAAGATCCCTGTCGGTGGCGAAGGCACACAGACCTTTACGCTGAAGAATGCAGGAACCTTCACCCTCACCATCGAGGGCTTTTCGAGCAACCTGCCTTTCGTGCCGCCGACGCTGACCACCACTTTGGCGCCGGGTCGAAGCATCGAAGTTGAGGCCCAGTTTCGGCCCACGGTGGTGGGCGACGCGATGGGCACCATGACCATCAGCACGGATGACCCGGACGCCCCCACCGTCGAGGTGCCGCTCATCGGTGAGGGCATTGAGGCCGCGGTCCGGGTGGAGCCCTTGGTTGTGGACTTTGGCGAGGTGCTCTGGGTGAGCACCACAATCGCCGAGACCCGGCAGGTCACCGTCACAAACCCCGGCACCGATACCTTTGAACTCACCGCACTGGAGCTGAGTGACGATGCGGGCGGGGCCTTCACCTTGGATGTGGGCGCAGCCATCCGCACCTTCGGGCCCGGAGACAGTGAGACCTTCGATGTGAGCTACCTGCCCGTAGCGATGGGGCCCGCGATGGGCAGCGTGCGCATCGCTACGACGGCTCCAACTGCCCCCGAGGTGATCGTCTCCCTGGTCGGCAGCGCGGTGGGACCCGTGATGGAGATCTGCGCTGGCCCCAACGGTGCGGAGGCCTGCACCGCAGCCGGCGAGACCCCCGAGGTCGACTTCGGACCCGTGCCGCTGGGCATGATGTCCTCGGGGGCGATTCGCATCCTCAACGTGGGCAACCGTGAACTCACGGTGCAAGGCCAGTTGCTCGGCGCGCCCGGTGAGCTGGCGTTCTCGCCGGACTTCATGTCGCTGGGCACGTTCACGGTCCCCGCGGAGAGTGAGCAGCGGGTGGATGTAACCTATGCGCCGGCGGATTATCTCTTTGACGCGGTCAACGTGGCGTTGGGCGGCAACGCGGCCCAGCGGCCCTCGCAGGTGGTGCCGGTGCGGGGCGAGGTGCCCCGACCCAAGATCGAGGTCATCCCGCGCTCGCTCAACTTCCGGGTGCAGGGCGGGGTCATGATGACTCAGGCCCCCATCAAGGTGATTAACTGCGGGACCTTGGACCTGACGATCTCCCAGGCCATCACGATCAATCAGACCGCAGGACCCGGCGGGGCCTTTTCACTCATGAACGCGCCTACCGCAGGCACAACCATAGCGCCCAGCGCGACCTGCGATCAGACGGCCCAGGGCCCCCAGTTCATGGTGGTCTTTGAGCCAGGTGCGGACGGGCAGTACCAGGCCCAGATTCCGATTCTCTCCGACGATCCGAGCGAGGGCACGGTCACGGTCGAGATCATCGGAACCAAGAGCTGAGCGGCTACGCGACATTCTTGGCCCGCACCGAGGCCAAGGCAAGTCCACCTGCGCTTCGGGCAACCACCACCAACCGGTCGTGCTCGTCTGCGGGCAGCCACTTCACGCTGTGTGCGTCGCCATCAACCGCGCCGCGCGCCTGCCAACGCAGGCTAACCTGCGCGGCATCGACCCGAGCGGTCGCGCGCACGACGCCATCCTCGCGACGAGCGATGAGGCGCACCATCGGTGGGCCGTGCAGGGGCAGGTCCATGGTCCGCGTCGTACGTTGCACCGCTGTGTCCCGCCACCGATCGACGGGTGAATTGTCCGCCACACCTTTGGCGCCCGCATCGGTAGGCGGAGGATCCACCACCGGCACGTCCTCTATTCCGGCATCCGGGGGCAGCGGGTGCGAGACGATGGTCTTGTCCTCACAGCCGGTGGCGCCCAGGGCCAGGCTGGCACCCAGCGCGATGGTTCGAGCCACCTTCGTAAGCCGACCCGCGGGTGGAACACGAGTGCGCGGCAAGCGGTCCTGGTGAGCATAGGCTCGGATGTCGCTGAGCAGCTCGTCCAGCTCCCGGTGCCGTATGCCGTCGAGGTGGGCCACACGCAGTCCCAGCTGGGCCGCCGCCCCCTCAAACCAGTCGGGGCTATGCAATTTGTATTGCTCTACTAGGATGAGGGCCTGCTCCAATAGGTCCGCTGTCTCCAGCGAAATGGCGCGCGTCAGACGCTCTGCGCTCAGTTCCAGCTCCGCGAGTCGCGCCGGATCGTGAGGGTAGAAGCGATCGAGCACCTTGAGGGAGTAGCCCAGACCCATGTAACGGTTTGCTACGCCCCGTGCAGAGAAATTGCGGTCCCTGAAGATTGCCGCCGTGAGCCGGAAGAGCAGCTCCGCCTGATCATCCTGGATTCGATAATCATAGCCGAGGTAGCTGCCGGACAGGTTGCGCTCGGTCTGCAAGGACTGCATCAGCGGCGTGCCGTAATAGGGCTCCGCCCGACAGAAGTTGATGGGGTGCCCGGGGTGCTCGCGAATGAAGGCGATGTTCTCCGCCACATCAGCCAGCTTGGTATCGGGTTCGAAGAGCAGCAGGTTGTAGCAGACAAAGATGCCCGCGCTGCGGCAGGCCGCCAGGGCCGCGTTGGTATGCTCCTGCTGGGTGCCTTGGCCCAAGTGCAAAGCTCCGGCTGTGGAGGTGTTCTCGACGCCGACGTAGAGCCGCAGGACCCCTTGCTTTTTCAGCCACTTCGCCAGCTCTGGGCTGAGGCAGTCTGGGCGACACTTGGCGACCCAGCCCACGTGTCCGACGCCCTGTTTATCGAGTTCGTTTCGAATGGCTTGGATGCGGTCTCGGCTGGCCTCAGGCTGGGGCAGTAAGAAGTTATCGTCGTGAAAGCAGAAGATGCCGGCGCCGCCCGCGCGGTGCCATAGCTGGGCCATCTCCGATGCGACGTTCTGCGGGCTGCGGTGGCGCCAGCGCGCCCCGCCGCCAGGCTCGTGCGCCTCATTGTGACCGCTGCTGATCGAGCAGTAGTTGCATCTGCCCCAGCCACCCCGGCCGCCCATGATCGGGATGAAGGGCACGCCATAGTGCAGATCGTGAGGGCGGTAGCGCTTGGGAAACGGCACAGAGTCGAGGTCTTCGACCAGGCCCCGGGCCTTTGTTTGGTGCGGAATGCCGGAGTCGGTACGGACCGCGAGTCCCGGCACGAGGCTGAGGTCGCCGTCGTCTTCAATGGCTTGCAGCAGCTCGGGCAGAGTTTGCTCCGACTCGAACATAGTGACCGAGTCGATGCCGTGCCGCGGGGCCAGGGTCTCTCGCCAAGCCTGTGAGGGCCATTGGCCGCCGCAGGTTAGGTGGCCGGTGAAGCCGCGCGCACGGAGGGCGCGGGCCAGGCTTAAGAACTCGTGGGCGCGGTGCTGAAACTGGATGCTTAAACCCACGACCTCGGGGTGGCCGTTCAATACCTGGTCGACCACGAGGTCTGCATTTTCAGGCACGTTGAAGGGCACGACTCGGCATGCGTGTCCGGCGGCTTCTGCGACGGCGGCCACCGTGCCTAGGCCCAGGTTCTCTTCATAGTCCGCACCCACCAATGTGACCTGCATCGCCATTCACACCGCTCCGAGTGGGGGTATCAGCGAAAAGTGGGCCAGCTCAGTTGCAACGAGAATGCTCCGCAATTCCCTGGTGCAGGGTCACGATCTCGTACCAGCCACGTCACCGTGTTCGGGTTGTGGTGCCCGGCTGTGCGGGGTTTTCCGCCGCTTAGGACCGGCGTGGGCGGCCCGCGGTGAGCACGCTCTCCAAGAGAAAGGCGAGCGCCATGAGCAGTAAGAGTAGCCCGGCGATCTTGTCGGGACTCATACCGGAGGACAGCAACTGGCTGCGCTGCTCAGTCGAGGCGTTGGCCTGCTGCCCGGCGCTCGCGGCCCCGAGCATGATGTCCTGGGCCTCCTGCTCCGAGATCGGGCGCAGATCGGACTCACGTGGATCTACGTTGACTGCGAAGGCCTCCCCGCGAAGCGGCTCCAGGGGGCCCGTAAAGGCCG
>Ga0193954_1000533_pt1 | contig 21998 bp, 16 predicted proteins | sample BB_5_MG_FD_140340 | JGI IMG/M metagenome (GOLD analysis project Ga0193954, IMG submission 140340) | Microbial mat bacterial communities from the Broadkill River, Lewes, Delaware, United States - BB_5_MG | ecosystem: Environmental > Aquatic > Freshwater > River > Microbial mats | place: USA...
CAAACTGAAGAAGTGATTCTTCAAACAAAATGAATGCGTCCATAGCTCAGCTGGATAGAGCACTGGTTTGCGGTACCAGCGGTCGGGAGTTCGAATCTCTCTGGGCGTACCATTCAAAAACCCCTAAAATACGAACCTTTAACGACTTTTCAAACATTTTATAAAAATCTAATTTTTGCTAGTGTCACCTAAAGTGTCACCAAACAAATTTATAGCCCTGTTTGCTCCGAGTGCTTTACCACTTATCCATTTTGCATAATGCTCATTTAACATTTTTAAGGAACCATGTCCTAAAATATTAGCAATTTCCTGCATAGTGAATGCTTTTGACTCAATTGCAGTCACTGCAAATGTGTGACGGGTATTTTTTAGATTTCTAAACTCCAGACCACAGTCTTTTAGAAGCTTATACCATTTCGTATCGCTTTTTATAGCTTTACCATCTTTGCTAGCTCTTTTTCCTCTGATGTTTTTAACATCATATAAGAAGTTGCCATCTTCATCACTGAACAGCCAGATGGATTTTTTCTTTTTGGCACTTTCTATCAAAGAGATGACGTAAGGAATCGCAGAATCAAACAAAGGAATCTCTCGTGTACGATATCCGTTTTTAGTTTCTTTGATCTTGCCTTTTGTGACATTGCGGCTGATTGATAAAACCTTGTTAGTTAAGTCAACATCTCTAACCTGCAACCCAAGCATTTCAGAGGGACTTAATCCAAGATTAAAACCCATACCAAGGTACTCATGCATTAAAACTCCATAAGCTTTGTCCTTGGATATCTCCAGCAATAAATTGACCTCCTCTTTATCGAAAGGTTTGATGTCATTCAGATCTCTTTTTGAACCAGGAAGTCTTATTTCATTGACAAAGTTTGACTTAATAATATTGTCATCAACCGCCTGTTGAAATATACCTCTAATGTTTCCAAGGTATTTGATCTTAGAGTTTCTAGAGAGTTCATCTTTTGATCTTTCATCAATCAATTTATTGACCCATAGCTTAACCTGGAGTTTGGTTATCTTTCTGATATCCAGTTTTCCAAAGTCCCTTAATATTCTGTTGACTCTGTATTCGTGGTTTTTATAATCATATAACTTTTTGCAGTCAAACAAGAATATCTCAGCATAGTGCTCAAACAGTACATTTTTATGTTCAACTATACTTTTCTGATTTGCTTTTTTGGCAATCCAAGCAGGCAGAAATTTAGACTGCATGAACTTGAGTGTCTTTTCATTTTTCAGCACCTTAGTACTTTCTTCTTTAGTAACAATTTCATCGTCAATGAACGTTTGGTACTTAATGTACCAATATTTTCTGTTGCTTCTATTTAAAATTGAAGCTTCATTTATCTGCATAATCTTCTCCTTTTCAGGAAAAGCTCACTTACAATTAACGTTGACATTTTATCTTCTTTCCAGAAGTTCAGCAAGTTCTTCATTTTGGTTTTGTTCACCTCTGATCCATCTATCAATAGCTTCAAAATCCCATAAAACAGCTTTTTTAGTTTTTGAAGTTGTTGGTGGAATGAAGTAGTGAATACCTTCAAAAAATTCTATTTCCATTCTAGTTTTGAAATAATCTATACTTAGATCAAATACTTTTGTTAAGTTCTTTGTTTGTATATATTTTTTCATGATTTGACTCCATAAATGTATTACGCTTTACTAGGAGTCTTCGAGAAGATTCTGTTAAATCAAAAGCTAAAGCGTGAAAGGCTTTTGATTGTGTTTTTTACATTCTTGTTTATAAAGTTCGAATAAGTGATCTTTTTGCAGATGCATTTTGCGTCTTACTGCTGGGAGATGCTTGATTTTCTCAAGCTCTTTTTTATGTTGCCAGACCTTTGGATTAGCTGCTATTTGTTTTACTATTTCCTTGAGATCTTGGTAAGAGCGTTTTTCATATTTAATGGCACCTACACCATCAACTATTTTTAGCTCCACCTTTACAACACTACCAACGTCAAGTAAGACATTTTTTTGTCGCATATCTACAAATGTTTCACCTTCTAGATCAAAACTTCCAGGAGTATGCAAGATTAAACATATATTTTTATATCTCAACCCTGCAAAGTTCGTTTGCTTTTTTCGCTTACGATATGCACGCTGACCCTTATTTAAATCTAGTCTGAACTTTTTAGTCAGCTTGGTATCTATTTGATGCCATCTATCCTCTTTATTTTCAGGATAGTAGACTATTTGAATGTGGTTATATCCATTTTGTGTGTAGTATTGAACTACTGACATCAACATGTCTTGTATTCTTTCAAATACTCTCATTACGGCTCCTTTCGATCTCCCGATCATCTCAGATTTCCGCGCCCGCCAAGGCAACGGATACCATTACTATCTAAGATAATATTGGTATCCATTTTCAAGTTTCTTGTTTTTAGGTGTAACCTTTCATGTGAAGTTTACTTATCATTTCACTATCCAAACGCAAAATGATTCAAACACTAATGAGTTACGCTCTCGACCAACGACTTTACTCGCTAAGATCTTGCCAAATTAGATACATTAAAGTCATGAAAAAAGTTAGATGCTGCATTTCCCACTAGCGCCTCAAAGGGTAGAATATAGAAGCCCCCTGTTACTGACTTTGATAAAAGTTTTCTCTTGGATAATAGTGTTCGAAGCAATTAGGATCTCACATCATGTTCTCTCTTACTTACTTGCATCCTCGATTGCTCGATAGGATGCTTTGACTACTCTCTTTTCTCGAATAGGCCTTTACGGGTTGAGCTATTGCCACACAACTCTTTCGAATTATGGATACCCCCGGTAAGCTGCGTTATAGGATTACGCCTATCCCACAGACAGGATTTACACCTGCTTTTAATATATCGCGCTTACTACAAGTTGAAGTAGCAAACGATTTCAATGTCGCCCATATTCATAATTTAAATTATTGAGTCGAAGCAACCCTTAGGTCACAGCCCTCGTTACCACTGAACAAGCATGTTTCCATGCATCCGGCGGTACCAGACCTCATTTCTTTTTTCACTTTTGCAAGCGCGTAAGTTGAGGCCAACAAACTCTACATATACTAGATATGCATGATTGTCAAAAACTAAAAATTTGAATAATGATTTGTTTTGATTATTTACTTGTATGTTGATATACAATTTCATATACACATTTAATCCAACTAATTATTTTGCATATGCGTTATAGCATGAGTGCAAAATAGTTGAAAAAATAGTTTTTTTCTTTATTTATTGTTCCGATCTGATATTTTGAATACGTGTTATAGCAGCAGAAAAAATAAGTTGAAATTTTATGAAAAGTAGCAATTATATAAAAATAAGATGTTGTCTCCATATTCCTTTAGAGGGTATTAAAAAGTCAAAGTAAGCTCTTATTTTAGGGAAGTTAGTTACTATACACTAAAAGACTCAAAATTTGATATCATAAATGCCTATTTGGAATTGGAGTTTAATACTTATCATACGATCATTAGAGTTTTGCGATATCATACAACGCAACTATTGAACGTTCTATCAATTCAGCATTTTTGCCAGTAAGAACATTGAAAAAAGTATCGTTAAACGATGTAGCATACATAACTATCCTTTTTAGCTTTTAGTATAATAACAACCTATTGCGAACCAGCAGTTCGCAATACACTCACTCCAATAATTAATCTACAGATTTGTCCAAACTATCTACTCACGATTTCCTCTTTTACAGGGTTATATTTGTAAAGTATGATGTTTCCATTTATTATAAGTTCAATAGCTTCTTCTATAACATTTAAAGGTGCTATAAACCACTCTCTAGGTCGATTAATTTTTCCATTGTCTCCTACAATATCTATATCCAAACAACTATTTCCAAAGAACTGATGTATTAACTGTTCAAGCTTATGAGGATTTACATTGTAAACTTCATAAGCAGCCATGATTTTCACATCAGCCATTAGATAAGTTGGATCTTCTTTGGCATTTTTTATTCTTGTTTCAACAGTAGTGGTTGAAAAACCAATTTTATAAAGATGTCTTTTAGTAGCTATTCTGTCATCAGTGCTTAGGGATTTTAAGATATATATGTAACCATTTTGCTTATCGTCATCTGTAATATTATGTAACTTATTCAATACTTTGTCTTCATGTTCACTGACAAAATAACCATCTTCGTATAAACCTTTACCAAATGAACGTAATAACATATTTGAATATGTGCCATTTTCAAATATAAGATGTGTTCTAGCATCTAGTTTATGGTGTTTGTCTTTTTTGACTTTGTTAATTTTTTCTAAATAAACCATTACACCTTTTAAAATAAAAAATGCCCCTTCTTCAAAAAACTTTTCGTTAAATTTAACGAGTTTTCTTTTTCCGGTTTTTAAGTCTTCTTGGCACTTCTTAAAAAGTGGCTCATACTTTTCAAAATCATCACATGGTTTTCTTCTTGCTACAAAATCAGTTTTTGCTATATCTTTTTGTCTATTAGGAACATTCTTTAAAGTAAAGATATCTTCACTAGAATTATTATCTAACAGTCCTAAAGGATCACTATTTAAAATATCATCAATTGAGTTAATCTCTTTTTGCACGTTCTCCAACAAATTAAATTTATCATATTTTTTTAAAGCACTTATTTTTTCAGAATTACTCCTAATACCATCTAACCTTGAATGCAACCTTCTTTCGTGCATATCAGTAGATTTTGTTGGTTCAGTACCATGTTTTTCGTAAAAATCATTTATCTCTTCAAAAGACGCAATAAGTCTATGATCAGCCGTGACAATAGGATTCTTAACTTTTAGTTCACCTAATAGGTCTAAAGGATCATTATTTAAAATATCATCTAAAGAAAATCTATCCATTTGATTTTTGTTCTCTTCTAAGATTCATTAAATATATAATTGCTTCTGCCATTCGCTTCTCTTTAGCATCAGATGATTTAATGTCTGGCAATCTTCCACTTTCATTTTTAAATTTTGGAATTAAGTTGTAAAGCACAATTGCTTCTTCCGTTGTCATAGTAATTCTTGTAGCTTCTATAGACTCTTGGATGAGTTTTAATACACCTGTAGTTACTTGCTTTGAGAGTATTTCAAATGCTTGTTGGAATGGATTAATACTATTGATAAGGTCAATGTGTAAATCATCAAGGTTTATAAACTTATCAGCCATACGAATAAACTTTTTATCACCTTCTGTTTTTACTTCAGCATTTCTTACAACACTGTCAACGACTACATATTGTCTTAACTCTTCAAATTCATTTTCATCTAGGTCTGGGTACTTTACTTTGATGATTTTAGGTATTAAAACTTCATTGATTACTTCTGGCTCTATGTTCCCAGGCATAGCCTTTAACATCTGCTCATCTTGAAGTATAGAAGCTTTTAAATCATTTAGGTCACTCTCCACTATATCTTTAACTTTTTGACTTGTAGGCTCTTTGAATCCTCTTATTTTTAATTCACCTCTTTTAGGTGGTTCATTATCATCTGCAAAGCGAGGTTTAAATTTAAAGCTAGGAGCTAGCACTTGTTCCATTAACAATGATGATGTTATAGCTTTTAGCATATTGTTTACAGAGAGTTTTACTTCATCGTTATGAGCATCCGGTTGGGCTATAAGATTTGTAAATTGAGCACTTGTTTTATTTGAACTATCCCTTGTAGCACGACCAATAATTTGGATAATTTCAGTCAGTGATCCTCTATATCCAACAGTAAGTGCATGTTCACAAAAAGGCCAGTCAAAACCTTCTTTTGCCATACCTAGTGCAATAATAAGGTCTACTTCATCTACATCTTTAATATTTCGAAGAAAAGTTATAACCTTATCTCTCTCTTTTTTATCATCATTAACTAAGTCGGCAACTTTTATTATTTTACCATCACCATGTCTTTTAATATGCATAACTCCATGCTCGTCAATATGCATATTCTCTGTGTCACCAATAATATCTAAAATAGTATCTACTTCTTTGTATTTATCTTTAGTAGACTCACCTGCATTTGGGCTTGGTATATGTAATATAGTCTTTTTATTGGTATCAAGAATTTCATCTATGGCATCTGTATATTTTCCTTGATAAAAATGGTAGCCAATACCAAGTGATTTTAAGTATTCGTACCCATTTAGCTGTTCATAGTAGTTATAAGTCACTTTTGTAAACTTCGCTTCATCTTCAGGAAGCAGAACTGGTACACTGTCCCCTCTAAAGTAAGAACCGGTCATGGCAACTATATGGCAGTTTGACTTTTCTATGAGATTTCTAAGAACTTCACCAAGTCTGCTTTCTACATCTGATGATACATGGTGAAACTCATCAATTGCTAATAAAGTATCATTGAATTTATCTTCTGTAAGTTGTTCAAATGCATGTCTAAGCGTTGCATGAGTACATATTAATATATTATCATCATCATTCTTGTTTATAAAGTCCTTAAATGCTGCTATAGTACCTGTGCTTTCCTCTGTAGTACATAGATTGTTTTTTTCATTTGGTTCCCAATCTGCATAAAAACCAAAAGAAGTAAGATTGGTAGTCCCAAAGGAACCACCGATCGATCTTTCAGGAACAGCTACTATTACTTTCTTAACACCTTGATTTATAAGCTTATCAAGTGCTATAAACATCAATGCTCTAGATTTGCCGGAAGCCGGAGGAGCCTTAAGAAGTAAGTACCTTGCATCTCTTTGCGCATACGCTTTTTGCTGCATCTCTCTCATACCAAATTCATTGGTTGATTTACTCGCTCCTGTTTGGTCGTAATGTACTTCTACTAAGTTTGGCATTATTTTAACCTTTTAATATCATCTTCAAGCTCTTTTAGACTTTGAGCTTTTTGTTCTTGTTTTTTTATCTCTTTATACTTTTGATACTCTATTTCACTTTTTTCTTTTGCTATTTGGTGGCTTATCTTTCCTGCGTGAGTTAAAAGCTCTTTTCCGTTCATAGAGATCACAACATCTAGCCTTTGAATCCAGTCTTTCATATACATAGGTGTTTGTTGCATCGCCATAGTTTCTGCAAATGCTAAGTATTGTTCTACCAAAAGACCAAGAAGTTTTATTTCCTCTTCGTTTAGGTAGTTTTTTGCCACACTTACATCTTTTTTGGTTATGTTTTTCTTCTCTTTATCAAATGACTGCATCCCTAAAAGAGGTTTAGTTATATCTACTCTGTCATGAACCAGCTCTGCGGCTGTTTGCGATGATACCGCCCATAAAAGTTTGTTTTGTACTATTTTAAAAAACTCTATGGTTTTTTCATCTTTTGGATCGTAATCTATACTTGTCATATAGATATCTTTGATCTTTTGGTAAAAAAATCTCTCGCTAAGACGGATCTCTCTAAGGCGGTTTTGAAGCTCATCAAAATAGCTCATAGAGTTACCGCTTTTAAATCTATCATCATTGAGTACAAAACCTTTGGTTATATACTCTTTTAGTTTCTCAATCGCCCAGATGCGAAACTTTGTACCTGTAGATGAACGCACTCTAAAACCTATGGCTATAACCATATCTATATTGTAGTGTGCAACATCATAGTTTTTGCCATCACTCGCAGTTATCCGGTAATTCCGGATAACTGAATCTCGTTCAAGTTCATCTTCATTAAAAATATTATTTATATGTTCATTTATAGTTTTTACACTCTTGCCAAACACTTCTGACAACTGCTTTTGACTCAGCCATATAGACTCATCTTCAAAGCGCACATCGACTTTGATATTTCCATTTTCGTTTTGGTAGATTAGGATGTTGCTATTTTGTGTCATTTTTATCCTTACCTTTCAACTCTTCTAAAATATGATTTAAAATAATTGTTTGGTTTTTAATATTCTTAATCAGTTTTTTATTATTAGTGTTTTGTTTAATATTTTCAAGTTTACTGTTTACTATACTGTTTTGTAAAGTGGAGGAATTATTTTCTTTTTGATATATTTCTTCTGACTTTTTTATAGATAAGTTCATAGAATATACCGAAACAGCAATACTTATCACAGCAACAAATAAAGTAATGTATATTGCTATTCGGTTGTTCTTTCCTTGTTCTTTAGATGACTCTTCAGTTAAAATAACCTGCTGTTTTAAAAAGTTATTCTGTTTATCTGAATGTACAACTATTTTATGTAATGTTTCTTTTTGTACTTCAAGAACATCCAACATCTCTTGAGTATAATTTCTAATTTCAGGTAATGGATGAGAAATATGTTCTCTATAAGATAGCTCACCCATATCTATTTTAAACTGCTCCTTATCAATACTTTCTGCGAGAGACAATAAGCTTTTTGTACTTTTTAATGAGGATTGTGACGCAACTATATCTTCAACTGTTTTAGAATACAAATTTGCATATTTTTTAGCTTCTTCTTGTTGATTTTTAGCTAACTCTAAAATAGATTTATCAACATTCATCGCAGATTGTATTGCATTGAAGGTGGTATCACTCACTTGATAATTTTGAGTATAATTTTCTAATTCTTTTTTGGTTTTTTTGATCTGATCTTGCAACTCTTTGGAAATCATTTATTTTCAGCCTTTATCATCTCTTCATAAAGTTTGAAAAGATATTCAAGTCTTTCTTCATCGTTTTCAAAAGGTTTTGAGCGGTAGCATTTTTCTATGGCTAAATCTAATTGATTATGAGCTTCTTTTAAACATTCTGGCATTTTATCTGGATCGTAGAGTTGAACCAGTGTTTTTTCAGAATGCTGTTCTCTCTCATCGAGTATGTTAAATACTAGTTCAGTTATTTCTTCTTTTTGTTGTTCTGATATATTAGGAAATGGAAAAGTGTTATAACAAATTGTGTTTGAATATTGCATATCTGTTTTCATTCTGCCAGCTACAGCTTTAACCCAAACAAGATGAAATTTTGAAGATAAAATCCCAAAAATATAAGCTTCTTGACTATATATTATCCTAAGACCATTTGATACTACGGTATCTTTATTCATAAAACCTATAGGCAAATATTCTCTAGCTTCTGATCCTGTTTGTGGAATTACTATTGAGTTTACATCCTGATGCTTCATTTCATCAAATAAGTATGGTGTTTGTGCTTTTTTTTGTGTTGCCACCTTTTTACTTTTTAATCTGAATTGTTTCACTTTTTCAAATCGTAATCTAAAAGCTTCTATTTTATAAGCATCATCTTTATTGTCTTCATTAACCCAAATACAATACCTCTGATTTCCATTCATAAAGTCTTTATTACCAATATACTTTTTTATAAACATCTTAGATTCGGGATACTTTAAAAAAATTTCATCTTTTTCACTTTCTGATAAGAGTAAGCTACCATCATCTGTAGGGGAACTTCCTTTAATCATTTTTGGTAACTTTGAAATACTGTGTTTCAAAGCATTTACATAAATACTAGTTCCATCTATAAGATACGCATTAATATTCTTAACTCTTTTTTTAATAGAAGACTGATATATATATTTTTCTCTGTCAGAAATATTTCTAAGCCCAATAATGACAACTGAAACACCCGCGTTGTTTTTTGCATTATTTGTCCATTTAAAAGATTGATATGAAAAAAAGATTTCCACATCTAAATCAAAAATATTTGGCCAAAAAATTCCTACTTGTTCTCCTTGAGATATAGAGTTTGTTGTTACAAATGCTGATTTGGCATTAAATTCACTAATATAATTAGCCCCCTTGTAAAACCAACATGCTATATAATCCAGTTTTTTATAACTATTAACTTGACTAAATACGAAGTCCATATCAGACTTTTGATTTTGATTTTGTTTTCCAGAGCCTTGATATGGAGGATTACCAAGTATATAAATCTCATCTCCATCATTTTTAGGACATACTTCTTCCCAGTCTAACCTAGTAGCATTTCCCTGAACAATGTTCCCACCATCATGAAGTGGAAGTGCCGGCGGTACTGTTCCAAATTCCTCTTTAAATAAAACATTCATCTGATGTTCTGCCAACCACATAGATAAAATGGCCACTTCATGTGCAAAGTCATCAAGCTCTATCCCATAAAATTGTGTTAGTTTAATACTTGGTGATATAAGAAGTCCACCCTCTTTAAAGATGAGCATTTCAAGTTTTCTAAGCTCTTTATATGCAATGATCAAAAAGTTACCACTACCACAAGCTGGATCAAATATTTTTAAATTTTGTAGTCTTAGATGTAATAAGTTTAGTTTTTTTGCATTTCCTTTAGCTTTTTCAAATTCTTCATAAAGTTCATCTAAAAATAGTGGCTGTATCACTTTCATAATGTTTGGAACAGATGTATAGTGCATACCCATGTCGCCACGATGTTCAGGTGTTACAACAGCTTGGATCATAGAACCAAAAATATCTGGGTTTATTTCATTCCATCTAAGTTTTCCTATCTCTATGAGGATATTTCTTGATTTTGTTGTAAACTTTGGTACTGGTTGCTTGTCTCTAAATAGCCCACCGTTTACATATGGAAAAGCTTTTAAGTACTCTGGAAGTGAACTATCTCTATTTTTTTCATCGGTATTAAACAGATCAAAAAGCCTTTCAAGGTAACTGTCCATATCACTACCATCAGCTTGTGTATGATTTGAGATAGAGTTTGTAAAAATATTATCTTCAAAGATTTTAGAATCTTCTGCAAAGTAACAAAACAATAGTCTTGTTAAAAATACATTTAGAGCATGTACTTCTTCATGTGTACTTGTTGGGTTTATTTTGAGTATTTCATCATAGAGTTTTGCTAGTTTATTTGATGCTCTTACATTTGCAGGGTTTTCATCAATATGTGCGGACTTTTCCATACCGGCTAATGGAAGGAAAAAGTCATAGTGCTTTGTTAGTTCATTTATTTGTATATCTAATGTGTCTGTAGTTTTTGTATCGTAAGCAAGTAGTGTTTCATAGTCGGTCACTATGATAAATCTAGGTTTGTTTTTTTGTGTAAACAGGTCATCTTTTAGTGTGTCTATAGTCGCATGAAGTTGTTCAGTAACTACTTTAAAAAAGAGCTTTTTTCGCTGTATTAGTTCACCTTTACTTTCAAGCTGATTTAAGTCACCTTTTTTAAGTCTTGTTATAGTTGCTTTAGGTTCACCATAAGCTAAAAGAAAGTCAAAGATAAAGTCATCTTCTGAAAAGTTTTTTATTAAATTAGTTATATTATTTTCTATTTGTGTTATTGTCATTTATATATTATCCTGAATAATTGAAAACATATCATCGATGAATTCCATTTGATTTATATCTATTTTTTCACGTAAGTATAGTGGAATATTCATTCTAAATTCTTCTATAGTAACCGGCTTAGCTCGAACTAGTAAGTCAATCATTCTGTCGCTTAGAATGCAGCTATTGTCAATTGTATATTTAGCTGCTATTTTTTGATCTCTTAAAGCTTCTAGTTCAGATTTTAAATCAGTGTTTACATTGTAATTATCTTCTTGAACGATTGAGTCTTCAATATCTTCTAAAGTTTCACTAACTTCCTCTTCTAGTTCTTCTGCTGTATCTTCATCTTCAATATCAACTACATCATTTATAACTTCTTCAACAATCTCTTCATCTTCATGTTCTACTAAAATAGCTTTATGCTTGATGCTTTCTAGTTTTACTTTTAAACGCTGTTTCTCTTCGTCTTGATGTTTAAACCAGTCCGTACTCCATATTCGATAAATGTCCCAACCCATACTTTCAAGTATATCTTGTCTAATTCTATCTCTATCTCTTGCTGATTTATTCGAGTGATAAGTATTTCCATCACACTCGATTCCAAGTATATAGTTGTAGGAACCTTCTACTTTTACACCAATATCGATAAAAAACCCTGCTACCCCAACTTGAGCTTTTGCGACAAAACCTAAAGAGTTGATGTATTTAACAACTGATTCTTCAAATGATGATGTTAGCTCATTATCATTTGAACCATTGTCTAATACATCATTTTGACCTGATTCAATATATTCTAGATAGTTCTTAAATGCCGTTCTACCACGATTACCATTAGATGCTTTTATATTATGGCTATGTAATGATGTATAGACTACTACTTTTTTTCTTGCCCTAGTGATGAGTACATTTATTCTTCTCCATCCAAATTCACCATTTATCGGACCAAAACGTTGATATACTTTTTTAGCTTCTGGATCTGGACCATATGTTGTAGCTATAAATAAAGTATCTGCTTCATCACCCTGTACGTTTTCAAGGTTTTTAATAAAAAATCGATTGTCTTGAACAGCTTTATCTACAAGCAGTCTAATATTTTGATCTTCCTTTGTTTTTTCTTCTAGCAGTCTGTCAATAAGTTCAGATTGTTTTTTATTCATAGAAACTACACCCAGACTATCATTGTCGTGTTCTTGTAAAAAAGAACAAATATCATTCACTACAGATAATGCTTCATTGATATTTTGCTGTTCTTTGTAATACCCATTAGCAACAAATTTTCTTTTAATACCCACATGGGAAACACCATTATTAGGGGATGGAAAGATCATAAGTTCACTATCGTAAAAATGACGGTTAGAAAAGGAGATTAAACTTTCATGCTGTGATCTGTAATGCCATTTAAGTCTTTTTACATTTGGATATACACGTAACATCATATCAAGGATTGATTCTGACGTTGTTGCTACAGTTTCATCTTCTTCTTCAGTTGTTGCCTGTGTACCTCTAAAAAAGTTTGTAGGTGGAAGCTGGTTTGGATCTCCGACAACCACAACCTGTTTAGCTCTAGCTATCGCACCTAATGAGTCTTCTGGGAATATCTGACTAGCCTCATCCATAATCATCAAGTCAAATTGTTCTTGATCAGGATCGATAAATTGTGCAACACTAAGTGGGGACATCATAAAACATGGCTTTAAAGAACGTATAGATTTTGGAGCACGCTTTAAAGTCTGTCTAATTGGTATATGACGTTTTTGCTTGCCAATCTCATTTCTAATTAATCGCATTTCAGTCATTTCACTTACTCTTCCATTAATGCCATCAACAGTTTGCTTTTTAGATAAACTTAGAGTATGCTCTTTAGCATAAAGACTACCTAGCTTTGCATCAAGAGCTCTAAAGTTTTTCAAATACGTTTCATACGTGTTTCTATTAAACATTGCAAGTAGTTCATTTTCACGTAATAACTTATGTGCCCACTCACGATAGAAACCATACTCGATAATATCTTTTAATTGTTCAACAATATTATGTTCTTGAACGTAAGTGATAATTGACTTAAAGCCTTTAGAATATAATTTTTCTAATAATCTAGATACATCAATCCATAAACCCAATTTATCCGATTCTGCAATTTTATCTGATAACAGTTGGATAAGGTCTTTAAACTCTTCTTTTTGTCCAAAAAACACTGAACTATCTATAGCTCCATAATGTTCAATATCTTGCATAAGTAACTTCACATTTTCTAAAGGTTTTTTACTGTTGGCATGCAAGTTATAAATCGATTCAATAAACTCACTTTGGTTTTCACTCATAATTTTTAAAATAGTCAATTCATCAATACCATATCTTTTTAAAGAGTATTTCCAATCAACAGTTTTTTCCAAAGTTGAAACTTTTTTCAATAAGTCTAGCGAGTTTGGTAAAGCTTTAAAATCAGCAAAATCTACATAGTTTATACCTAAATCTTTACTAAATTGTTTTCCACACTCTAAATAAAATGCTCTTAAGTCAGAGATATACTGATTTACACTTTCTTTATATTCTTCTAGTTTCTTACTCATAGACAAAGCGTCCATTTTAGAATCATTTAGGCATATCATAAAGAATTTTCTACGAGCTTGTTTGTATTCGCTATTGAACCATTTACCAAAAAAGCCAATATCTTTGAAGCCTCTAAGTGTTCTTGCTAAATTTTCAATCTCTTCTAATGAATCAAACGCTCCAAAGTCAAGCTGTTTAAAAACATCATAACCTTCTAAAAGCTTGTTATTTAAATTCAAAATTTTTCTTATTTTTTCTTCTTTAAAGGAGTCTATCAATTTATAGTCTTCAATCGATGGGATATCTTTAAATAGTCCATCTTCTATAGCATTATCAATTGCAGCTAGATGATTCCCTGTCCTTAAAAGTTCAGAAGTATTTTCATCATTTTCAAATATATTATTAAGGTTCTTATATTCATCTTGTAATTCTTCAAATAGCTTAACAATCGAATCAACATCTAAAGATATGGCGTTATTAGAAATAAAACCATTCCATTTAGAGTTAAGAATATTTGCATCTTCCTTAATTATGCTCATCAACGCTTCAAGATCCAAAGAGACTTCTTGCATTTTTGCACTGCTTAATTGTAAAAAATGATCTTCATATGCTAGTTCTGAATATGCATCTTTATAACGGTTTAATACTTCACCAAACACTTTATATGGAGTTAATCCAAGCTCTTTGTTCTTTGTATGTAAGATATTTAGATAGCTTCTTACATTAGCTTTTATTTTCTCTATTTCATTAATGTTATTTTGTAATTCACCTGAAGGTACAACTGCTTCAAGATCAACACGATGTTTTAACGATGTATAAAAGTTTAGTTTATTTGATTTATGAGAGTGTAATTCTAAAATAAAATCACCTAACCCTACTGCATCTAAACGTTTTTTTACGACTTCAAGAGCTACTAGCTTTTCGGCAATAAATAAAACACTTTTACCTTCCGAAAGTGCTACAGCAATTAAGTTAGCAATAGTTTGACTTTTACCAGTACCAGGGGGACCTTCAATAATTAAATTATGCCCTTGCATAACTTGTTCAATAGCATCTCTTTGTGAACTGTCTGCATCCATGACAAGGCCCATATTTTCAGTTTTTTCTGGTTTATGTTCCGATAAATTACTTTGAGATGTTCCTTGAGTAGTATTTCCCGATATTTCTGATAAAATAGGATTATTAAGTATGCTATTTTCATCTGACCAATTTTTAGGGTCTAAATCTAGATACATCAGTAGTTTACTAAAATGGAAAAAATCTAGTGCAAACTTCCTGCTAACTCCAAGAAGCTCACTTCGATTTTTACATACATCATCCACTCTAGAAAAGTACTCTTCAGGTGTTTCTGAACTAAACTCTTGAAAGGTAGGAATCTCAACACCAAAGTCTTCTTTCATTTTATACTGTAAAGAGATATTTGAAAATAAATCTTCATCTGTATAGCTAAGTTTATAAGAATACACTCCAGTTGATTTATCTGGTGCACCTCTTTCAATCTGTACTGGTAATAAGATAAGCGGAGAAGAAACTATTTTATCAGAACCATTATTTTGCTTCCATTCTAAAAAACCTATTGCAAAGTATAGTAAATTTGAACCTGTTTCTTGGATAGCTGTATTGGCACTAGATTTTAATCTTCTAAGCAAACGTTCAAGATCATCTGCATAATGAAGAGTTTGTATATCATTGTCTACATGCTTATGATTAGTATCTACTGATTTATTATCGTAATGAGCAGGTATCTCTTCATTGACATTGATTCCTATTTTTTTAGCATATGTCTTTGCATTAACAAATCCTGATGTTTCATCAACTTCAAGACCCTCTTCATCACTCGTTTCATCGTCTATATCTGGATAAGGAATAGGTATAAGTTTCATCGAACGACCATTTAATAATCGCTCAAATAGTACATTAGGCAACTCATCAACAATGATAAGTCTACTTTTTCTTTTGAAACTATAGTTTAAAAGAGAGTTTCTCAATGTTAAATCAAGTAACTTAGTTCTTGATTGTTCTAGTAACCTTTGAACTTCTACTTCATTCCTATTTGATAAATCCACCTAAATTCCTTAAGCAATAAAACATGGACAAGTATCCTTTTTATTAATTTATTTATTGTACTTTATTAGACTTAAAACACACTATATTTATTCAAATCAAATATTTTCCATTATTCTATTTGTCAAAATGCTTATTATTTCAACTATCAGAACTATATCTATATTTTGCGAACTATTAGTTCGTATGATACAATAAACAAAAAGAAGGTTATCTTTGGCAGTAGTCTCTTTAGCTAAAAGGCTAGTATCGATCAACAATTATATTTGTTCAGGAAGCACAGTTAATGTACTTGAACTATCTACAGAGTTTTCAATTTCTGAGCGTCAAACACAAAAAGATATAAAGCTGTTTAAAGAAATATACGAAATCGAAGACCTTGGAAATCAAAACTACCGTCTAAAAGATGGATATAAAATTACAAGTTTTACTGGTGATAACCATGAAATAGCTTTGGCGCTTCTTAAAAGTTTACAACATAGTGCAATGCCACAAATGAATAGATATATTGACACTTCATTACCCGATATACAAGAGTATAAGGACTTATTTATATTAGATACATCATATGAAGAAATTAGGCATACTGATGAGTTTTATAAGCTTATAAAAGCGATCAAGTGTAAAGATAGTTGTTCTTTTACTTATACAAAAAAAGATGGGTCATCAAAACAAGTATATGTGCATCCATATAGACTAGCTAACTTTTCTAGCTTTTGGTACTTACTAGCATACGATGTTGAGCAAGAGAAATTAAAAAGCTATCATATTAACAGCATTAGTAAGGTTATGCTTGCAGGTGAAAACTATATTAGCAATACAGCAATTGAAAAAGAGATAGAAGAAACATTTGCAAAATTTAACTCTGTTTGGTTTGATGGAGACTCAAAAAGTGTTGACTTGGAAGTAAGTGGTAGTGCAAAGCTTTACATAAAAAGAAGTATTCCGAAACAAGCCATGGTATTAAAAGAAACAGATTCTACTCTTCTTATTAGACTGGAGTACTATAACTCTGCAGAAATACTCTCTTTTGTAAAGCAGTGGCTACCAGAAATTAAAATCTTAAATAATGACGATCTTAAATCAGAACTAAAAAATATTCTTCAAAAATCACTACAAGAACTTTGAGCTTACGAAAGCTCAACAAGTTATTTTAGGTTTGTTGATGATCATGTATCAGTTTATGTAGCTCTTCCATGTCTACTTCTGCTATTTTAGCAATATCGTATATGACATGAGCCATTTTTTCCTCGTATGTTTTATCAAACATATTCACATATTTTGAGGCATCAAAACTATGCATTGATAAGCCTGAATCATTAATATCACACAAAATATTATGATGATGATCAATCATACTCCAAACTTTTCTATGTTTAGAATAAGCAACAGTTACTAGATCATTTAAATACTTTCTCGTAAAACGATTAATATTTTTCATTTTATTGGGATATATACCATCTGGATAACGACCGTATTTAAAGTTGAAAATTTTTTTAAACTCTATTTTTGACTTATATCTGTACTTGATTCGCTCCTTATAATCTAACTTATCTTCTGAGGGTTTGTTAGCTATATGCTTTTTATAGTCTAACTTTATTTTTGATTGCATGAATTTACTGACATAATCACAATAGTAATCTTTCACTATATATTTTTTAGTTAATTCCCTGTCTTCTTTTGATAAGTGTAGTATATTTGCAATATCTGTTAATATTGCTCTTAAACTTGACTTATAACTATTTTGAGAAGTTAAATAAAAGAAGTTTGTCTGTACAGCTCTTCTTGTGTGCGCTCTAGAGGTTCCTACAGTTGAAGAAAAAATAAAGCTTAGTTTATATAAATCTTTTTCGTCAAATGTTTCTAAAAATTTCTTTGAAACATTTTGTAAATCGCTACCGTATTGAGCTTCATATTTAAGTCTTGCCACTACTGCTTTTTCTACTATCTTTTTCATTTTTTTCCTTTTGAATAATATCATTGAGAATAGTAGCATCTAATTTAAATTTGCTCCCCTGTTTTTAAATTCGTAAATTTTTTGATTATTTTTCATAAATTTATACCCCTCTAAAACCTCATATTTTAGGATGCTTTAGAGAAACAATGCTGCAGATTTAAATTTCATAGTATAATTTAGAGCAACCTTTTTTTTAAAAAATGTCTTTTATTTTTGCTAGTTGGTATAGCAAAAATGAGAATTTAATTGGTCTTAAAACTATGGGCGATAAATTAAAAGATCATGAGGTAGAGTGTAAGAGTTTGTTTTAGAGTTGGTGCACTTTTTATGCTTCAAAAATCCTTAAGCTTTGATGGAAATTGAATTTTTGCATTGTTAAATATATTGTGGAACAAGTAAAGCTTTATGTGGCTGAAATTATTCCAAATATTAGAGGTTTTTGAGTTAAATAGTGTCTAGTTTGATAAGGAATATTCCAGGTTTAATATAAAAAGTATTTTTAATAAAGATAAAGAAAAAATAGTTAAGTTATTGAATTTAGTTCTTTTGACTTTTTAAAGTTATATTAGCATCTTTAGAAGATAAATTAATATCCTTTAAAAGACTTTTTTTATTTTGATTTGTTTGATTTGATTCTACTTTTGCAGTCTCTTGTTTGGAATAAATATAATGAAATATCTTACTATTAAATATTAAAAGAATTCCTATAATCAACCAAATGAAAACAATACCAGATATCCACTTTATATTTTTACTTTTTCTATTTTCAAATGATTTGCCTATAATACTGGATAAATCTTTTTTATCTATAAAACTGCTATATTTTTCTTTCATAGAATTTAATTTTTTATTAAGATCATCAAAGTTTGAAAAAACTTTTACTGTAGAAAACAACAAAACAAGTAAACTAAAAAAACCATAGATTGAAATAACTATTGATAAGTCTTGATTTAAAAAAATACTTTTTTGATTAATAGTATCTAAACTTTTTGATTGACTTCTTAATATTGTAAATATTACAGTAGAAAAAATTATCCCAATAAATACATATAGGTTATTTCTAAAAAAATCTGTGAACTGTGTTAGTTCATCTCCCAGACTATTAAATAGTTTATCAGTATGCTCTTCAATTTTAAATCTCAATTCAAAATAATCTTTTGTTTTAGATTTTAAATAAATTTTATAGTTGGAAGTAGATTTTTTTAAAATGTCATATACACTTTCATTTAATAAAATCAAACTATTATCTTCAACAAATGTAATAGCAATGAGATTTCTGACAATTTCTAACTTTTCTATGAAATTTTGGTTCTTTTCATCAGATTCTTTTTTGTATATCCAAAAAAACAATTCTTTATACCTATCTAGCATATTAAACTTATCAATTATATCTTCACCTGACAAGTTAAAAAATCTTTCTCTATTTCCATCAAAAACTATTTGAATAGTATTCTCTCTAATATCTATATTTGAAGCTATATATAATAATGATAAAAAGTTTTTTAATCCATTTGCCAAATTGTAAAATTCTTTAACTACTTCTGAGTTTATATCTTTAATATGTGTTAAATCAATATTATGAGGACTTATTTTTAATTGTTCAGATGAACTAAATTGAATTATTTTATGTACTTCAGATAAATATTCTTTTGCTGTTTCTTCTTCTTTAATATAAGTCAGTAATAATTCATCATTTTCTACACACAAAATAGTATTTTTTTGAAAAAACTTATTTAAAACACCAATCATTGCTGATTGGTTGGTAAGATTTTTTTTAAGTGTTTCTTTTAATGTATCAATTGAAAAAACAACCCAATTGTCAGTATTATTTTTAAGTAGAATTATCTCTATATCTATATTTTGAGAATTACCAATAGTATTATTCTTTACATCTTCTATCTGATGAAATGTATAAGGACTGGCACCATTTATTTTAATAGAAGAAGCTTCTATAATTAATTGTTTCTGCAAGTAATTTTCTAGTAATTCAATCAATGTATTAAATTTTTCAGGATCTATTGTACCTTTTATTGAGTACCTAGAAGCAAGATTTTCTGTTTCTTCAATATAAGATATTAGAAGTTCTCTAATATTCATAAACAATACCTATTTTATTTATATTCATATTTATATTCTTGATAATATACTTTTACATATTTACCATTATCATCTTCAAATCCATCAGGATTATCTTCATCATTAAAGTTTATATTCTCTCTTAATATATTTTCATCAATAGTTTCATTTCCGGTAGTTCTTGTAGGTAGAATTTTAATTCTTTCATCAAAAGTAAAACCACCTTTTGCTTGATATTCTTTTCTAACTGTTTCTTGGTGAAAGTTAAAAACTAGATCAAATCCAGTATCCTGACTTTGAGAAGTTGCTATTATACTTTCTGTAAACCTACTTCTTTCATCTTCATATTCTTCAGAAGTCCCAAATACAGTAGTAACAAATTCTTCTAATGAGAAATTATCATTTGTCCTTAAATAACTTCTATATGAAAAGGTTAAGTCATTCTGTTTTAAAGGATTACTAACTGTATTTATGAAACTTTTGAAAAAATTACCAAAACGCTCAGAGTTAATTTTACTATCACTTTTATAATGGGCATTCAAAAAGTTAATATTCCAATAATAAGAATCATTAGATATATTGTCTATAGCTTTTACACTCCATTGTAGGTAATCAGATTGATAGGAATTATCTACAATAGGTATCTCTATATAGGCAGCCTTTTGTAGTTTGGTTTCGACATCTAATCCAGAATTTATTGTCCAAAGTCCATCAGCACCTCTCTTTAATATTTTATTTTCATCTATTTTCAATAATACAAAGTAGTATTTGTCTACTTTTTTAAATAAACAAGTTAATAAGTCACCTTTTTTTGCATTTGTAGGTGTATGAGAGAATAGTGTATTTGCAATGTTTTTAGTTTTATTTTTAAATAAACTTGTATCAACTGGATTGTTTAAAATATGTTTTATTTTACTTACTATTGGGTGATCACTATCTAATTCTCTTTCTTCATTTTCAGTTGATGAAATATAATTAAACTCAAGCTCTCTTTGATTATTATAGACCTTATTAATTATATTTACTGCATATGTTGTAATTACATGATCATCTAACTGAGTTGTATCTAGTGGTTCACTAAATGTATCATTGTTTTTCTTATCTATTGTATATAATGATATATTTTTTAACTCTTCAATAGTTACCATACTTATTAGTCTCCAATTTATTTACATGATTTTAGCAGAATTTATCTTGAAATAAATTCAACTGAACAACTATTAATAATCTAAACAGTTAAAAAATAGCAATTTTCATACCTAGTATAAATACTAATTGGAATGTTCCATATAAACTAAACAGTTACTAAAACTGTTGTTTTTAGCACTACCATATATTTTAATTATTTATAAGTTATCTTGATTCTGAGCAACATTTAAAATATAACGTAAAAAATCTGTAGCGTCACTTGATGAATTACTTTTGAAATACTCCAATGCCTCAATTTCAACTAAAAACATATATTTCACTAATATGAAAGATATATATATTAATATTATACTTCTTGATAAAATATGTAATTCATTGATAAATATACTAAATTTAGTAGGTTTTTCTATATTTCTTAATATATTTAACTGAACATAAGAGTAAAGATATAGAACAAATATAATAAATGCAAATATAGTAGAGTATCTCCAAAGTACTTCAAAAACCTGATAGTATTCCATTGCTTTTTCCTTTTTTTACATATATTGTCTACGATCACTAAAAGTATACAGTATCACAAGATTAACTCCTTTATTTATTGTGATTAACATCAATGTAGATTGTTAATAGTGTACATTTTAGCTGATAGAATGACATTAATTATGATAAAGCAATTGAAGCATTATGTAAAAAAAGTGATTATCTAATACATGACAGAGGACACAGCGGTTTTGAGATATAAAATATTTTGCGCTAAATTATAGATCAAGATATACTGTTTTATGCCAAAATTAACCACAAAAACCTACACCGGTCTTCCAAGAGCTGATGTAGAATACGAAGCCAGAATAGTCCATAAAACTGTATTGATATTTATGTATGATCTAGATAAAGGCAACCGAAGCCTTACAAACGATATGCAGGCAGTGCTAGTTGACCTTAAAAACATATATCTAGGTCTTTATAACAGTGTCATAATCTACAGAGACAGCGAAGGTTGTTTTGATCAGGTAATAGTTAATAAAGACAACTCATTTCAATTTAAACCATTAATTGCTCTTAGTGAGGATGAAGCTATTGATATATGG
>Ga0193954_1000534_pt1 | contig 21989 bp, 20 predicted proteins | sample BB_5_MG_FD_140340 | JGI IMG/M metagenome (GOLD analysis project Ga0193954, IMG submission 140340) | Microbial mat bacterial communities from the Broadkill River, Lewes, Delaware, United States - BB_5_MG | ecosystem: Environmental > Aquatic > Freshwater > River > Microbial mats | place: USA...
GGTAACCTTCTGCATATTTATTAGTAAATACAGAACCCATAGCTTCCATTACTGCTGGAGATGTAAAGTTCTCACTTGCAATCATTTCTAAATGGTCTGTTTGTCTCTCCAATTCATTCTCACATATTTGAAATACTTCTGCGTCTGCTTCTTTTAGGTTTGCGTTTGATATATAGTTCATGGTTTTTTCCTTATTCTCTTTTCGTGATAATAATATTATATCTAGTATTATTCTTCATCATCGTGAAGATTAATCTCATTTTTAACTGGTTTCATAGCTGGGAAAAGTAATACATCTCTAATTGAGTGCTCATTTGTAAGCATCATTACTAATCTATCCATTCCGATACCTTGACCTGCACATGGAGCCATTCCATAAGATAATGCATTTACGAAATCTTCATCCATTTCATGTGCTTCATCATCACCACCAGATTCTTTTGCTTCCATTTGACCTTCAAATCTTTTTAATTGATCAATTGGATCATTAAGCTCTGAGAATGCATTTGCTATTTCTTTTCCCGCAATAAATAATTCAAATCTATCAGTTAAGTGAGGCTTTTCATCATTTCTTCTTGCAAGTGGAGAAATTTCCACTGGATATTCTGTAATGAAAGTAGGGTCTATTAGTTTATCTTCAACGTATTCATCAAATAATTCACCTTGCAATTGCCCTAGATTCATTTTTTCATTTACATCTACATTTGCAGCTTTTAAATAAGCAATGATCTTTTCTTTATCTTCTGTAATATTAGCTGGAACACCACCAATACTTGTTAAAGATTCAATTAATGGAATTTCACTAAAGTTTGCGAAATTAATTTCTAAATCTCCATAAGGTAATATCGTTGGTAAATCTAAATGTTCAAATAAATATTCAAAATATTCTTTTGTTAAAGAGATTAAATCTTTATATGTTTTATAAGCCCAGTAAAATTCAATTGATGTGAATTCTGGATTATGTGTTGCATCCATACCTTCATTTCTAAAACATCTATTGATTTCAAATACAGCTTCAAATCCACCTACAATACATCTTTTTAAATATAATTCAGGAGCAATTCTTAAAAATCTATCTACACCTAAAGCATTGTGATGAGTAGTAAATGGTTTAGCATTGGCTCCACCTGCTATTGGATGCATCATTGGAGTTTCAACTTCTAAGAAACCTTTATCTTCAAAGAATCTTCTTGTAAGTGAAATAACTTTTGATCTAATATGGAAAGTTTTTCTAACTTCACTATTCATGATTAAATCTAAGTATCTTTGTCTATATCTAAGCTCTTTGTCTTGAATACCATGATATTTCTCAGGAAGTGGAGAAATTGATTTTGTTAATATTTTTAAGCCATCAACATGTAGTGATAATTCGCCTTTTCCTGTTACAAATGGATATCCAGAAACTTCAATAATATCACCAACTTCTACAGTTTTTTTGAAAGTTTCATTATAAAAACCTTCTGGAAGATTATCCCTACTTACATATACTTGTAATAATCCTGATTCGTCTTCAATCTTTAAAAAAGATGCTTTTCCCATAAGTCTAAAGAATTTAATTCTTCCTGCGACTGTATAGTTTCTTTTTTCATCTCTTTTATCTTCTAATTGGAAAATATCGCTATTTACATTTAAAAATTTACCAATTGTCGTATTTCTTGAGCTTTCATTTGAGTAAGGGTTTATTCCTGTTTCTCTTAATTTCTCAGCTTTTTCTATTCTTTGTTGTATATATTTATTTTCGAACAATAAAAATTCCTTATTTATTTTCTTCTGATTTATTTACTATGCTTTTTAATTTTTCTTTCGCAGTATTAATTTGCTCTTCTGAAGTATTCGCAGTATCAGAGATTGTTTCTTCTATCTTTTTAACAACTTCTTCTTCTACAGATTCTTTTACATCATCAATTGTACTTTGAACTCCTTCTGTAATATTCTTCTTAGTTTCTTCAAAGTTTTTCTTTATTTCAGATATTTTTGGTTCTTTAGTTTTTTCTATAACAGTATCTACAGTATTTCCAATTTTATCAGTAATTAAAGTAGTGTCAATTTGTATAATATATGAACCTGTACTAATTAAATGTGGCATCACAACTGAGCCTGCTGTTTTGTCGTCAATTGCTTTTTTGAAAGACTGAACTTGGTATAAAGCATATGAAATAACTGAAAATATTAAAAATACTTTAGCTGCTCCAAATACAAATCCAAAAATTCTATCAAATAATCCCAATCCGCTTGCAGCAAATATTTTGCTAACTATTACTCCTAAAATATAAATAATGATCCAAAAACCAACTAAACCAATAATAAAGCCGATTAATTTAATAGTAGACTGATTTTCTAACGCTAAAAAAGGAGCAATTAAATTACCAATATCATTTGCTGCTCTTGATGCTACAAAAATTGCACCAATAATTCCGATAATTCCAAAAACTTCTTTTATTAAGCCTCTAAATAAGCCTTTCAGTCCTAAAACTAGAGTAATACCTAGTATTACCATATCAAAAATAGTAAACTCTTGCATAGATTTCCTTTACATAATATGCGCTATTGTATCTAATCTTTTCAAAATTAAACTTTAAAAAAACTTTTGACTTTAATTTAATCTTTTTTAGATAAAATCTCTCCATGATAAAAAGATACCCAACAAAACAAATATTCGTAGGAAATGTACCAGTTGGAGGTGATGCCCCAATTCCTGTACAGTCAATGTGCTTCACAAAAACGACTGATGTTGAAGCTACTGTTGAGCAAATTCGTGCTTTACACTTTGCAGGTGCTGATATAGTAAGATTAGCAGTGCCAAATAAAGAAGCCGCTTTAGCTTTAAAAGAGATTAAAAAACAAGTAGATTTACCAATTGTTGCTGATATTCATTTTCACTACAAACTTGCACTAATTGCTGCTGAAGTTGTAGATTGTATTAGGATTAATCCAGGTAATATTGGAGATAAAAAAAGAGTACAAGAAGTTGTAAAGGCTTGTAAAGAAAGAAATCTTCCAATTAGAATTGGAGTTAATTCAGGCTCATTAGAAAAGCAGTTTGAAGATAAATATGGACAAACTCCTGAGGGAATGGTTGCATCTGCTGATTATAATATTAAATATCTTGAAGATTTAGGCTTTACAGATATAAAAGTATCATTAAAAGCAAGTGATGTTCAAAGAACAGTTCAAGCTTATAGAACTTTAAGACCTATGAATAATTATGCATTTCACTTAGGTGTAACAGAAGCTGGAACACAATTTCACTCTACAATTAAATCTTCAATTGCTTTAGGTTCATTACTTTTAGATGGTATTGGTGATACATTAAGAGTTTCAATGACTGGAGAATTAGAAGAAGAGATAAAAGTAGGTAAGGCAATACTAAAAGATGTTGGAATTGCTAAAGATGGCTTAAATATAATCTCTTGTCCTACTTGTGGAAGAATAGAAGCTGACTTAGTAAATGCAGTAGCAGAAGTTGAAAGAAGAACTAAACATATCAAAGCTCCATTAGATGTATCTGTTATGGGATGTGTTGTAAATGCAATAGGAGAAGCAAAATCAGCTGATGTTGCAATTGCATTTGGAAAAGGTTCTGGACTTGTTATGAAAAAAGGTGAAATTGTTGCTAAATTATCAGGGGATGAATTAATCAATAAATTCCTTGAAGAAGTTGAATTTGAAGCAGAAAAAAGAAAATAATCTTTTCTGCTTTTTTACTTTTTGAAAAAGTACTTGAAAAATTTTATAACAATATTTTGGGGACTAATCGGTTTTACTTTATTATTCCAATATAAAAAAGCTTTTTCTTGTAGAGATTTATTTTTGAAAAAGCTTAACATTTTATTTGACATAAAGTCTGAATATAAAAAAAACTTTTCTGCCCAATGATAAGATTTAAAAGTTTTTTCAAAAGTTTTTTTCCACTCTTTTTCGTAAAGTTCTGGATTGTTTTTTGAAATTGCATTAGCTAAGATTCTAGCACTTCTCATTGAATAATAAATACCTTCATAAGTAAAAGGTAAAGTTTGACCTGCAGCATCTCCTACAAAAAAAACTCTGTTTTTATAAAAAGTATTTTTTTTATCCCAATTGGGAATATAAAAACCTTTTTTCTTTGCAGTAAGTGCATCTTTTTGTTTTAATAAATCTTCAAAAATATTAGAAGCATTTGATTTGGGTTCAAAAATAGAACCAATTGAAATATTATTTCCATGTGGAAATACCCAAGCATATCTTTTAGGAGAATATTTTGATCCAAAATAGAATTCACAAGAATCAATAACTTGATTCTTTACAATTACATAATTTGTTAAAAAAGATTTAGGATAAATACCTAATAAGTCTTTTTTTACATTGGATTTAACACCATCTGCACCTACTAGATATTTCGCTTTTATTAATAGAATTTTATTTTCTATTTTAATTTTTGCAATTATATAATCTTTAAAATATTCTGCACTTTTATATTTTCCTTGGATTAAATTTGTACCTTCTTCCTGTGCTAATAGTCTTAATTTGTTATCAAACTCTTTTCTTAAAACTATTGATAAAGGAGCTTTTTTTATATTAAATTTTACATTGTTTGATGTAGAAAATAAATTTACATTTGTTATTTGTTTTGTTTCTAGCTCTTTTGGTAAATTAAACTCTTCAAAAACTTTTGATTTTATGCCTCCACCACAAGGTTTGTCATAATTAAAGTTTTTTTCAATTAATATATTATTTACATTATTTTTATTTAATTCTCTTGCTAAAGTCGAACCAGCTGGTCCTCCTCCAATTATTAAAGTATCTGTAATAAAGTCAAATTTTTTATTCATATTTAAACCTAGTGTTTTATTAATTATATTATACGCAAAATAATTTATATATTCTAAAATGATTTTAGATATAATCCCATATTAATAAAATGGAGTAATATGGATAGCGTTTATAGTATTAATATAGAAAGAGCAGTATTAAGTTCAATACTTTTTAATCCTGAAGAATTGGAAGATGTTTTGGGTGTATTAAAAGGAAAAGATTTCTATCTTCCTGCACATCAAAAGATATTTGATGTAATGATTAACCTTCACAATGATGATATGCCAATTGATGAAGAGTTCATTCGCAAAAGAATAAACGCAAAAGATGTTGATGATTCAATTTTAATAGAAATTTTATCAGCAAATCCTATTACAAATACACTTGCATACGTGCGAGAGATTAAAGATGGTTCAGTAAAAAGAGAATTATCAACACTTGCAACTACTATCAAAAAAGTCGCACTTGAAGAAGAAGTAACTGGTAATGAAGCTCTTGATACAGTTCAAGGTGAATTATACAAAATTTCTACTGATTCTGCAACTTCTGAATTAAAAGATATGCAAGAAATTACAGGTGATACACTTTCTTATATTGAGAGAATGAAAAAACTTGGAAATAAACACCTAATTGGTGAAACAACAGGTTTTGAGGATCTTGATAGAAAAACAACTGGATTTAATGAAGGGGATTTGATTATCATTGCTGCAAGACCTGCGATGGGGAAAACAGCACTTGTACTAAACATGGCTTTAAAAAATGTAGAAGCTAAAAAAGGAGTAATCTTTTTCTCACTTGAAATGCCAGCGGAGCAATTAATGTTAAGAATGCTAGCTGCAAAAACATCTATTCCTTTACAAAATCTTAGAAAAGGTGATATGAGTGATAATGAATGGAGTCAGTTAAGTGGTGCGTTTGAAGATTTAAATACAAAGAAATTATTTGTAGATGATGGTGGTAGTATAAATATTAATCAACTTCGTGCACGTGTAAGAAAATTAGCACAAAATGAAGATAATAATATTTCTCTTGTAATCATCGATTATCTTCAACTTATGCAAGGAACAGGTGGAAAAGATAGACACCAAGAAGTATCGGATATATCAAGAGGTCTTAAAATGCTTGCAAGAGAGATGAAAATCCCAATTATTGCACTTTCTCAGCTAAACAGGGGACTAGAAAATAGACCGGATAAACGACCAATGCTTTCAGATTTAAGAGAGTCTGGAGCTATTGAGCAAGATGCAGATATTATTATGTTTGTATATAGAGATGATGTATATAAAGAAAGAGATGAAGCAAGAAAAGAGAAAGAAGCCAAAGATAAAGGTGAAGAATATAAATCATCTTTTGTAAACAAGCCAGTAGAGGAAGCAGAAATTATTATTGGTAAACAAAGAAATGGACCTATTGGGACTGTAAAGCTTGATTTCCAAAAAGCACTTACTCGTTTTATTGATAAAGAGAATGATATGAACTCGTCAACACCGATTGAAGTTGTTTTTGAAAATGTTGCAGATATTGAGAGAGAAACTAATATGGATATGCCTGATATTCTTTAGTTACTTAAAACAAACATAAAAAAAATAATTAGTTATGTATTATAATAAGTTATAATATTATTTATAGATAATCTTTTGTATTCTTAAAATACAAAGGACTTATCATGAAAAAGATGAAAAAAGGTTTTTCTCTGTTGGAGTTAATATTCGCTATTGTTGTTATTGGTATTATTGCATCTTTTGCAATACCAAAATATTTAGATACTAAAGATTCTGCAATGGCTTCAACAATAAAAAGAGATATTGCCACGGCAACTACTTCAATTAAAAGTCATTATTTAGTAAATGGAGATATTGCTAAAATTTCTGATGCGATTGCTTTAAATGAAACTCATTGGGGGATAGAAGATTCTAAAATCACATATAAAGATAATGGAAAAGATTGTGTCTCTTTAGAAGTTAAAGACAACTCTGGCACTAAAACTCTTGAACTTACAGTTGACTCAACAGCTACAAATGGTATTTGTAAAATTTTAACAGCTGATGGGATTAAGTCTACAATTTACAATCTGTATTAATCATTCCCTTTTTCGTATCCTTATAAAAGATGCAAACTTTGGTTTACCAAATCTTGTGAGATTATAGTATTTAAAAGTGACTATATCTCCAATTTTTGGGTGATTAATTCTTTCTTCTTTTGAAAAGCCATTTCCTAAATTAAAAACTATATTATTTTCAAGTTTTAAAACCAAACTTTTAAATTTAGCTTTTGTATTTTTTGTATCTTCTGTCTTTTCATGATAATTTATACCTATTACTTCAGCTTCTGCATCTAAAAACTTTTTCACTTTTAGTATATTAGTACTTCTTCCTACAAAATATTCTAAAGTTGGATTTTTTATCATTACTCCTTCTGCTTTTAAGTTTATTACTTTTTGTAAATATTTTTCTAAATGCATATTATTTTGACATTTGATTTGCTCTATTATTTTTATATATTTATTTTTATTTATACGTTGCCACTTTTTTATCTTTTCAAGTCTTTTTAAAAAAGTACCTTTTTCTTCTGGGACTTCAAAAATATTGTATGTAATTTTATGCCAATGTTTACTTGGATTTTTATCTAATACAATACTTTGTATATTTTCAAAATCATTTCTTTTTGTCCAAAGTTCACCATCAAGTTTAAAGCTTGGGAAATCCTTTATAAACCATTTTGGTGCATAGATAATATTTCCATTTTTACTAAGAAGTTGTTTCCCATTCCAATAAGCTCTTATACCATCAAGTTTTTCACTCATCAACCAATTTTCAATATGATAAGTTTTATTATATGTTTTTGCTTTTTGTAATTCAATTGCAGAGGAAAATTTACTTAAAAATAATAGTAAAATAATATAAAAAAATAATCTCATAAGGTTCCTTTTAGTAATTTAATTAATTATATTTAAAGCAATATTAAATAATTGCAATAAATCATAAAGTCATAATAATTATTTAGATAAAATAATTTACTTTTCACTAATTTTAGTGTTATAAAAGGATATATTTGAATAAAAAATTATTAACAGAAGATGAAAAAAAGATATTATTAGATTCTATTAGAAGTATTGACGATTTTCCAAAAGCTGGTATTGTATTTAAAGATATTACAACATTATTAAATGATAAATATACTTACAAACTTTTAATGACGCATTTTGAAGATAGATATAAAGATTATAATTTAGATTATATAGCAGGAATCGATTCAAGAGGTTTTATTTTTGGTGCAGCCTTAGCTGACAGATTAGGAGTTGGTTTTGTACCAGTTCGAAAAAAAGGGAAACTTCCTAGTACTACAGTATGTGAAAAATATGAATTAGAATATGGCTTTGATGAAGTAGAGTTACATTTAGATGCATTTAGAAATGAAAAAGACGCAAGAGTACTTTTAATAGATGATATTATTGTAAGTGGCGGTACGGCTTATGCCGCAGCAAACTTAATTAAAAAATTAAATGTAGACTTAGTAGAGATGTGCTTTTTAATGGATATTAAAATGCTAGGTGGGGCTAAAAAACTTGAAAAAGTAGCGCCAGTTTATTCTGTATTAGAAATATAAAGAGGAAAAAATATGAATGATTATATACCAAAATCAAGTCCTTTTGATCCAGATGAAAAAGGGCAATTTGGAATTTTTGGAGGGCAATATGTTCCTGAAACATTAATGCCTATTTTAAAAGAATTAGAAAAAGAGTATAAAAAATATAGATTTGATGAAGAGTTTTGGGCTGAAGTAAATGCATTATTAAAAGATTATGTTGGTAGAGAACATCCTCTTTATTTTGCAAAAAATATTTCAGATGAAATTGGTGCAAAAGTATATTTAAAAAGAGAAGATTTAAACCATACAGGTGCACATAAAGTAAATAACGTAATTGCTCAAGGATTACTAGCAAAAAAACTTGGAAAAACAAAAGTTATTGCTGAAACTGGTGCTGGACAACATGGAGTTGCAAGTGCTACGATTGCTGCACTTATGGGTTTAGAATGTACTGTTTTTATGGGTGCAAAAGATGTTGAGAGACAAGAATTAAATGTATTTAGAATGAAGCTTTTAGGTGCAAAAGTTGTATCAGTTGAGAGTGGAAGTAAAACCCTTAAAGATGCTATGAATGATGCAATTAGATTTTGGGTTACAAATGCACGTGATACTTTCTATATTATTGGAACAGTTGCAGGTCCTCATCCTTATCCTATGATGGTTAGAGATTTTCAAGCAGTTATTGGATACGAAGCAAGAAAGCAAATCTTAGAAAAAGAAAATAGACTTCCTGATTATGTTGTTGCATGTATTGGAGGTGGTTCAAATGCTATTGGTATGTTCTCTCATTTCTTAGAAGATAAAGAAGTAACTTGCGTTGGAATTGAAGCAGGTGGATTGGGTGTTGAAACAAATAAGCATGGATGTTCATTGGCTAAAGGAAGTCCTGGCGTATTACATGGCCAATGTTCTTACCTTTTACAAGATGAAGATGGTCAAGTAATTGAAGCTCATTCTATTTCAGCAGGGCTTGATTATCCAGGAATTGGGCCAGAACATGCTTTTCACAAAGATAACAATAGTGTTCAATATGATTCAGTTACAGATAAAGAAGCTTTAGATGCCTTTGTGTGGTTAAGTAGAAAAGAAGGAATAATCCCCGCTTTTGAAAGCTCTCATGCAATTGCCTATTTAAAAAAGGCAAAAGACAAACTAAAAGATAAAATTGTGATTATCAATTTATCTGGACGTGGTGATAAAGATATGATCCAGGCAAAAAGTTTATTAAATTTTGACTAAAAAGGAAAAAGATGGAACAGTTCTTTAAAAAGTTTCAACCCCATTCAGGAAAAATATTTACAACTGTAATTGTTATATTTTTTTCATTTTTAACTTACAATCTTTATCAAGCTCCAGTTAGTGGATTTGAAGAAAAGTTTGTTTATTTATTAAAAGAGTATGGATATATAATACTTTTTGCATGGGGTATGCTTGAAGGAGAAGCTGGTCTTATCATGGCTGGTCTTTTAGCGCATACAGGAGATATGAATTTATATATTGCTATTTTTGTAGCTGGTCTTGGTGGTTTTGCAGGAGATCAAGTTTATTTTTATATAGGTAGATTTAACAAATCATATGTTCACAAAAAATTTAAAGGACAAAGAAGGAAGTTTGCTTTAGCACATTTATTACTTCAAAGATACGGGTGGCCAATTATTTTTGCACAAAGATATATGTATGGAATGAGAACAATTATTCCAATCTCAATTGGACTTACAAGATACAATGCCAAGACATTTGCTATTATTAATCTTATATCAGCATGGTGTTGGGCTGCAATTACTATTGTTCCTGTTTGGTATTTTGGTGAAGAAATTTTAAAGATATTACATTGGGTAAAAGAACATTGGTATTTAGCATTACCTATTGCTTTAGGTTTTGGAGGTAGTATTATTTACTATTTTAATAAAGCATCGAAAAAAGCAGAAAAGAAAAATTTAAAAGGGCAAGAAAATGAAAATTAATTTAACGAATACAAAAATAAATAAAATAAAATCAGATATTCAAATTGTATTAGTAGATAAACTTGATGATTTAAAAGAAAAAGAGTTATTAGAAAGTTTAGGGTTTAAAATTTCTGATGAAGCTTTAGTTTATTTACCAGAATCTGGGAAAATATTTGTTGCTTACGAAGAAGAAACATATGATTGTTTGGCAATTGCAATTGCAATAGCAATTAAAAAATTCCAAACAACAACTTTTAAAAATGCAAAATTAGATTTAAGTTATTTTGATTCAAAAATTTTAAAATATATTGTTGAGGGTACTCTTTTAGGTTCTTATACTTTTGATAACTATAAATCAAAACCAGAGAAAAAGAAAAAACAAGAATTAATAATCTCAATTTTGGAAGATTCACCAACATTAGATAACATAGAATTAAATACTATTTTAAATGAGTCTACAATTATTTCAAAAGCAGTAAATAAAGCAAGAGATATGGTTAATACAACTCCTGGCGATTTTTATCCAGACATAATGGCAAAACTTGCAAAAAAACTAGCAAAAGATGTAAAAATAGAGTGTAAAATTAAAGGTGAAAAATTCTTAGAAAAAAATGATATGAATGCAATGCTTAGTGTTGGACGTGCATCTATAAATGAATCTAAATTAATTCATTTATCTTATAAACCAAAAGATGCAAAAAAGAAGATTGTTCTTGTGGGAAAAGGTCTTACTTATGATTCAGGTGGATTATCTTTAAAGCCAGCAGATTATATGGTAACAATGAAATCTGATAAATCAGGTGGTTGTGCTGTATTAGCAACTATCTGGGCAATTGCAAAACTAGAACTTCCATATGAAGTTCACGCAGTAGTAGGTGCAGTAGAAAACATGATAGGTGGAGATGCTTATAAACCTGATGACGTATTAAAAGCTAAAAATGGAAAGACTATAGAAGTAAGAAATACAGATGCAGAAGGAAGACTAGTTCTTGCTGATTGTTTATGTTATGCACAAGATGAGATTAAAGATATTGATTATATTTTTGATTATGCAACATTAACAGGTGCTTGTGTAGTTGGAGTTGGACAATATACGACTGGTATTATGGGGAATAATGAAATTTTAAAAAGAAATGCAGTTTTATCGGCTTTAAAATCAGGAGAATATGCAACTACTTTAGATTTTAATAGATATTTAAAGAAAACAATAAAATCTGATATTGCAGATATATCGAATATTGCAAGCACTAGATATGGTGGAGCAATTACAGCAGGGTTGTTTTTAGATAATTTTGTTGAAAAAGAAAATAAAGAAAAATGGATTCATTTTGATATTGCAGGACCTGCATTTGTTGAAAAAGAATGGGGATACAATCCTTATGGTGCAAGTGGAGCAGGTGTTAGAATGACAATAGAGTTTTTAAAAAATATTGATAAATAAGTTAAGAAATATTTAGTATATACTACTTATGAAAGGTTTGAATAATGGGATTATTAAATAAAAAAATTCTACTTATAACAATAGTTTTTATAAGTGTATCTCTTAGTATTTATTTATTAGCATATAAGTTAACTAATGAAACTATTGAAAAATCATTTACTAATCAAATAGAAATTAATCAAAATAATATTAATTTTACGATTAAACAATTTGATAAAACAAAATCTGATTTATTAAATACCCTAACAAATAATGAAGACTTAAAAAAGTTTATTACTACAAAAAATGATACAGAATTAAAAAAACTTTTTTTAACATTTGCAAATTCTGATAAACTAATAATGCAAATGCGAATATTAAATTTAAATGGTAATGAAATATTTAGATTAGATAAAGTAAAAGATGAATATCTTTTTCGAAATAAAAAAATCCTCCAAGATAAAGCACATAGAGACTATTTTAAAAGCTTTTTAAAACTAAAAAGAAAGGAACTGGGTATTTCTAAACTTGACTTAAATGTTGAAAATAACAAAGTTGAAAAACCTTTTAAATCTACAATTAGAATGGCTATGCCAATTTTCTTAGATAAAAAAGAAAAAGCTATTTTAATAATCAATTATGATATGAATAGTTTTATAAAAAATCTTTTTTCTTCATCTACATTTAATTTGTACTTAATTGATCAAGATAAATATTTTATCTATCATCCAAATGATAACTTTTCATGGTCAAGATACAAAAATAATAGAACTGTTGTCTCTGATTATTTTTCAAAAAGTAGATTTGAAAAATTAGTTTTTGAAGATATTGATTTATGGAATAATAAATATAAAATCATTTATGAAAACAAACAAACTGCTGGCTTAAACTTTTTTATTGAAAAAACTACTGATATAGCAGGACTTGTATTTTTAGGAAGTATACTTTTAGTTGTGCCATTTTTTTATATGATTTTAGCCTATATAAAAAAGATAAAGTTACTAAATTCTTCTATACTTGACTCAAAAGTAAAAATAGAATCAATACTTGATCATACTTCAGATGCAATTATTTTAATTGATTTAAGAGGAATAATACAAGAAATAAACCTATCTACCGAAAAGATATTTGGTTACAAAAAAGATGAGTTAATAAACAAAAATATAAATATTTTAGTTCCTGAACCACATCATAGTAAGCATGATAATTATATTAGAAAGCATGATAAAAATATGCATAGTAAAGTAATCAATATTGATAGGGAATTATTTGCTGTAAGAAAAGATGGCTCAAGTTTATCTATAAGTTTAGTAGTTACAAAAGTTAATATCTCTAATTCTGAATACTTTATAGGAACAATAAAGAATTTAAGTGATGAAATTAAAACAAAAAAACTATTTGAGAATATTTTCACCTCTACAGCTATAGGTATTGCAATTGTTTTAAAAGATGGAAGCTTATGGCGAATTAATAAAAAATTTGCAGATATTGTTGAATATACAATAGATGAACTAAATAAATTGACATTTCAAGATATTACTCATAAAGATGATTTGAGTAAAGATTTAGACTTAGTTAATAAAGTGTTAAATAAAGAAATAGATGAATATTCTATTGAAAAAAGATATATTACTAAATCAGGGAAAATCGTATGGGTAAATTTAAGGGTTAAGGGTGTTTTTAGTAGTGAAAACAATGAAATATTTGATTATTTTATAGCAAGTGTTGATAATATTACAGAACAAATTCAGATTAAAAATAAACTAAAAGAAGCTGAAGAAATAGCACATATTGGACATTGGTTATGGGATATTAGAAAAGAAACTGTTGATTTTTCTGATAATATGTTAGCAATATTTGGAAAAACAAAAGAAACATTTAATAATAATTATGAGTCTTTTATTAATATAATCCATAAAGATGACAAAGAAAATATTCTTCATATTTTTAATGAATGTCTTTATATGAAAAAAGATTTAGAAATTGAGTATAGAATAATTGTTAATAATGAAATAAAATTTATTTATGCAAAAGGTAGAATTTTATACTTAGGTGAAGAAGCAATCGAATTCTTTGGTACCTGTCAAGATATTACTAAATTAAAGATATTAGAGAAAGAAACTAAAAAAAGAGAACTTATATTAATGGAGCAATCTAAGCTAGCTTCTATGGGAGAGATGGTTGGTTCAATTGCACATCAATGGAGACAGCCTTTAAACTCTATTGGATTTATTTTGCAAGATATGATTTCTGCTTATAAACATAATGAATTTAATGAAAATTATCTAAAAGAAGTAAAAAAAGAGATGATGGAACAGTTAAACTATATGTCAGAGACTATTGATGAGTTTAGAAACTATTTTAAAAACAATGAGCCATACAAAGAATTTAATATTATTAATACTTTACTTGATGTTAATAAGCTTTATCGAGCTCATATCGATAAGTTTTATTTACATCTAAAAATAAAAGTAAATAAAAAAGATGTAAAAGACTTAAACCAAGAAGAGATAAATAGATTTAAAATAATTAGTCAAGAATCACAATTAAAACAAGTTATAATTAATTGTATATCAAATGCTAAAGATGCAATTATTGAACTTGATGATCCAATAAAAGAACAAAAAAATATAATAGTTAAAATAGAAGAAAATGAAAAAAATATTCAAATTTTTATAAATGATTTAGCAGGTGGAGTGTCTTCTAAAACGTTATCAAGAGTGTTCGAGCCTTATTTTACTACCAAAAATATGGGTACAGGTCTAGGCTTGTATATTTGTAAGACTATTTGTACTCAATCCTTAAAAGGTGATATCGAGTATAAATATAATAAAGAAAAAATTAATAATAGAAAATACTTAGGTTCAAGTTTTATTATTACTTTACCTAAGACTATTTAGAATCTAGAATATGAAGAATATTTAATCTTCATATATAGATTCTATATGAATCTCAAATTTAGCACCATAATGAGTATTTCCATTGTGATTAAATTCTTCATTACATACAGTTAATTTACCTTGTAGATGATTTTCTACTATTTGCCTAGACATATAAAGTCCAATTCCTGTTCCTGTTTCTTTTTTTGTAGTAAAATATGGCTGAAAAATTTTATGAATATACTCCGGAGGAATTCCTCCTGCATTATCATGAACAGTTATTATAAATTCATTATTAACTTTTCGAGTACTTATTTTTATAAGTCTTTCTTTATCTTGTTTCACTAATTCATCAATTGCATTTTTTTTGATATTTATTAATACTTGTATAAGTTCATTTTGATAGTTACACAAATGAAAATCTTCAATATCTTTTATTTCTTCAATTTTGTATATTCTCATTTGAGAAAAGATTAATTTTTCAACTTTTTCTAAAGTATCTTTTATGTAAAAAGAAGATTCTAATTTATTTGGTTTTAGATAACTTTGAAAATCATTTAGTGTTGTATCCATATATTGGATTGAATTCATGATATTTTCAATCATATTATCTAATGTGTTATCTTCATCGATTATCTTACCGAATTCTTTTTCAAGTTTAATATTTGATGTACATATAGAAATGGTATTTAAAGGTTGCTTCCATTGATGTGCAATATTTGTAAGCATTTCACCCATTGCAGCCATCTTAGATTGCATCATTAACATTCTTTCTTGTTTTAGAGCTTCTCTTTCATTTAATAATTCTTTTTCAAATTGTCTAAGCTCATCTACTAAGTCTTCAATATCTATTGGTTTTACTATAAATTTTTTTACTTTTAATTTAATAGCTTCTATAAAATATTCTGGTTCACTAAATGCAGATGCAAGAATAATTGGAATATCAAGATTGTTTTTTTTTAATTTTTTATACATATCAACACCGTTCATTTCTGGCATGTTTATATCAGAAATAATTATATCAGGTTTGATTTCTATAACCTTATTTATTGCTTCTAAAGGATTTTTAAAAGTATATATATGAGAGATTTCTCTACTTAAAATTTTACCAATTTTTTTTAAAAGAAATTCATCATCTTCAACTATCATTACACGTAAATCAATCATAAAATATTACCTCTTTTTTTACTAAAAATAATCTTAGCATATTTTTATGCATATTAAGATAAAATAAAAAAATAATGAGAAGGTATTAATTTTATGGAAGACAGTTTTTTAAAAAAAATAAGCATTTTAATAGTAGATGACAATGAAAATGATTTAGACATAATTGCCAAATCATTAAGTCGATACTTTAAAAAAGTACATATAGCTTCTAATGGTGCAGATGCATTTGAAATTTATAAAGAAAATAAAAATATTGATATTATAATTTCAGATATAGAAATGCCTAAAATAAATGGACTAGAATTATTAAAACTTATTAGAAATTCAGATTTATATATACCTTTTTTAATAGTGTCAGCAACTCTTGACCAAGATATGTTGATAAAAGCTATTAATTTAAATGTTAGTTCTTTTCTTCCTAAACCTATCAAACTTCATTCTCTTATTAAAAAAATAGATGTCCTTTGTGAAAGAAAGTATTTTAAGTACAAAGAAGAATTAAGAAAAGAAGAAGTAGAAAATTATTTAGATTCAGTTAATAGTGTAGCTTTTATCTATAAAATGAATCAAAATGGTAATATCACATATATGAATGATACAATGTTAGAAATAACAGGATATAAGGAAAGTGATGTAGATAAGTTGACTTTCGATGATATTATTCATCCTGATATTCCTAATAAATATATTGAACAAACATGGAAAACTATAAGAAATGGTGAGTTATGGAAGGGTAATACAAAATTTATTACTAAAAATAAAGATGAGTTTTATTTAAATAGTACAATATTTAAATTAACTAGTGAAGATGAATCCTATATAACAATTGCTTTTTTAACAACTAAAGAAAATCTTGAAAAAAGAGATTTTCATAAAAAAGTTATAAATAGTATAAAAGAGTTTCATCTAAAAGAAGCTAAATATAAAGAAGAAATTGAAAACTTAAATTCACAAAATTCTAATTTGATGTTTTTATCAACTGCAACTGCTGAATTAGAAGAAAAAATTGCTAGATTAAGCTCTCAAGTTTCTAAGTATGAATTAGAACTTAATGAAAAAGATAAAAGATATGAGAAAATGCTAAGATCAAAGCAAGAAGAAATTGGTAATTTTGTAGAAAAAGCACAAAAAGAGATGTTAAAAGTTTCTCAAATTCAAGAAGAGAATAATCTTTTAGAAAAGAATATTAAACTAATTGCAAAGCAAAATGTAATTTTAAAAGAAGAAAGTAAGAAATCTTTAATACGTATAAAAGATTTAGAAGAATTATTGAATATTAGCAAAATTAAAAAAATTTTTTAAACTAAATTTATCTACTTTTTGGGCATTTTCGTTTATAATCTATTCGAAAATAGCCTCTAGAGGTATATATTAAATAATTAAGAAAAGGTTAGTAATGGGATTAGGTGTAGGAATCGTAGGATTACCAAATATAGGAAAGTCGACAACGTTTAATGCGTTAACAAAAGCACAAAATGCAGAAGCACAAAATTATCCATTCTGTACTATTGAACCAAATAAAGCAGTTGTTCCAGTACCTGATAAAAGATTAGATGCCTTAGCAAAGATTGTGGATCCAGAAAAAATTCAACATTCAACAATTGATTTTGTAGATATTGCTGGTTTAGTTAAAGGTGCATCTAAAGGTGAGGGTTTAGGTAATCAATTCTTATCTAATATTAGAGAAGTTGAAGTTATTTTACATATGGTTAGATGTTTTGAAGATGAAAATATTGTACATGTAGAAGGCGAAATTGATCCATTGAGAGATATTGAAATTATTGAAACAGAACTAATATATGCAGATATTACTCAAGTTGAAAAAAAGTGTGAAAAGCTAAAAAAAGATTCAAAATTTGATAAAAAAGCAGCTGCAAAACTTCCTATTGCTCAAGCTTTATTAACTCATTTAGAAGATTTAAAACCTGCAAGTTCATTTGACGATAAAGATGACGAGAACTTTATTGAATTAGATAGAGAATTAAGATTATTATCAAATAAAAGTATTATTTATGGAACAAATGTTGATGAAAATTCATTAGCTGATGGTGGAAATAAATATGTAGATTTAGTAAAAGAGCATGCAAGTGGTATAAATGCAGATGTAATTGTTTTATGTGCAAAAATTGAAGAAGAATTAGTTGGTTTAGAAGAAGATGAAGCACAAGAATTTTTAACAGATTTAGGTGTAGAAGAATCAGGATTAGAGCAAATCATTCATCATGCTTTTGATAAATTAGGACTTCAATCATACTTTACAGCTGGTAAAATGGAAGTTAGATCTTGGACTATTAAAAAAGAGACTAAAGCACCGCAAGCTGCAGCTGTTATTCATAATGATTTTGAAAAAGGTTTTATTAAAGCAGAAGTAATAGCTTATGAAGATTTTGTTTCTTTTGGCGGAGAAGCAAAAGCAAAAGAAGCTGGCAAATTAAGACTTGAAGGTAAAGATTATGTTGTTAAAGATGGTGATATTATGCACTTTAGATTTAATACATAAATTTAAGCCTTTAATTTAAATAATTTATAATTTATTGATAAATAATTAGTTATAATTAATTATAACAATACTATAGGAGTTACATGTGTCTGCTAACATATTAGAGAAGATAGAGTCTTTACCACCTTTACCTAAAACTATTATAGAAATTGAAGAGTTTAGAAAAAAGTCAGATAAAGAAGCTTCTGAATTATTACAAATAATAGAAAAAGACGCATTAATAATTTCAACATTACTTAAAATATCAAATTCAGCAATGTTTGGTTTCAGATCAAAAGTTGAAACACCAAGTCGTGCTATTAATTTATTAGGGATTAATTTTACAATTTCTATTGCAATTGGTGGAACTGTTCAAAATCTTTTAAATACTAATTTAGAGCCATACAGTATTTCTAGTGATGATTTTATGAGAGCTTCAAATCTTTCTTCAACTCTTACAAGTCTTTGGCTATCATATGTTGATGTTGATTTGAAAGATGAATTATTACTTCCAGTTTTATTGCAAGAAGCAGGAAAATTTATTTTAGCAGATATAATTACAAGTGAAAAGAAGATTGATGCTTTTAAAACAATGCTTTCTTCAGGTTCAACTCTTTGTGTTGCTGAAAAAAAGATAGTAGGTCTTACTACTTCTGAAATTACAGCTAAAATATTTAGACATTGGAAATTAAGTGAAAACTTAATTGAATTAATTGAATTCGTTGATGATATTTCAAAATGTTCTGAAAAAATTAAACAAAAAACTCAAATCCTTGATGTAATAAAAACTGCATGTGATATTTCTAATCCATTAAGTGATAAAAATGTTGAAAAAGCCATTATTAAAGCTACAAAATATGGTTTAGATGTAAAAACTTTAGAAATTGCAATTGAAAAATTGCAAGATAGATTATTAGACGAATAAAGTCTAATAATTTATTTTATAAGCCTTGTAAGATTATATCCCACAAATATTCAACTTCTTCATCTGTTAAGCTTATCAACTTTTTTTCTTCAAATAATTCTTTAATCTTTTTTAATTCAAATATTTTAGAATAAGTACATTTAGCATGAACCGGCAAAAAGCCTCTAACTAAAGATATGTTTTCAGTAATTTCATTTTCACATATTAAGCATTCATAATCAGTATGAAGTCTTCCTTCATATTCTAAAATAGATATATAAGATTCACATATAGCTCTTAATGCATTTTGTTTAATCATAATATGAACTAAATTATCAAGATTGTAAAAATAAAATGCATCAATTTCTTCTAATTCTTTTAAATGAGGATAAAACTGTTTTACAAACCTTTGCCAACAATACATTTTTTCATAGTCTAATATCCATTGAAAGCCAAGTTGTATTACATCTTTAAGTCTTGGAATTGTTGATCGTGTATCTTCTAACTCGAAATCTATTTTATAACCTATATTGATATTAGAGTGTCTAGCACCATAAAATCTATATGTAGTTAAAATAGATGTCTCTGTTAGTATAGATACTATTAGGTCATCATCTTTTACAGGTTTTATATCTATTATATAACCTTGCATAAAAAGTGTTAGTCCTCTTTTCTCATTTCAGTAATTTCTTCCATGATTTCTTTTGCTTCTTCTTCATCTATTTCCCCTGCATCTAAATCTTTTAACATATCATTAAAATCTTCTCTCATCTCTTGCATTGAAGCTAACTCTTCTTTTGTTCTTTCGTCTTCTTTTTTCGAAGCAATGATTTCGAATAATTCATCAATATAATCTTCTATTTCAATTAATACATCATTTTTTAGTAAAGAGGCTAATTCATCTTGAATAGTCATAAATATCCTTATTTAATTTTGTGCAATTATAACTAAAAAGAACTAGCCTTTTGCTTCAATAAAACCAAATAAATTTTATGATACAATTTATAAAATAATTATGTAAGGAAGTTATATGGCAGAATTTAATAATGTTTCTATCGCAAAAGCTGCAAGTGTTCTTTTTGAAGGGAATATAACAAGTAGAAGTATTGAATTTGAAGATGGTTCTAGAAAGACATTAGGTATTATGTTAGCTGGTGAATATGAGTTAAATACAGTTCATACACAAATTATGGATATTCAAAGAGGTGAATTAGAATTACTTTTACCTGCACAAGAATGGGTTACATATACAGGACCTGCTACATTTGAAGTTCCTGCTAATTCAAAATTTAAATTAAAAGTACACACATTAGTTGATTATTGTTGTTCTTTTATAAAAATTAGATAAATAATTTAAATAAATTTAATTAATATCAAAAGCTAATGTGGTTTTACTACATTAGCTTTTTTTAATATAAAAATTCTTCTTTTATATCCTCAAATTTTAATATCTTTTTTCCAAAATGACTTTTAGAAAAACTATTAGCTTGTTTTTTAGTTTTAAAAGGAATGAACTCTTCTCCCATTGGACCATAAATATTTGAACCCGTAACATAATATGCACTTTTAGCATCAATTGCATTTAATGTATAATAATCAGTTACTAGCATTTTTGAAATATCTTCTACTTTATGATTGTGTTTAAATTTTGATGGATTAAAGTAAAATTTCATCATATCTTTAACTCCATCAAAATAGTGTGAATGCTTTTGTGCTACTTCAATTTGTGCAACCCATTTTGGATATTTTGCTACAAACATCCCACATACTGGACACTTAGTATCTTTAGCTACTTTAATCATTTTATCTTTATTTGCTGCTAATATAGGGTCATATAAATAAATAGCTACTGCTTGTTGCATTTTAGGTTTTAGTTTTTTACATAGATTATTATCAATTATATATTGTTTACTTTCACCAACAGAATTAAAAGAAGGTGTTTTATCTTGTTTACACATTGATGTGTAGATTTTCTTACCCTTTCTTGCCATTGCTACTCTTTTTTTAGTGATAGCAGTTGTATCTTTTGATAAAGAATCTTTTGCAATTTTTAAAGTTTCATCAAAAGTATGAATTTCTCCTCCAAAGCTTTTTTGAAAAGCTAAAGCATCTTCTTTTTTAGAAAAAGCATATTTACTAACAGGACTCATTGTTCCTTTTTTTGATGAACCTACTACATAAGTGGCAGTTTTCGCATCTATGAATTTTAAAGACTTTGTATCAACAACTTCAATCTTTTTGATTTTTTCAGCATGATCTTTATGTATATGTGCTTGACAATGAATTGAGCAGTATTGCTCCTTCTTCCCATTTTTAAAAGTTGTTGCATGATTCGTTTTGTAAAATTTTGTTAAGTGCATTCCACAAACATTACAAAATTGTTTACTTGAATCAGTTTTTACAAGTGTTGCTTCTTCTGGGTTTACAGTTTGGAACATTTTATTATTTTGTGCATTAAGTAAAGAGCTACTTAATAGTAGAAAAGTAAATAAAACAAGAAGTTTTTTTGACATGATAATTCCTTTTTTTTGTGTTAATGAAAGTATATAAAAAAGTAGTTAATTTTTTGTTAATCCTAATCAATAAAGTAGGGTTTAAAAGAGATATAAAAAAAGGCAAGAAGTAAAAACTTCTTACCTTTTTGTTTTATTGGTATGAAAAAGCTTACGCTTCTACAGAAACTTCAACAGGAGTTGATTCCCAAATACCATGTTTAGTACAGTAACCGTGAGCTACTAAGTTTAATTTTTTTCCAGTTGGAATAACTGTAAAAGTAGTAGTATTATGAGCTTTAATGTTTCCTAATGTTCCTGGA
>Ga0193954_1000536_pt1 | contig 21917 bp, 23 predicted proteins | sample BB_5_MG_FD_140340 | JGI IMG/M metagenome (GOLD analysis project Ga0193954, IMG submission 140340) | Microbial mat bacterial communities from the Broadkill River, Lewes, Delaware, United States - BB_5_MG | ecosystem: Environmental > Aquatic > Freshwater > River > Microbial mats | place: USA...
GAACTCCGATAACAAGGAATATTTATCTTTTGAGGTAAGTCTGAACCAAGTGGTTGAGGTATGGAAAGCATTGGGTTTTGTTTCGTTCCAATTGCCAGAGATGGTTTAAATAATTAATAGCATTCAGCTGACAGCCAACAGTTATCAGCACAATAAACCACATGTCTAGTATCTTTAAGATGTTAGACATGTTAATGCCTGGTTCCATAAACCTGAGGTTCGAGATATGGAAATCATAAGCTTTTGAAAAGCTGAATTACCTGAAATAAATCATATTAAATAATTCAAAACAAGGCATTTTCGAATCGTTCTTTTTCATACATTTGCTTGCATTTATTAATTCTAAATAAAGAAACTGTAGAACTGCAAACAAATGAATAAACTCGTAAATTCAAGCAATTTAAAGGGCGTATTGTACGCCATGCTTACCGCATTATTATGGGGATTTCTTCCCATTTTTCTTAAGGTTGCCTTAAAGGAAATCGATCCAATAAGTATCGTTTGGTTTCGCTTTACATTTGCCTTTGCCGTGCTGTTTATTTATTACTTGCTAACCGACAAAAAGCAGTTAAAAATATTTACCCGTCCTCCACTGATATTAGTGATTGCAGCCGTAGCACTTGGAGTTAACTACCTGGGTTTTTTACAAGGATTGAATTACACAAGTCCAAGCAATGCTCAAATCATTATACAAACCGGTCCCATTTTACTTGCCCTGGTAGGTGTAATTTTCTTTAAGGAGAGACTAAATTACAAGCAAATGATTGGTTTTGCCATTGCAGGTTTAGGCTTGTTCCTTTTCTATCGCAACCAACTGCAAACTTTCATTCACGATACCGATGCCTTTAACAAAGGATTTTTCTGGGTAGAATTGGCTGCCGTGACTTGGGTTTTATATGCTGCATTACAGAAGAAACTGGTTCAGCAATATCCTGCACAGGTGCTTAATATGGTCTTATATGGTATTCCTGCATTAATCTACACGCCAATGGCTGATTTTTCAGCTTTCTCTGGTTTATCCTTCAACACTTGGTTAATTGTTATTTTTCTTGGCATAAATACCTTAGTGGCTTATGGGAGTATTGCCTTGGCTTTTAAATATACCGAAGCCTATAAGGTAAGTATCATTGTTACCCTCAACCCAATCATCACTTTACTAACAATGGCTGTTCTTACCGAAATGCAGGTAGACTGGATTAAGGCAGAAAACCTTACCATTTATTCTTTATTAGGAGCGGTTTTGGTTATTGGTGGTGCTATTACAGCTGTGTTCTTTTCCAAGAAAACGAAAGTGTTAAAAGAAAAACAAATCGCTTAAACAATAAATCCTTACTTATTAACGATCTCCATTACACGAATGGCATCTGTAATCGGAAGAATTTTCACTCTCTGATTTACCCATAAGAAAATAACATTGTTGTTTTTTCCTATCAGGTTACCACTAATGGTTTTGCTATCGATATAGTGAATTTTATATTTCTCCTTTGAATTAATTGAAGAGTGAGATAGTTCCCCGTAATAGTCTGCTGCAAAATACAAATAAGCCATTAACCCCAACATAAAGGTTATTTTCTTATACGTTGTGTGCCACGATTTTCTACTTAAACCAAAAGAAAAAACAGAATAAGATTTGGGGAATTTTTTCTCCAAAAATTTATCGAATTTGTAAAGAAGATAAATCAATGTTAATGAAGCAAAAGTAAACAACACGATTATAAAATCTTGAAAAGGAGCAATAAGAAAATCGAACACATCAGCATATTGAAAAATATTTATACCAAACTCAGAAAACTTTTGATGCTTAAATAACATTCCCATTCCCACCATAAAAAGGTAAAAAACAGTTACTACAGATTGCAATTCTTTAATTATAAGCTCATAAGAATCCTTAATTAATCCTTCTTTCATTTCCATAGTTGCTAAGCTAGTGTGAGATCATGAAAGTAAGAAATTATTAAGAGGAAAACTATACTGATAATTATTATGAGTCCCCAAAACACCTCCCCCCGCTTATGAAGTAAAGGTATAATCTCTGCAATATTTAGAGTTGAAGTTTCTGTTACAAACTAAACATGATCTCTGGGTTCAATATGAATTGTGGCTACAAATCCGTATTTCTTTTTAATCTCCTTTTCAATTTCAGTAGAAATATCATGCGCAATTTTTATCGACATATCGTGAGGTAATTTGATATGAAAGGTTACTTCGGTAAAATCGCCATAATTGTGCACATGAAAATGGTGCGGATTAATTGCATGCGGATATACCTCTTCACAGGTTTTTTTCAGATCATTCAGCAATTCCTTATCCGGACTTTCGCCAAGCAAAGAATGGATGGAATCTCTAATAATTTCGTAAGCTGCATAGCCAATCATAATGGCAACAATTAAGCCCAGAGCACCATCAATCCACCAGAAATACTTCCCTAAAAATATTCCAACTAAGATTACAAGCGACGAAACAGCATCGCTTCTGTGGTGCCAGGCATCGGCTTTAAGTACTTTCGAATTGGTTTTTCGTGCACCATAAAATGCAAACTGTGCCAATGCTTCTTTCACAACAATGGATATAATCATCACCACAATAGCAATGGTTCCGAACTGAGAGGACTCACCATTTTTTAAGGTGTGGTATGATTCGATAACAAAATCGAAGGCTACTAAAAGCAGAAGAATTCCAATGATGAATGCACTTATTAAATCGGCACGACCATGACCAAATGGATGATCTTCATCGGCTGGCTTTTTAGATATCTTAGCTCCAATCAATACAATCACAGAACTCAAACTATCGGATAAGGTGTGCCAGGCATCGGCAATAATTGCAATAGAACCGGTAACCAAGCCAGCCCAATATTTCAATATAAAAAGCACAACATTCCCAGCAATGGAAAGCCAGCCTTCCACTTCAGCCCAATTCGACTTATCTAGTTTGAATTTATTCAAGTGTATATTGAATTTTTACTTTTCTAATTTACTCAATTTTATGCTAATTTTTCACCAACTCTTATTAGTTCTGATGAAGTAAGCTTCTCATTTTTATCCTTATCGATATAAAAATCGAGACGTCCAAGCGCGATACCTGCCCATCCAACCTGGTTGATCAGTACTTCTTCTCCATCAAGATTTAAAACTTTTTCTGGTTCTTCCAATAAGGTGTGCGAATGACCTCCTAAAATCACATCAATTCCTCTGGTATTTTTAGCAAATTCCATATCGCTATCTTCTCCAAAATGACTCGTATGTCCCATGTGAGAAAGGCAAATAATTAGATCGCAATGATTTTGATTCTTTAAAATATCCACCATTTTCTGCGACACATCCACCGGATCGATGAATTCAATGGGTCCTCGGTTTTGAGGTTCCACATATCCATCCAGATTTACTCCAAGACCAAACACTCCAACTTTTAAATTTCCTCTCCTAAAAATTTTATATTCGGGAATTTTACCTTCCAATTCGGTTCCCTTAAAATCGTAATTAGCATTCAACAAAGGAAATTTCAAATGCTTCAGTTGCGAGACAATTCCCTCTATTCCATTATCGAATTCATGATTTCCAATGTTACCTGCATCGTAACCAATTTTCGACATTAGTTTGTATTCGGCTTCACCTTTAAAAAAATTGAAGTAAGGCGTTCCTTGAAAAACATCACCAGAATCGAATAATAGGACATTCTCCTCTTCGCGGCGAATTTTATTTACCAGTGCATTAATTCTTGCGAAACCACCTAATCCACCAAACTTTGGATCGTTAGCTGGAAAAGGTTCTATTCTACTGTGTAAATCGTTGGTATGTAAAATCGTTATTTTCTGTAAGGTTTTTGAAGAAGCAAAAGAGTTTTTCCATGCTAATCCTGCACCAATAAAAACACCAGTTAATCCTAATTTCTTAACAAATTCTCTTCTATTCCACATGATAAATCCTCCCATCAAATTTTGAAGAAATATTTTGTCCTTGCTGGTATTTCTCACTCATATATTTTATAATCTCTGATCTTAATTTCTTATGCAAATGCCTAAAGGTTTCACGATTCTCGAAAGCCGTAAATCCACCTCCACCATTCACCAAATAATCAACACTCATTACATGATAAATTTTAGAATCATCAATAGCTTTATCATTAATAAGAACATCCACCGCTTTTTCGTTTTTAATTCCCATACGTAAACCACTAACTCCTTCTCCACCAAATTCGGCAAGTTGATCAATCAGTACTTTCACATCACTTCCTTTCATTCCAACAACAACCAGTTTGTTTTTAAAAGGCAGCATTTCGAAAACTCTACCGGTACTAATTTCACCTTTTGGCATAGCTGTTCGAATCCCGCCCATATTCATCACCACAAAATCAACGGAATGATTCAAATCATTTTCTTTGCAGAATGTTCGTCCAATTTCAAGCATAGCATCCGCAATATAGTTGGATAGCTTGCTTTCTGGCTTTCCAGTCATCATAGCCTCATCCGAAACAGATATTACTGCATTCATCTGATCATCAAGCTGAATTTTATAAGAATTTATAAGGTTCGAAAAAGCAGTATCTACTTTAGCCACCTCATCATAAACAGAATTTACTGTGTAGGCATTCTTTACTTCTTGAGTTTGTTTATTGGATGTACCACAGGCTGTACCAATTGCTAAAACAATAGCAATACTAAGAGTTCTTATTAGATTTTGTGTCATTCTACTTATAATAAAATACAAATTGGTCTTTTATTGAATTGCAAAATTAAAAATATATCGCATATCACTGTCAAATAAATGATAACAATTATTTACAATACACTAATAATACATCAATAAAGTTTCTTAAGCTATTAAAAATTAAGAGTTAACTGTACAGGTTCTGTTTCGTCAATTCTATTCGAAACCGTTAAACCAATCAGGCGAACGCTGTTTTTTAGCTCTCCCTGATTGAGCAGATCGTCAGCTAAATTCATAATAAAATCTAACCCGTGAATTTCATGTAGCAAAGTTTTGCTTCGTGTTTCCTGTTCGAAAGTGCTGTACTTCAACTTTAGGGTAAGAGTTCTGCCTCTAAATCCACTACGTTTTAACCTTTTGTGCAGATCCTCAGCAGATTTCATCATATCCTTTCTCACCTCCGAAATCTCCGCGAGATCTTTCTCAAAAGTATGCTCTGCTCCAACTGATTTTCGAATCCGATTCGGATTTACCGGTCGATCATCAATTCCTCTGGCAATTTGATAATAGTAAGCTCCTTGTTTTCCAAATAGTCTTGATAATTCCAAAAGAGATCTTTCTCTCAAATCTTTACCTTTAAAAATCCCAAGCTTATGCATCTTGTCTGCAGTAACTTTTCCTACACCAAAAAACTTATCAATATTTAAATCGGCAATAAAATCTTCAACCTTTTTGGGTGGAATTACATAGATGCCATCAGGTTTACGGTAGTCGGAAGCAATTTTTGCCAGAAATTTATTTACTGATATTCCTGCTGAGGCTGTCAAACCCGTTTCCTCTTTAATTCTTATTTTTATTTCTTCGGCAATTCTAGTTGCCGAAGGTAGATTCTTTTTGTTGTGAGTTACGTCTAAAAATGCCTCATCGATTGAAAGAGGTTCTACCAAATCTGTAAACTCATAAAATACATTCATTACCTGATTCGAAATCTCTTTGTACCGATCGTGACGCCCCCGAACAAATATCAAATGAGGACATCTTTTCGCAGCAATTTTCGATGGCATAGCGGAACGTACACCAAACTTTCGAGCCTCGTAGCTTGCAGCGGCAACCACGCCTCTATCTCCCGATCCACCAACAGCAACAGGCTTACCTTTTAGTTCTGGATTGTCCTTTTGCTCAACCGAAGCAAAAAAAGCATCCATATCGATATGAATAATTTTTCGAATTTCGTCCATAGTTTATCAAGGCAAATATTTAAAATATTCAACGAGCAATCAAAAAATAATCCTATCTAATTTCGTAATTTTACACCCCATTTACCATCTCTATGTTGCCTTATTTAACAGTGAAAAACATAGATATATCAAGAACTAATAGCATATCAAACCAGTGAATCAAATTAAAGATCTTACTTCGGGAAATATATTCCCGCAAATTGTGAAGTTGGCAATACCAATTATTGCAACCTCTTTTGTGCAAATGGCCTACAACATGACCGATATGGCCTGGCTAGGACATGTTGGTAAAGAAACCGTGAGTGCAGTTGGGATGGCACTTTACCTGGTCTGGTTTGGAACTTCTCTTATGTATATTACCAAGATAGGAGCCGAAGTAGGTATTTCACAATCTATAGGCAGAAAAAACTTTGATGATGCCAGATCTTTTGTGAAAAATGCTTTTAGCTTATCGCTACTTATTTCAATAGCCTTTGCAATTATTGTATGGATTTTTGCACATCCCATCATTAGCACTTTTAATATTGAAAATGATTTTGTGAACCAAACAGCAGTAGATTATCTCAGATTTATTGCCTTTGGAATGCCTTTCACATTTTCAAACATTAGTATTTCTGGAATATACAATGGAATTGGGAACACACGTACTCCTTTCGTTGTAAATACAATTGGATTAATAATAAATATCATTCTTGATCCAATTTTGATATTTGGCTGGGAAGACATTCCTGCTATGGGAGCTAAAGGAGCAGCGATTGCAACGGTAGGTTCACAATTCACCGTTTTTGTAATATTCATTTACAATTTATATATCCGACAGAATCCCTTGTCTATTAAAAACTACATTGGCAAACTTCAAAAACAATACTTACGTCCTATTGTAAAAGTGGGAGGTCCGGTAGCTTTACAATCGGTGTGTTTTGCTTTTCTTGCGATGATTTTAGCCAGGGTACTCAATAATATCGCAGAAGGGAATGAAATACCATTTGCAGTTCAATCTATTGGAGCGCAAATAGAAGCACTCTCCTGGATGACGGCATTGGGATTCTCAACCGCTTTGGGAACTTTTACAGGACAAAATTATGGTGCTGGCAAATGGGATCGAATTCAAAAAGGATTCTTTATTACGCTTGGTATAGCCGGTTTCATAGGATTGATTAGTACTGCTTTATTTTTATTCCTGGGTGAGTCTATCTTTGGATTATTCTTAAAAAACACAGAACATGAAGTTGTTCAACTCGGAGCTGTTTATCTTATTATCCTAAGTTTTTCACAAATTTTTATGAGTATAGAAATAACTGCAACAGGCGCCTTTAACGGAATTGGTCGTGCCATTCCTCCTGCAATAGTGGGAATTATCGGAAATGTTCTTCGAATTCCTTTCGCCTTCTTGTTCAGCTATACTTTATTGGATTTATTACCACTATTTCAAAGCTGGATAGCATCAGAATCTGTTCAAGTTACAGGTGTTTGGTGGGGAATTACGCTTTCCAGTTTCTTAAAAGGAAGTATTCTCTTCATTTGGTTTTTAATTTTACTGTATAAACATCCTGAAAACGAACATCCTTTACCTTTTCAAGAGTTTTGGATTAGTCTAATACCTAGCAGATTGAGACAAACTTCAATCATCATCAATCCTATGGAAAATGAAGAAATTAAAAAGAGAACTTAAAATAACAGAAGACGGCTCGCATACTTTTTATATGCCAGATTTGGATGAGCACTATCATTCAACTCATGGTGCTGTGCAAGAATCCAAACATGTTTTCTTAGATGCCGGATTTCATTTTTGTGAAAAAGATCCTATTCATATCCTGGAGATTGGTTTTGGTACAGGCTTGAACTGCTTTTTAACTCTTATGGAAACACTTAAAACCAATCGCAAAGTGGTGTATCATTCAATTGAGCTTTATCCTTTGGAAAAGGAACATATTAACAGCTTGAATTATGCAGAACAAAGCAATCCTGTTCAAAAGGATTTGTTTACAACACTGCACAAATCGGAATGGAATTCTGATGTTAAAATCACCGATGATTTCACTCTTCGAAAATTATTAGGCGATTTAAAAACCTCCAAATTCCCCACAAAATATGACTTGGTATACTTCGATGCATTTGCTCCTGAAGTACAGCCAGATTTATGGACTGAAGAAATTTTCACAAAGATTTATCACTCTTTGAATTCAAATGCAATACTAACCACTTATTGTTCCAAGGGAATTGTAAAGCAAGCCTTAAGAGCATCTGGCTTCGAGCTTAAACGATTGCCAGGACCTCCGGGTAAACGACATATGCTAAGAGCTACAAGAATTGATTCTAACAATTTATAAAATGTGAAAAAACTTTAAATTGACTGTGATTTTCGAAAATTTGCAGGAAAAGCCTTACCTTAGTCGACCTTTGTGATCTTACTGATCATAAATGAAATCAGAAATCATATAATAAAATCATAATGAAATACACAGAAGAACAAGATAAGGTAAGCTATTGCCTTGGTTTAAGTATTGCAAGTAACCTAATTACTTCAGGAGTTAAATCTATTAGTGTTGATCCTTTTATGGAAGCTTTAGATGCTGCCTTTAACGGAAAAATGCCAGAACTTTCTCCAGAAGAAGCAAATAATATTCTACAGGAGTACTTCGGTAAAATTCAAGAAGAACAAGCTGGAAAAGCAATTGAAGCTGGAAAGAAATTTTTAGAAGAAAATGCTAAAAAAGAAGGTGTAACAACAACTGACAGTGGTCTTCAGTACGAAGTAATTACAGAAGGAAAAGGTGATACTCCTAAAGGAACTGACAGCGTTAAATGTCACTACCACGGAACACTTATCGACGGAACAGTATTCGATAGTTCGGTTAACAGAGGTGAGCCTGCTACATTCCCGGTTAATGGTGTAATTGGTGGATGGATTGAAGCTCTTCAATTAATGCCTGTTGGATCAAAATGGAAATTATATGTTCCTTCTGATTTAGCTTATGGTGCTCAAGGTGCAGGTAACTTAATCGGACCTCACACAACTTTGATTTTTGAAGTTGAATTGCTAGAAGTAGTATAGTGTAATTATTAACCAAAAATACAACACAAAATGAAACTAAAAGTTTTGTCTCTAGCCCTAGGATTAGGAGCTATGACCCTTGTTTCTTGTAATCAAGTTGGAAGTAAAGATGCTTCATTAAATACTGCTATTGATTCAGTAAGTTATAGTTTAGGTGCTAATTTCGGTAGTAACCTAGAACGTAATGGTCTTACTAATATTAACGAAGATGTATTCTTAGCTGCAATGCAAGCTGCGATCAATAAAGATTCGTTGACAATTGATCCTCGTGAAGGAAATACAATTATCAACAATTACTTACGTGATTTGCAAGCCCAGAAAGGTGAAGCAAATCTTGCTAAAGGGGAACAATTCCTATCTGAAAATGCAAATAAAGATGGTATTGTAACTACAGCAAGTGGCTTACAATACAGAGTTATTAGCGAAGGAACTGGAGCTAGACCAATGGCTACAGATCAGGTAAAAGTTCATTATAGAGGAACCACAATTGATGGAAAAGAATTTGATTCTTCTTACAAAAGAAATGAACCAACTACTTTTGCGGCAAACCGTGTAATTAAAGGTTGGACTGAAGCCTTAACATTAATGCCTGTAGGTTCTAAATACGAACTTTTTATTCCATCTAAATTGGCTTACGGACCACGTGGTGCAGGAGGTAACATTGGACCAAACGAAACTTTGATTTTTGAAGTTGAGCTATTGGAAATTGTAAAACCAGATCAAAAAAATAATTGAGCCTGTTGAAATAATCAGGACAATATATTAAAAACGTCAACCCCTTTTGATGAAAATCGAAAGGGGTTCTTTATTAGTTTTTTTTTAGCCAATATCTTTTTTTAGATTTGCATACTTTTGCAACTCACAAGTCGATGTTGTAAATTTAGAATCTTGTTTTTGAAGCTCAAAGGCAAATAAATCTGTAAATAAACCAATAAAATAAATAGTCATGTACGCTGAAATTCATACCGAAAAAGGAGTAATGAAAGTAGAATTCTACGAGAAAGATGCTCCAAAAACTGTTGAAAACTTTGTTAATCTATCGGAATCCGGATTTTACGACGGACTTAACTTTCACCGAGTAATTCCTAATTTTGTTGTTCAAGGTGGATGCCCTGATGGAACAGGTGCTGGTGGTCCTGGATACTCAATCGACTGCGAGTTAAATGGTGAAAACCAATATCACGACAGAGGTGTTTTATCAATGGCTCACGCTGGAAGAAACACTGGTGGTTCTCAATTTTTCATCTGCCATGGTCGCGAAAATACTTCTCACTTGGATCGCAACCACACTTGCTTTGGTAAGGTTGTAGAGGGAGTTGAAGTAATCGATGCAATTCGTGCAAATGACTCAATTGAGAAAATTGTAATTGTTAAAGAATAAGTCCAAAATCAAATAAATACTATGAATTTTGAAATCAATGGTAAAGTAATTGCTAAAGATGATACTCAACAAATTAGCGATCGCTTTAAAAAAAGAGAATTTGTTATTGAGGTAGAGAATGAAAGAAATTCTGATTGGAATGATTTTATCAAATTCCAACTAACTCAAGACAGATGTGACCTTTTGGAAACTGTTTCTTTGTACGAAGAGGTAAAAGTTTCTTTTAACATTCGCGGTCGCAAATGGGAAAAAGATGGAAAAACCAACTACTTCTCAAATTTAGAAGCATGGAGAATTGAAAAAATTCAAAATGGACAATCTCCAGTTCCTGAAATGCCAGAATTTAAAGCTGAGGATGTTCCTCCAGCTCCAGAAGAAGATGATCTTCCTTTCTAGAGATAATATTTCAAGAAGCCGTTCTACAAAGAGCGGCTTTTTTTATGCAAAAACTGCCCTTCAAAATGAAGAGCAGTAAAGTCAAAAAATATTGAAAATTCCGGCAAGGCTGCCGGCTGTGTTTGTACTATCTAAATTGAATTAATTTATTTACAACGCGATCGAAAGCAGCTAAACTTGCCATAGCTACAACCACAATATACACCATGATAGGCAATTTCTTTAAGCTAAGAAATACACTGTTTAACATCTGATTAAGCGGTTTTAGAAGTATTGCATCCAATTGATTAAAGAACGGATGATTCAAATCACTTATCAATGTTCTAACATCAGTTCCTAAAACTACAAGAGTTAAAAGAAACAAAACTCCAATCATTCCAATCCATTGTTTTCGCGAAATAGGTTTCTTAACCTCAATAGGTTTAGCCAACCAATCTTGCATGACATTATCCATAACCTGATTGGTAAATCGGTCTGATGGTTCCTCCAATTTCGCATCCTTCATTAATTCTTTAATGAATTCGTCTTTATAGATATCTTCTTTTTTCATCATGGTTTTCTTATATTTTCGAAATCTATAGTATCGTTTTTAATTCCCCGTGCAATATCAATTCCAACTGCGAATACAGTTTTTTTCGTGCACGATGTAATTTCACTTTCACATTAGAAGTACTTAATCCGGTAATAGAACAAACTTCTTCAACCGAATTCTCTTCTAAATAAAACAGAGTTAACATTGTCCTGTCCTCGCCACTCATCGATTGCAATGCTTTGTTAATGTATTGCTTTCTTTCATCGCTTTGCAATTCCTGAACAGCTGATTGAGTTGATTTCACATTCACCGATGCTGAAAAATCATCATCAATTGAACTTGTGTCTAATTTTTTTTTTCTCAATCGTGATATTGCAGTGTTATAAATGATTCGATAAATCCAGGTTGAAAATTTCGATTCTCCCTTATAAGTATCCAGCGCCTGGTATGCTTTTAAAAACGAATCTTGCGCAACCTCTTCTGCATCCTCACGATTTCCCATTAATTGCAAAGCTACATTAAATCCCATCTTCTTGTATTTATCTACAAGAACAGCATATGCTCCAGGGTCGCCTGCCTTTATCTTTGTAATATAATAGCTATCGTTTCTAAATGCCATACTTAAATAATCTTTTCAATTCAATGATATAAGATCCTCATCATCTATAAAGACAATCATTAGTTCCAATATGTTGCTTTCAATCTAAAAAATTTACTCTTTTATCGAATCTTCTACAACTTAGACGCACATCTACCCAATTCGGTTACAGCTCTGCTTAAATAATAATTGAATCCTTTTTTTCTTATCAATTACATGCAAGTTAAGGCAATGATTTTCATTACAATAATTGAAAGCGTTAAAAGTTTCTTAATTTTTTTGTAACCGATTTTTATTTGGTGGCGTCATAAAGTTGAAAGCAAAAAACAAGAAAGCTTTTCAAATTTTATAATAGAATTAATAGAAGTTTAACCTTAAATCACATATCATGGATATTACAGGAGTAGTTGCAATCATATCAGTATTTGGCGTAATCCCATTGGTTGTATTTTTAGTACATCGCCACAGAGAAAGACAAGCATTAATTGAAAAAGGTATGGACATTAGTATTTTACAAGGAGAAAAAAAGTGTAGCACACTGCAAAGTTTAAAGTATGGAATTCTTCTAATTGGACTTGCAGCAGGAATTTTAATCGGAAATATTCTTGATGCCTACACTAGACTAAGCGAGGAAGTTTCTTATTTCTCAATGATCTTTTTATTTGGAGGGCTTGCTCTACTGATTTTCTATACAATTGCTAAAAAACAGGAAGAGGTAGAATAATTCCTGAATAAAAAGCATAAAAAATGCGCTTCAAATTGAAGCGCATTTTTTGTTTTATTCATCTGATTTATTTCCCAATATGAAATAAGATCACTCGTTCTGCTGCTCTTTCGCAAACCGGACAAAAATGTTTTTCGTTATTCGATTTCATTTTACAATCTTGCACAGGAGAGTAAATTCCCTTCGACATGTAACCTCCACCTTCAAACACACCTAAAGTTTTAATAAATTCTTCGATACGTGGAGTTGGAACCGGTGTTGATTCCTCCAACATGTCTTTCCACTTGGAATCAAAATCAACCATAGTGGTAATGTTTGGTTCCCATGGTTCAACCTCTAAATTGTAAAAATCCTCATAAGCTGTTTCCGATGAGTAATATTCATCTCCTAAACCTACAAATCCATGTCCAAATTCATGACTCGATACTTCGTATGATAGTGGATGATCTGCCGAACAACTTGAATAATAATTGTAAAATCCACCTCCACCATATCGATCGGTATTGATTAATACAAAAATTTGATCGTAAGGAACATTCGCGCTTATATCATGTAAAGATTTAATATCAAAGGTTGTAAGATATCTGTCAACATCAAAAGTATAAAAGGTAGTATTTACTGCAGTGTTTTTATATACATTCTCTCCTGGAATATCTGTTCCTGAATCTTGCGATACAGATTCCAAGGCATATATATTAAAGCGCTCCGCATATTTATCAAAGGGAGGAACATCCAATAAGTAACCAGCAACACGTTTGGCATCTTCCCTAAACTTGCCCATTTCTTCAGTAGTGTAGCCTTCAGCTATAAAAGCAATATCAACACTTTCATCAGGATTACCTTTTCCCATTATTTTGGTAAATGGTACACTAACTGGTTTTTCTTTACCAATAAAATAATTTTCAGGATCAATTTCATGCTCCCAAATGGTTTCCATTTCACCATTCCATTTTCTCGATTCCAAAACAAAACGAGCTTTACTTTTAGGATATGGCATTACATTTACCTGATAGAATGCTCTCTTTAATTCTTTTGCTTCGGCAGTTGTTTGCCATTCCTGAAACAAGGAATTAAATCCCTTAGAATACATAAGATCTCCTGATTCCACATCATACAATTTGAATCCAAATGTTCCATATCCGAAAATATCAATCAAGTTGGTTTTGCTTCCTCCCCAGTGCGGTTCTTCTTTCAGTTCTTTAAGAAATACGGTTTGCGATTCGGAGTCTCCCCCCATCATGTAATCTATTCTTAGTGTTTTATCTTCAAAATATTTTTCAAACTTCGATTGCCCCTGACACACCGAAACAAATAAAAATAAAACAAATACGAATACGGATTTTTTGATCATGCTAGTTGTTTTAAGATTTCAATCCTTAAAAATACAAAATATTGCCAATTGCATTTTTCTTTTCCAATTCGAATTAGATATCTTAGATTTTTAATTCACACACTAAAAAATATCAATATGAAAGAGCTTTTGGGCGCTCAATTGAAGAACTGGCTAATTAATGAAGGAATTTCAGAATACTGGGCCGTAATTTTTCAATCTGCAATTGCCATTGTTGTGGTTCTTATTGTAGCATGGTTATCCGATTTAATCGCAAAAAGAATTTTAATTGCATTCATCACCAAAGTGGTTCGTAAAACAAAAACGCATTGGGATGATATCATGCTGGAGCGAAAGGTTTTTAATAAAATATCTCATTTTGCACCTGCTTTAATCATATACTCCAGCGCAAGTTTTATAGACCGTGAAACTTGGAGTAATTTTGTTGAAAATGGAGCCTATGTGTACATGATAATATTGGCAATTATGCTATTGGATACGTTCCTAAATGCCGGAAATGATATTTACAATACCATGCCTGTTAGTAAAACCCGACCTATAAAAGGCTATCTGCAAATCGTAAAAATATTCTTTTATTCGCTTGGTATAATTTCAATAATTGCCAAGTTTATTGATAGAGATCCTTTGACAATTATTGCTGGAATGGGAGCATTTGCTGCTGTTATTCTGTTAATTTTCAAAGATACAATCTTAGGTTTTGTTGCTTCTATTCAGCTCTCAGCAAATAGAATGGTAAATATTGGCGATTGGATATCAATGCCTTCGAAAGGTGCTGATGGAACTGTTATTGATATCAGTCTAAACACCGTTAAAGTACAAAATTGGGACAAAACAATCAGCACAATCCCTACTTACGCTTTGGTTTCTGAGTCGTTCAACAATTGGAAAGGAATGGAAGAATCAGGTGGTAGAAGAATTAAACGTCATTTTAATATCGATGTAAAATCTATTCATTTTCTTTCTGAAGAGGATATGGATCGATTTGAGAAAATTAAATTGATTCAGGACTATGTGATTAAGAAAAAAGAAGAAATTCGCTCTTTAAATCCTGAAGGTGAAATTCCGGTGAATCAACGAAGATTGACCAATATTGGAACCTTTAGAAAATATGTAGAAGCTTACTTACATAACAATCCTAAAATTCATGAGAATATGACTTTTTTGGTACGACAACTTCAACCTTCGGAAAAGGGTTTGCCTATTGAAATATATGTATTCTCAAACGATCAGGCTTGGGCAAACTATGAAGCTATTCAGGCTGATATATTCGATCACATTCTAGCCATTGTTCCTGAGTTCAACCTAAAGGTATTTCAAAACCCTACAGGCGATGATTTTCAGAAATTAGTCAATTAATATTTCCTTAAAATACATATGAAAAAAATATTCGGTAAGTTCGATTTTTTCGAATCTTTAGGTTGGTTTGGTAATATCATTCTAAGTATTGGTGTTATTCCACAAGTAATACAAACATGGAAAACACATGATGTAGGTAGTTTTAATTGGCCATTTCTACTCATGTGGGCTTTTGGTGTACTCTTTACTTTTATCTATATTGTAAATGGTGATCTAAAATCTGATAAAAGACAATATCCGCTTTGGCTAAACTATCTGGTTAACATTATAGCAACTTTCTATCTGTGTTATGCCAAATTAATTTATTCGTAAACCATTTTAAAATCAAGCAGAAATAATATGAAACAATTCTTTACTCTCCTATTAATAATCTCAAGTTTAGGTTCCATCGCTCAAACCAAAGTAGGCGATGTTGAATTGCCAAACGAAATGGCAATTAAAGACAATCAAATGCAATTACAAGGTACTGGAACACGAGTAAAATTGTGGATGGATATGTACGCAATGGGCTTATATATAAATAAAAAAATGAGCAATGCTGACGAAATCATTAATACTAATGAATGCATGGGAATTCGTCTGGAAATTATCTCTGGCTTAATTACTTCAGAGAAAATGGAGAAAGCTACAAGAGAAGGATTTAAGAATGCTACTAAAGGAAATACTGATCCTATAACAAAAGAAATTGAAGAATTTATAACTGTTTTTTCGGATAAAATAGAGAAAAAAGATGTGTTTGAATTTGTCTATTCTTCTGAAGAAGGTACACTATTATATAAAAACGATGAGCTTAAAAAAACAATTAAAGGTTTGAATTTTAAAAAAGCACTTTTCGGCATTTGGTTATGCGATAAACCTGCCGATAAAAACTTAAAAGCCTCACTTTTAAAGTAACAACACAAAAAGGGAATGTAAATATTCCCTTTTTTTATATTCTTCCTCCGCTTAAATTATTTTAATCGGATTAAAATGATGACCTTACATTCTAAATAAGTAATTATTTAATCCGATATAAAAAAAATATTTACCTTAGCGCACACACCAAACTTATTGCCGTTCATGGCAAAACTATTAAAATAGCCTATCGGATTGCTAAGAATCAGTTTCTTAAGGTATTACTGAATACAATAAAATTGTCTTCAGTTTTGTGAAATAAAAACAATAACAATGAGTACCAAAAGATTTTCTAAGATTGTTGGATCAGGTAGTTACCTTCCTTCAGTTCAGGTTAAGAATGAACATTTTATCAATCATGACTTTTTTGAGCCTGGTGGGCAAAAAATAGAAACTCCGAATCAGGAAATAATCGAAAAATTCCAGGAAATAACTGGAATTGCAGAAAGGAAATATGCCAATAAAGATCAACAAGCATCTGATTTAGCATACCTGGCTGCAAAAGACGCACTTGATTCTTCTAACATAGATAAAGAAAGTATTGACTATATATTAGTAGCTCACAACTTTGGTGATGTTAGTCCAGATTCAACACTTAGCAACCAATTGCCTTGTTTGGCAGCAAAGGTTAAAAACCTTCTTCAAATTGAGAATCCCAGTTGTATTGCGTATGATCTACTTTTCGGATGTCCTGGTTGGGTTCAATGTATGATTCAGGCAAACTATATTATTAAATCAGGAGATGCCAATAGAGTATTAATTATTGGATCCGAAACTTTATCGCGTGTTTGTGATCCACACGATCGTGACAGTATGATTTATTCTGATGGAGCTGGGGCCACAATTCTAGAAGCGTGCGAAGCAGAAGAAAAATCAGGAATTCTTTCTCATGCGATGAGAACAGATACCTTAAACGAAGCATTTTTCCTTAGAGCTGACAAATCAGATAATGCTGATTTTGAAGGAAATGGTACAAGCCACTTTATTAAAATGTATGGTCGTAAGATTTATGAATATGCAATTACCAATGTTCCTGGTGTAGTTAAGGAAAGCATTGATAAAGCTGGATTGGACATAAAAGATATTAAAAAGATATTGATTCATCAGGCAAACGAGAAAATGGATGAAGCAATTGGAAAACGATTATTTAGGCTGTACAAAGAAAAAACTGTACCAAAAGATATTATGCCTATTATTCTTGAAAAAATGGGTAACAATTCAGTAGCTACTGTGCCTATTTTATATGATCAAATTGCAAAGAATCAATTAACAGATCATAGTTTAAATCCTGGTGATTACGTTGTTTTTGCATCTGTTGGTGCAGGAATGAATATCAATTCGTTTGTATACCAGGTTTAAACCTAGAAAACAGATTCATTTAGACTCAAAAATGTTAAAAATCACACCAAGCTGTGAAAGAATTCAGAAAAAATATTGCATTCAAAAAATATTTTTCTAAATTAGCAGGGCTGAATCTGATAGAGGCTAGAAGATAAGAGGGATAGAGGAGATTGAATATTTATCGGATTTCACATTTAAATTGCATTCTAACCCTAAAATTACTATAATAATTACCCGAATCAACTTGGTTTGATTCGGGTAATTTTTTGCCCATTCTTTCCGAGAAAGAATCCAAATTAGTTACAAGTAAAGGTTTAGCAGAAAAAATAATTTATCTTTCCGACCTAAGCTAACCCAACCATGAACAATTTATTATTACACTCACCTCTCGTTTGTTTATTCCTATCGATAATTTTCTTAATCATGATTACTTACGCATTTTTTGTGTTTGTAAGAGAAAAAGAAAAAAAGGCTGCGAGTAGAGCACTGCTAATTGCAATTCTATTGCCTCTTCCCTATTTCTTCTCATGGTATTACAATTGGGAAATTGTTACGATAGTTCTAGTCGCTAATTTAATACTTACAGGAATTTTATTTCTGATTCCTTTTCCAATCGATAAAACAATTACCGATGATTATCCTAAATCAAAAATAGATGAACGTGATATCATGTTCTCAAGAAATGAACTAAAAGAAGGAAGTGTAAATTTTGAGAATTACTACTCAAAAAATCCTGATAAAAGATTACTCGATGATGAATTTAGAAGAGAACCAGGCTTAACTGCAGAAAAATCTATTTTCTACAATCAAATGGCTTATGCGGCAGCCAATTCTAGTTTTTACGCTGTCGATCAATTTAAAAATGCCGTTGATGGTGAAGTCAATTCCAATAAGGAAAGTGTTTCCCCAAATGAAATGGCTAAATTCATTAAAGCATGGAGCAAAAAGTTAGGTGCTTTAAATACGGGAATTACAGAATTAAGTGATTATCATTTTTATTCACATAAAGGAAGAGGTGAAGAATACGGTAAAGAAGTAAAAAGTAATCATACTCATGCCATAGCTTTTACTGTTGAAATGACACAAGAGATGGTTGATGCTGCTCCACAAGCTTCCATTGTCATGGAATCAGGACAACAATACCTCGAAGCCGGAAGAATAGCAGTACAAATAGCACAATTTTTACGCAGTTTGGGTTATTCTGCAAGAGCACATATCGATGGTAATTATCAAGTGGTCTGTCCTTTGGTAGCCAGAGATTCAGGCTTAGGAGAAATTGGTAGAATGGGCTTACTCATGACACCAAAACAAGGTCCAAGAGTTCGGTTAGGTGTTGTTACCACCGATTTTAAGCTACCATCTACAAAATGGGAAAAAGATTATTCCGTTCATGATTTTTGCAATCGCTGTAAAAAATGTGCTGATGTTTGTCCAAGTAAATCCATCTCGTTTGATGAACCAAAATTGATTAATGGTGTAAAGCGCTGGCAAATCAATTCCGAATCCTGTTTTACCTACTGGTGTAAAGCTGGCACCGATTGTGGACGTTGTATGGCAACCTGTCCCTACTCTCATCCCAATAATACATTGCACAACTTTATTCGTTGGGGCATTAAGCATTCTCCACTATTTAGGATACTTGCCGTATATTTAGATGATTTCTTTTATGGTAGAAAACCGAAATCAAAAGAAATGCCGAAATGGATACCTGAAGAGAATAAAAGCGAAAAATAATAAACGTGCTTCCATTTTGGTAAAAACCTACTGTGGTTTTCCTTAAAACCTGCTGTGGTTTCGAATAAAACCTAGTTAAGTTTAGTGCAAAAGCTGCTGTGGTTTCTTTCAAAACCTAAGCAGGTTTTTCAAAACAGTAAATCTACCTTATTTTCAACACAAGTAAAGTCATAAAAAAAGGTGTAAAAGCAATGCTTTACACCTTTCAAATAATTTCAGTATTTATTTTATTTTCTCTGACGAACAGCTTCATAAACCATTAATGAAGCAGCCACAGATACATTTAACGATTCAATAGAACCTAAAATTGGCAATTTTACTTGCTCATCTGCCAATCGTAACAATCCCTCATCAATACCAGTATCTTCCGATCCCATGATAATTGCTGTAGCCAAGGTCAAATCAGCTTCAGTATACATTTGTTCTGCTTTCTCGGTTGAAGCAACAATTCTAATTCCCTCTTTTTTCAAACCTCTAACCATTGTTTTAAGGTTCTGAACTCTACAAACAGGAATTGAATACAAAGCACCTGCTGAAGTTTTGATAGAATCAGGAGTAATTTTTGCCGAATTTTTAAATGGGATAATTATGGCTTGTACACCTGCACATTCTGCAGAACGAGCAATAGCACCAAAATTACGAACATCAGTAATCTGATCGAGAATTAAGATTAAAGGATTTTTACCCTCAGCCAATATCTGAGGAATCACATCTTCAAGCTCCTGATAAGCAATAGGAGCAATTAGAGTCACCACACCTTGATTGTTATGCTGATCTAAAGATTTAATTTTCTCTGCAGGTACGAATTGATATTCAACTTCTTTCTCACGAATTAAATCGAATAATTCATTGTATAGTCGTCCTGTTAATCCCTTACGAATTAGAACTTTCTCAATTTCTTTTTCGTTTTTAACCGCTTCCATTGTTGCTCTAATACCGAACAACATTTCTTGTTTCTGTTTAGCCATTGATCAATTACTTACTGATATTTACATTTAATGATAGTTGCGGTTTTTCTTTATAAGTAAGATATCTCCACAACCATTCCAAAGGTCCCATTCTGTAATACTTCAACCATATATACGATGAAGTCATTTGGAATATCCAGATGCCAAGCATCCAATAAAGCAATTCAAATCTTGTGAACTCTCCGAACAATCCAAAACCGTAACTGTAGAAAATGAGGGAACAAATTACGGATTGGCAAAGGTAGTTTGTAAAAGCCAATCGACCAACTGCTTCGAGCCCTTTCATTAAAAATTGAAGAATATTTAATTGATAAACTAATATAATTAGACCAATATATCCCAGCGAAGTAAATATACTTGAGAAGTAATTGTACTGATATCCAAATTTGAAATAATGTATAACCTCCCATCTATTCTGAGACATTTCCTCTACTCCATAATTTGAAATGAAAGCTCCAACACCAATTCCAACAAGAGCCATAACTCCATAAAATAATTTCGATTTAGTAGCTGATAAAATACCTTTATTTAGCAAAACCATTCCTAATAACATCAATCCCGTAGTTCGCCATAAGGAAAGCATAAAGAAAGATCCAATTTGGTAATTCATATTTAATTGCGCTCTTTTTACAAAAATATCCAGCCAGGAACCATTCTGATATAGGTCGGTTTCTGCTTTTAATGTCTCCGCTGATGGTAAAAACTCTGCCATCGATTCTTCGAGCATTTTTTCAGGCATACTTTCAAACAAACTACCCACACCGTAAAAAAACAGCATTGGAAGCATATAAAGAATCACGACTAATACTATCTTCCAGCTATCTTTCATCTTGCGAAACAAGACAGCAATTAAACCTATTAAGGAGTAAGCCACTAAAATATCTCCAAACCATATAAAATAGGCGTGAATCATTCCAAAAAGAAGAAGCCACAACATTCTACGAATGTGAATGCTTGCTCCATCAATTCCTTTTTCCGTCAAGCGATTTATGAATAACAACATACCTGCTCCAAATAGAATAGAGAAAATGCTCATGAATTTTAATTCTGCAAAAACATGAACCAACCAGTAGGCAAAATCATCCAATCCACTCATCTCACCCATAACCAAAGGGTTAGCAAATGAGGCATTGGGTAAGGCAAACATTTGTATGTTGATAAACAAGATGCCGAGCAAGGCAAATCCTCGTAGAATATCTAATGATCTAATTCTCTCTTTTGGGGTAGTTGGGCTAGCGTGTAGGTTTGACATTTTTTCCTTTCAAGATAAGAAGTTTCAAGCAAAGGGCGCAAAATGTTTTCAAGTAAAAAAATATCTAATCTCCTTAAAGTAAAAATGGAGAGCGCAATAAATCACACATCTCCATTCTATTTATACATTATAGTATTCTTCTATTGCTGTTAAAATGACAAGTATCTCGAAAATGCTAGACAGATTATCAATACATTAATACCTACTCTCCTCTCTCAATAATCAATTCCTCTAATTGCTCATTAAACTCTTCCCAAGCCAACATTTCGTTTTCTAAATCCTTTTTAGCTTCCTCGTATTTGGTAAAAAGAGACTGGTCTTGCATCTTTTCAGGATTTGCTAACAAGTCCTCCATTTCTGCAATTTGTTCTTCGAATTTGGCGATATTTTCCTCTGCAGATGTAACATTTCTCTCCATTTTTGAGATCTTCTTACTCATCTCTTTACGCTC
>Ga0193954_1000538_pt1 | contig 21878 bp, 24 predicted proteins | sample BB_5_MG_FD_140340 | JGI IMG/M metagenome (GOLD analysis project Ga0193954, IMG submission 140340) | Microbial mat bacterial communities from the Broadkill River, Lewes, Delaware, United States - BB_5_MG | ecosystem: Environmental > Aquatic > Freshwater > River > Microbial mats | place: USA...
AGAGTGCCTTGCCTAAGCAAAAGCTAGTGATGTTATGAGCACCTAGAGTTACTAGAGGTTCCCTGAATTGAGGTTGGTATATGAAAAGAATTTCTTACTCTTTGGGACTTGCATTGATGTTAAATACATCATTGATGGCAGATAACTTAGGAAGCATTAGTGTCGAATCTTCGACCATTGATGATCGATTTGAGAGCAAAAAGACAGAGGTTTCAAGTATCTCTACGGTCAGTGGCGACACAGTCGATAAGGCTCATGTTGAAAACATTGATGATGTGCTTAAAACCATTCCAGGGGTGACTTCAGAGGTGACGACGGGGGATTCGCTCAAGATCCATATCCGTGGGGTTGAGAATCAGATGTATATGGGTGAGAAGCCTGGGGTTGCCGTGGTCATCGATGGGGTTCCTGTATTTGAGCGAACGGGTAAGGTCAATATTGATTTGGATAATATCGAGTCCATTAAAGTGATCAAAGGGGGAGCGAGTTATCTCTTTGGGGATGATGCCTTATCGGGTGCAGTGATTATTACCACCAAGCGAGGGGCGAAGTATGATAACAGCTACTTTGCAAGTGAAGCAGGGAGTTATGGCTTTTATAAATTTTTAGCTCGTCAGGGCTTTAGTAATGATAAATTGAATGGGCATATCCAAATATCTCAAAGGGGAGCCGATGGCTACCATGAGGATGCTGAGTATAAAGCCAAGTACGTTAATGGAAAACTGCAATACTACATTACCGACAGCTCTGATATCACCTTTGGGATGGAGTACTCTAAGCGTGAAAAAGATTCACACGGTACAGTCGGGGGAGTTACTGAGGCAGAGAATAACCCTGAGAGTATCTTCAATGGCGATATGGAGAGCCGAGACTACACACGAAAGTATGATGTGGAGCTTCAAAAGTACTTCCTTACCTACTCCAATGACCTAAGCGACAAATCCAATCTACTCATTAGTGCCTATGTCTATAAAGATGATACCGCCTATATCTCTGCCCCTCAGACCAAAGATGAGCTAGGCAATCGTGGTACCTATACTGATGAGGATTACATTTACAACAACGACTATTCACAAATTCAAAAAGGAATCAAGAGTGAGTACCGCTTCAAGAGTGATAAGTGGGCGGCACTATTGGGGCTTGATTTGCGTGATAACAGCTACGATAACCTTTCAACCTACCGTGTAGGACAGCGAATGACCGTTAGACCCCCTCATGTCTATGCCAATGCAGGAGATGATAAGAGCAACAACAGCACCGATGAGCAGGTCTTGGCACTCTATGGGGAGTATAAGTATGCCCTTACCGACAAACTCCATATTACCTCAAACTACCGATACGATAAAATCAAACTTGATTATAGCGATTCACGAGGTAATGAGCTTAACCGTGAATTTTCTGTATCATCCTATCGATTGGGAGCTAACTACGCTATGAGTGAAAACTTCTCACTCTATGCCAACTACTCAACAGGTTTCCGTGCTCCTACCATCTCTCAGCTCTTTGCAGGGGATGTCTCAACTTATGGCTCAACGATTAACAACCCTGACCTAGAACCTGAAAAAGCACACAACTACGAAATTGGTATGCGAGCTAAGATGGGGAACTTCTTCTACGATTTCTCACTCTTTAGATTGGATCGAAAAGACTTCATCATGAAATCTTCGGGTAACTACGGTGATACCGATACCACCGATATGTGGGCAAATATCGGGGGAGCCAAGCACCAAGGGGCAGAGCTAAGTGTACGAGGAAAGCTCATGGATAACCTCACCATGAATCTAGCTTATACTTACCTAGATGCCACCTACACCGACTATGCCAACTTTGGTATGTCGATGGGTTCAGGCAGAACCGCCACTGTAGCCAACTTTGATGTGACAGGCAACACCATCCCAAGAACGCCCAAGCATCGTCTTAACTTGGCACTTGATTATACCTTTAGCGATGCTCTAAGCTTCAATGCCAATATCGAGACGCGTTCAGAGTACTTTGCCGATGACCTTAACCGTCTTGATATCGATGGGCACACCACGCTCGATCTTGGGGTAAACTATAACTTCAAGGTAGGTGGAGCTAAAGTCAATCTCTTTGCCAAAGTCGATAATCTCTTTGATAAACACTACTACTCTTCAGCAAGAGCCAATGACGATAGAGACGAAAACGGAGTATTTAACCACGAGGATCTATCCATTACGGTCAATCAAGGACGCTTCTACTCTGCAGGAGTCTCGATTAAATTTTAGGAGACAGTATGAAATACAAAACCAACCATGCTTTTGTAGGTGCGACCGTGTCGCACAAAAATCTGTGTGACACGGTCATAGGATTATAATATGAATAGCATCAAAAAGCTTATAACACTTATTCTATTTACTCTTAGCCTCTTGGGAGCTGAAGCTCTTGTATGGCATAAAGCCAGCAAAAAAATCAAACCTCTAGGTGGTCACGGTGGGCATAGCCGAGGGATGAGCCACTATGAGCTTAAGGGGATGAGTGAGGGGGCAAAGGTGGATTACTACCTTGCCAACCTTGAAAAAAAGAGTATGGAGTATCCTAATGGTGGAATGTGCCTACCCAAAAGCCCCTTTGGCAACTACCACGCACTCGTAGCCAATAGCCAAGCCGATGGTAAAATCTACTCTGCTACAACCTATATCTACCGTCACGGTCGCCCTGCCAAGGTATCACCAACACTCCTTACGGCTATCAACAAAGCCAAGTTTGAGATTCGCCCCGTGCATCTACCTCGTGAACACGACCGATATACTGCCAATAAAAGCTACCACTTCGCACTCTATTTTGATACGCAACCCCTAGCCAATCACACTGTAGAGTTTAGCACCTCCAACGGTACGACACTCAATCTCACAAGTGATGCCAAAGGGCGATTTAGTATCACTCTGCCAAGTGATTTTAAAGAGGTCAAGAAGTCTCGTCGGGGCAACAAACCCGCCAATTTTATCGCCAAAAGTAGCTATCAAAACCACATCACCACGCTCACTATGCCTTATCATATCAACCCCAACAACCATTGGCAGTCCATTCCTTATGGTATTTTGGTGATGCTTTTGGGGCTATTAGCAGGATTTTTTATCTATAGGAGAGTAAACCATGCATAGATTTATGACACTAACCGCTCTACGACGGGTATCTCAGGTTTTCTTTTTTGTAATACTTGTCTATGGAGCGTTGTTTTTTACCACCTTTTATAGCACCGATAAGTTTACGCAGGCATTTCCTTCGCTTACTTGTGCTTACGATAAGAGCAGTGGAGATTACTGTGCTTTGATTCCGCTTCAACATCAAATGGATCACCGTGTAGCAGGACTCTTTAATGGCTCAGTCGATGCGATGCAGGCGTTAATGCCAACCATCATTACCCTTGTGACCTTTTTTGTGCTTATTGTACTGCTCAACAAAGCCTTTTGCGGATGGACTTGCCCCTTAGGGTTTTTTCAAGAGATGCTTACTCTATTGGGTACAAAGTTAGGGATTAAGCAGGTCAAATCCCTAAGCCTAGCCAATGTCAAAAAGATCCGCTCCATCAAGTGGATACTCTTTGCCTTTTTGATCTTTATCTTTCCTATTCTAACAGGCTTAGGATTTTTGGGGCATGAGTTGGGTTCTGCCTTTTGTTCTATCTGCCCTAGTCGAATTTTGACCACTCTTGCCGTAGGCGATAGCTCTCAGCTTTATGTGAGTTCACTCTCATGGGGATATATGACACTCTCACTTATCGCTGACTTTTTATTTGGGTTGATGATAGCCTTGGCACTCTTTGTCAAACAACCCTTTTGTCGCATCTGCCCGATGTTGCCACTCCAAAGTGTCTTTAAAAAGTTCTCGCTCTTTAGACTCACCAAAAATGGCTCTAGCAAATGCGACAGCTGTGGAAACTGTGTCAATGTCTGCCCAATGGATATCTATGAGATTCAGGAAGTTGCGGAGAATAAAAACATCACCTTTAGCGATTGTACACTTTGTGGAAAGTGTGTGGAGTTTTGCCCCGATGATGATGTGCTTTCACTTAAATACACTAACTTCTCAGTATTTGCATCAAGCAAAGAGTACTTTAAAAAGCGTAATAAACTGGACAAAGAGTTTACCAAAACCAAATGGATTGAGGGCAAAAAGTAGTGGAGAGCCTCACTTTTGTTTCTCTTTTTTTGATGGGATTAAGTTACGGTAGCAGTGCTTGCCTCTTTAGCTGTATGCCCTTTTTGAGTCCCATCCTCCTCAAACACTCAGGAAGCATCAAAGCCTCTATGGGGGTGATGCTCCCCTTCTCACTAGGGCGAATCTTTAGCTACTCCATCATCGCCATAGTGGCATCGTACAGTGCGATATTTATCAAAGAGCTCATCAATGATAGAATGCTTGTCAATATCATCTTGGGCTTAGTGACCATCACCGTAGGAGCATTGATTATCAAAAATAGCTTTAGCCCCTCTCAAAGTGGATGTTGCACCGTAGCAGGCAGTGGCAAGCAAGAAAAACTCTCCTACTTTATGATGGGAAGCATGATATCCTTTAACCTCTGTATGCCCGTCATTAGCCTTATTACCGCTAGTGCCTACGCCACCTCACTATGGAGTGCATGGGGACTAGGCATCTCCTTTGGGCTTGGGGCAGTGTTGGCATCCTTTTTGCTCTTTGGGGTCATCCTCTCCATCGTCGCCAAAGAGGTAGTAACAGAGTTTGCCAAATATAAAAGCAAGATTGAGATAAGCGCAGGGGGTATATTAATAATAGTGGGGATTTTTACGCTTTTGGGGTGGGTGAAGGTGTGATGATTTAATATGTTTTTGTCAATATAGGTTTATGTAGGTTCGATTTTATCGAACATTTTGGATGGGTTTGGGTTTCGTGACAAAAAAAATTTAATACGATAACGTTTTAGAGATTTCAATATCTTGTTTGAGCAGTGCATTGACAATGCTATTAAGTGAAAACTCTTTTGTATTATTTTTAAGTTTGGACATCAAAAACTCTTTGATATCTTGATCAAGATAGATAGGAATATCAAGTTCCTCTATCGGTCGGTAAAATTTACCTTGCACGGCATTAGTAAAATCATACTCTTCTCTCATGATGGACACCTTTGTTGATATAATTTACCCTCTTTTTGGGTTGCTTTTCTAGCACTAATAACTCTTACCACTTCAATATCATTTTCATCTTTAAATGTATGTACCACTGTAAGAATAACTTCATTTTGTGATTGACCAATCAGAATATATCTATCTTCATCCTCTGAATGGTCAGGATCATACATACTTAATGAAAAAGGATCACTAAAGACATAAGAAGCTTGTTCAAATGTGACTCTATGTTTTTTGATATTAATTCTCTCTTTTTTAAGATCCCATTCAAACTTCATCTTTAGTAGCTTTCATATTGTAATAGAATTATTATAGCATAATTATTTTTGATTTGATCGAACATTTTGGATGGCTTGGGGTTTTCATATACACTCCCACCAAGGACGGGGTAGGAGCGAGGAAAGCTTTAGCTGTGGGAGAATTTTTAACGCTCTCTTTTTAAGAAGTAGGGTGAGATAATAACCACTCAATCGTATCTTGTATTTTTTCAACTGACATCATTTCCACCTTTTCAGGAGTAATAGAATAGCCTTCTAATCCTAATGTAATGATTGTGGCAAAAGTATTTTTAATTTCATCATTTGAAAATTCTCTTGCATCCTTGAATGTCATATCTCCTAAATTAATTAAATAAAAAGCTGTAACAACATGTTCGCTATCAATTCCTAAAGATGCTTCATCATCAGTAAGAGAATATATAATTTCTTTTGCATTTTTCATAGTCTTTATCAGAATATTAGATAGAGCTTCTAATTGTTTATGAGATTGATTATCTCTAACTGCTTCAAAAATTAATTTCATTTCACGAACATTACTATACATTATACTTTGAACTTCATCTGAAAGCATATCATCATGATATATATTCGAAGCATAAAAATTTTCTTCATACTCAATATCTATTTTCTCTTCATTCCTAGAAGGAATTAAATCTTGCTCATAATCATCAACTTTAAGAGTATTTAGTTCTTTTAGAGTTTCATTTGCAATATCTTTAACTGTTTGGCTTAAAAGATGTGATAATTTTACATTTCCTTTAATCCACTCTGTTTTATAACCTGACATTTTTAAACTAGTAACAATAGTATGTCCAATAAAATACTTTAACTCTTTTTCATTTGAATTATACAACTTTTCTAGTTCATCTGAATCAAAACTCTCTAAAAAGCTCATAGGGTTTCTTAACCCTTCTACACGAATATTGTTTATAACTTCTCTTAAACTATCTCGCTCTAACTTTCCTTTAACCATACTAAATATAAACCATAATATAATAATCCAAATAATAACTTCCAAAACTACCCTTTTATCTTTTTAGTTTCACTACTTATACTTTTGATTGAGTACTATCTCCAGCATCTTTCTCGTTGATCCCAAACAATCTCTTTAGGTCTTATTTTTTTAAATATATCTAAAACTTTTTTTTCAATAGCAAGATTACCTCGTTCATTATTATAAACAAACTCTTCTCCAAATTTATCTGCAATAATATAGACTATTTCATTTTGATATAAAACTCCATTTGTCGTTAGTTCATTAAGCATATAGTTAGCTACTTGTTTAAATTTTTTTACATTTTTGGTCATACTATTTAACTATCTTTCGAATATCTTCTTCAAGTTTAGACATATTAGTCATACTAATATATGCTTTTCCACTATTATAGTTTGATTTATTAAATCTGAATATATAGGTTTCCTCTCCAAATTTTTCTTTAACTTCAATGGACTTATCCATACCATCAATTTGTTCCATCCCACCTCTTTCCACGGCATAGTCTTTATAATAACTATAAGGTAATTCAGAATCAAATAAATTTTCTGGTCTCCTGTATAATAAATTCTAATTAACTCTTGTTGTATCAAACCTATCTCTTGTGCTTTAGCAAAGAATATTCTCCAAATTAAATAGATAACAACTAAACCAATAAGCCATTCCATAAAACTCCTTTTATCCTATAGGATATAGATAAAAAATTATAGCTTTTATAAAATTGCTTTTAAATTAATCCCATAGGATAAAGTTTGAAAGATAAGCTCAGTGATATTTCAAATGTTGAGATAGAAGCCTTTTATAAGCGTGTGTCTAGTAACATTAAAAAAGCACGGCTTAATGCAAATATGTCACAATTGGATTTGGCTTTGAAACTTGGGATTAAATCGATTGCTTTTTACTCTAATTGTGAAAATTCAAAATACAACAAACATTTTAATTTGGAGCATATCTACAAAATTTCAAAAGCCCTAGATATTGATATGTGTGAAATTATTGGAGATGCGTAGGTTTGGCACTGCCAAACGCTTAAAGTAAGTAGGTGCGATCATATCGCACAAAAAGTTGTGTGACATGGTCACACCTACAGATGCTAAAGTGTTGAATCAATTGAATTTTGTTTTGACGTTTGGCAGTGCCAAACCTACAAGTACATATAATCACTAAAGGAGTTTTTATATACTGTACTTATTAGCAAAATATTCCTCTTTTTCTTTATCTATATCAATGTTACTAAGATTTGTTTGACTCAGTTTTTGATTGAGAGAGATAAAGGCTTCATGCAGTACACCTTTTCTTTCAAATTTTTGATTTTTTAAAATTTTAAATTTATCTTTTGTCTCTTTTTCATCCCCACGTTTCGCAGGAGAAAAGGTCTTGATATATTCAATAATAGCATTTTGTCCGTATTGGTCTATCAACGACTCTACTTGAGTATCATTAATTTGAAGTGTTGTCATGACTTGCTCCATTGAGTTTTGTTTTATTATAGCAAATTTTAGTAAGATTACAAAAAACTCGTCACTTAACACTCTTTTAATACTCTTTTGATAAAGTATCATTAGTAAAGTTTTATTGGAAACGATGGCTTTAGCCTCGTCATAAGATGGAGCTAAAGCACCACTTCCAAGTTTTTGAAAAAAGTCTATAAGCAAAATCTGTAAAGGGTATGAATGGAGAGTGAGATATTAAAAGAGGTGGTTGATTATGGGATTATTGGTCTGCTAGGGTTTATGAGCTTTTTAACGGTGTGGTTTTATATTGAGCGACTGCTTTTTTACCGCAAAATCAATCTTGGCAACTACAACCACAAAGAGGAGCTTGAGATTGAGCTGACCAATAATATCTCGATCCTCTCATCCTTTGGCTCCAATGCTCCCTATATTGGTTTGCTTGGAACTGTCTTAGGCATTATTATCACATTTTTGGAGATGGGAAGCAGTGGTAATATCGATGTTAAGATCATTATGAGTTCATTGGGGTTGGCACTCAAAGCCACTGCTATGGGGCTACTCGTGGCTATTCCTGCCATACTCTTTCATACGCATTTGGTACGCAAAATTGAAGTGCTTTTATCCAAGTGGGATATATTGCAAAAATGAATATAAAGAAGTTTGAGAGCATCAATGTCGTCCCCTTTATCGATATTATGTTGGTACTGCTTGTTATTGTACTTACCACCGCTAGCTTTGTTGCCAAGGGGTATATCCCCGTGGATTTAAGTGAGGCAAAGAGTGCTACGAAGATAGAAAAAGTTGATGAGTTAGTTATTACTATTGATAAAGATAGAGTAATCTATTTTAATAAAGAGAAGATACTTAAAGCTGATGTAGAAGCTAAGCTCAAAAACTATAAAAAAGATACCCGTATCTCTATTAGCTGTGATAAAGAAGTAGCCTTTAGTGAGTTTGTTTTTTTGCTTGATAACATCAAGCTAGGCGAATTTAAAAATCTAGGAATCGTTACGCAGTATGAATAGATACTTTAGCTCTTTTTTGCTCACCACACTGCTCTATGCTAGTGGTGTCACACTTTGGCTTGTCTCTTTTGATAAAAAAATGGAGTTTACCGATAAGACCAAAGAGGCTAAAAGTATCCAAGTAAGTTTGGTCTCTCTCCCCACACCCCCAAAACCTATCCCTCCAACCCCACTCATTGAAGAGAAAGAAGAACCTAAAAAAATAGAAGAAGTTGCAAAAGTTGAGCCAAAGGTAGAAAAGGTCACAGAGAAACCTCTACCTAAGCTCACCCAAAAACCCAAAAAGATTGTCAAAAAAGTTATTAAAAAGAAACCCGTTAAAAAAATAGTGAAGAAGAAAAAACCAAATAAAAAATATGCCAAAAGTGCTAAAAAATCAATTATCACCAAAAAGAGCAAAAATTCAAGCAAAAAACTAGCCCAAAAACGCAACCTCTACTACGCTACCCTTAAACGTAAAATCAACCGCAACAAAAGCTACCCTAGAATTGCTAAACGTAGAGGGATGCAAGGGAGTGTTAAGGTACGATTTATGATTTCAAGCAGTGGGCAACTGCTAAATATTAAAATCCTGAGTGGTCCAAAAGTATTTCATAGCTCTACCAAAAATGCTATCAAACGCTCTTTGCCCTACACTCCACCCAAAGGCATACTTAAAGGGAGTACACCTTTGACCATTAGTGTCGATTATAAGTTGATTTAGGGGATCTACCCCTCACTCATCCTTAGTAAACTATCAATACTACCATACTCATACTCTTGATACTCATGGCTCTGTGAGCTAATGGCGTATACTGCCATACGGTCGGCGAGTTCATTACCCTCCACGCCCGAGTGACCCTTGACATGTTTGACAATGACTCTCTCTTTTAGTTCATCGTAGAGGGCGTGGGCTACTTGGATAATTTCAAGATTTTTGATCTCTCCACCCTTTTTGACCCATCCCTTGCGTTTCCATCCATACGCCCAGTTGGTGATACAATCGATGCTGTATTTAGAATCACAACAGATCATCGCTTTGGTAGCCGTTGATTGGGATACGATCAGGAGAGCTTTATACAAAGCTCCTAGTTCTGCGGTATTGTTGGTACCTCGTGGATTGTACTCTCCATAGAGCAGTGTGGGTTTGGCACTGTCAGCGTAGATAGCCAGTCCACTCCCCGCCTTGCCAGGATTACCCTTGCACGCTCCATCGCAATAGATGGTAAGTGTATCTGTGCTACTTTGAGGGGATGGCTTCTCTTTGGGGGGTGTATCATTTTTGCTTTGATTTTTGTTTTTATGAAACTCTGCTAAGAGTTGATAGTTTTTGATAATCTGATCTTGGGCTTTGAGTGCTAGTTTCCCACGCAAAAGCAAAAAGAGATTGGCTTGGGGTGTGCTAAGCTCTTTGCCAATTACCCGTGACTCCCACCCCTGCGTTGGGGGATAAGGCTCACCCAAAAGCTCAAATTGAGCTTTGTTAAGCTCCCCACTCGATAATCCTAATGCTATAAAATCTTCATCTATTTTCATAATATCTCCCTATTTCCCTTGGCATTGGGAGGGCTGAGTACCCCCATGGTTTCAAGCTGTTCGACAATGCGAGCCGAGCGGTTGTAGCCAATTTGCAGTCGTCGTTGCAAATAAGAGATGGAGCTTTTTTTATCTTCTAAGACTATCTTCTTGGCATCTTCGTACAGTGGGTCTAGGCTCTCAATGGAGTTTCCACCTTCTCCTCTCCCTTCACCCTTATCAGCGTCACTTTGGAGATACTTCGAGTCATATTCAGGCTCTCTTTGGGCTTTGAGATACTCTACGATCTCTTCAATCTCCTCTTCGGAGTTCCATGGAGCGTGCAAGCGTACAATTCCCGTCATCCCTGGAGGGGTAAAGAGGGCATCTCCACGCCCAAGCAGTGACTCAGCCCCTTGGGTATCAAGAATAACCTTACTGTCAATTCGTTGACCTACTTTATAACTCATTCGACTAGGTAGATTGGCTTTGATCAATCCTGTAACAACATCAACGGAAGGACGTTGAGTTGCGATAATAAGGTGGATTCCACTAGCTCGTGCCATTTGGGCAAGACGAGCGATGGAGAACTCCACCTCTTTGCCTCCTGTCATCATCAAATCTGCCAACTCATCGATGACAATCACAATATAAGGGAAGACATCCAATCCCTCTTTTTTGGCTTTGTCGTTGTAGTTTTCGATATTTTTGGTCTTAGAACTTGCCATGACTTTGTAACGTCGCTCCATCTCAACCACCATATTGGCAAGTACTGCAATCGCTTTTTTGGACTCTGTAATAACGGGAGTAAGCAAATGCGGAATATCGTTATAGATCGAAAACTCCAGCATCTTTGGATCAATTAAGATCATTTTGAGTTTATCGGGGTCATTTTTAAATAATAGGCTTAGTATCATTGCATTAATCCCCACCGATTTACCACTTCCTGTCGTACCTGCGATAAGGAGGTGTGGAAGCTTTTTGAGATCGGTGACAAAGGCTTTACCCACAATGTCTTTTCCTAGAGCCAAGGTAAGGGGTGATTTGGATTGTTGGAAAATTTCACTCTCAAAGATTTCACGTAGATAGATCGTCTCAAAGGCGGAGTTTGGTATCTCAATCCCAATCACATCGCGTCCTGGTATGGGGGCTTGCATCCGTATCGTTTGGGCTTTGAGTGCCATGGCAAGGTCATCTTGGAGGTTGAGTATCTTGGAGACCTTGACATTGGGAGCAGGACGAAACTCAAAGGTGGTAACAACAGGTCCCGTGTAGGTACGATAGACATCTCCATCGATTTTAAACTCTTTGAGCTTATTAAGCAACTCACCAATCTTCTTGTCAATTTGCGATTCGCTCATACGTTTGGCAGTCTTTTTGGGCTTTTGGAGGAAGCTCACATCGGGGAGTCGAAAGTTTTTGGGTTTTTCACTCTCCCCTTTTTCGATGGCATCAAGGAGCTTGGTATTCTCTTCAAGCTCATCAACAATCCCACTACTATTGGAGAGTTTTTGCTCTTCCTCTTTGGTTTCTTCGATAGGAGGAGCTATCTCTTCTTCAATAGGTTCCACATCTTTGGTTTCTTCTTCAGGCTTAGGAATCTCCATCTTTTTTTTGCGTTTGGTCGGTTTGGGAATATCACGGGTTTTGATCTTACCAATGGCATGAATATCGCGCTCTACCAAGGCCTCTTCAATAATTGCCTCTTTGGGGATTGCTCGCTTGGCTTTTGAGAGGCGTTTTTTATCTTTTTTGAGTTTATAGGCATCGGCTTCATAGGGAGATTCAAAAGGATTTTTGAAATTGGCTTTGGCTTTTTCCAAGAGGCGTTGGGTTTTGTAAATCCACTCATCTTTGTCAAAATGAAACTCATCACCCAGTATCATCACATAGGATATAAGTGCCGTCATCACAAAAAAGAGAAACATCCCAATTTTACCAATGTAGGGAATCAAGATGTCCGCAAATTCACGTGATAAAAAGCCACTGCCGTAAGCACCGACAATTAAAAACTGTACAACAAGGATTGAGATAAGGAGCAGTAACCATCCTAAATAATACTCCAAAGCACGAAGACGGTTGTGCATCTTGATGGCACGGTAGAGAGGGTAAAAGAGCATGAGTAGGGCAATATACGCCACATGACCAAAGAAGTGAATATTGGCTTCTCCAATGGTATGACCTATCCCTCCTACCAGTTTGGCTTCATGAAAAATAGTAGAAAATGTACCATAGGCTACTAAAATAGAGATAATTATTAACGGTATTTTCAAAAACTCTCCTAGAAAAAATTGCTTATTATTTGTTTTATTTTAAAGAGAGTATATTATACTATTTATTTCTTAGGGAAGTTCAAAACTCCTTAGGCTCTGATTCTTTCATCCTTAAAAATCACTTGTTTTTGTACAGGTGAACGCAGTGTGTACGCTTCATTAGCCAAAGCATTGGGCGTAATCACCAATGCACCATTATCTCTATAGACAATGCCTTTGACTTGTGAGAGATCGCTTTGGTTTTTGATGGCATTTAAAAGCGTTTTAATGCTTCTATTTTCTCTTACGATATAATCGATACAGGATTCATACTTAAAAATCTCTACAAAGTGGGTAGAAGCAAACGACCCTCCGTAGATAACCACAATATTTTGTGAAAGTGACTTGATCGTTTGTGCAATCTCCATCATCATTGGATGTGCTAAAGCAACATTTGAATGCCCCAAAAGTACAATATTAGGATGGAGGTCTTGGACATATTGGGCGATGGAGTATTGATTATCAAAGTATTGTGGATTAATAATCAGCGTTTTCATACTCCACGCTCCATCCACTCCTTTGCGTAGCGAGTATCTACTACCGCTCCAAGCTTTTCAAATATGGCATAGAGCCCTAATAAAGTTCGGTCTAAAAATATAAACTCTTGGTTGAGCTTATCGATGGAGTTGCTCTGCTTTTTTTGCACCTCCATCACCGCTTCAAATCCTCGTTTAGAAAAATCATGATGCAAGGAAAAATCAAAAGAGTCTTGGATAAAAGGCTCAATATAGAGGCTATCTAATGGGTGAATAATCTCACGATAGAACTTTTGCATCTGAGCTTTTGAACCCTCTTCAATCATGCCCAGTTTAGTGTAGAGCCTAATGATATACTCCTCATCTCTACCCTCTATAAGGGCTAAATGAAGTTTGGAGTAGAGTCTCAAAAAATCTGTATCAATACGTTTGACACAACCAAAATCAATCATCCCTAGTTTGCCCTCATCCATAAAGAGATAATTCCCAGGATTGGGGTCGGCATGGATGCATCTTAGCTCATAGAGTGATTTAAAAAAACTCTCAAAGAGCAGATTGGCATAGTGGTTGCGTTGTTTTTGGCTTGGATTGTTTGCTAAATAATCTTGCAAAATCACCCCATTGAGCATTTGGGTTGTGAGGACTCTTTGGGTACTGTGTTTGGGGTAGTGTTTGGGGATGATGATGTTTTTGATATTGAGGTTTTTTCTAAAATACTCCATATTTTTGGCTTCATTTTCATAATCAATCTCCTCATAGAGTCGATCGCTTACTTCATCAATCAAGTGGCTAATCTGCTCCGATTTGGCTACCTTTTTGAGCATAAAGTGCATGATAGCAATATCACTTTGGATCGATTTATCAATGGCAGGATATTGTACCTTGACCACCACTTGCTCTTTATCAATGCTAGCACGATGCACTTGCCCTAGAGATGCCGCCGCAAAGACCTCACTCTCAAAGCTCTCATACAGCTCAGTAGGTGTGCAATCAAACTCTCGTTTAAAGACCTTGCGTACCACGGCACGGTTCAGCGGTGGGATTTGATTAAAAGATTGCTCTAACTTTGCAAGAAACTCTGGGGGCAAAAAGGTAAGATTGAGTCCAATTTGTTGAGCAATTTTGACCGATACACCTTTGAGTTCGCCTAGAGCCTCCATGATTATCCCAGCTATCTTTTCGTTGTTATCTATCTTCTCTTGTTTTTTATTTTTTTTAGATAAAAATCTCCGTTTGAGTATACTTGTGCCTTTGGAGAGTCCAATTTTGAGCGTTGCCTTGCCAATGACTTTGGATTTTTGAAGTTTGTTGTGGGGTATTGGGTGGCTTATTTTGCTACTCATCTAACACCTCCATGAATTTGCGTTTAACACTGTCAAACTTGGAGGGCTTGATGCCAAATTTGGAGATTTTATTAAGAATATGGGTCTTAAACAAAAAGAGTCCAAAGGTTGAGAGTTTGGAGAGTAGATTGGCTTTGATGACACTCTCTATAATCTCCATGGAGTGGTCGATAAATTGTGTGGTATTGTTAAAGCCTTCCGAGTCATCTTTGAGCCAATAGGCAACCACGGCGATATAATAATCCCAAAAAAGCAGAGGTACAAACTCCTCAAAGGGCTGAGGCTCAATCTCACCTGCTTCGATGGCAAGAGCAAACATCTCTTTGACCATATCAGCAAAAAGCTCTTTGGTATTGTAGAGCTCTTCAAGTTTGACCGAAGAGGAGTAGAATGCTAGATCAAAAATCTCTTGGATAAACTCTCTATCGGCAAGGTAGAGTTCAAGCTCAATTTCAATAAGGCTCTGGAGTTGTTCACGCAAAGAGTAGGTCTCAAACTCCTCAATCTCTTTAAGCAGTTTCATGCTCTCTTGATGTTTTAGCTCAATATAGGCATAGAGAATCTTCTCTTTGGTAGGGAAGTAGTTGTAGATCGTAGGGTCACTCACTCCTGCACGTTTGGCAATTTCTCGCATTGAGGCAGATTTATACCCCTTTTCGATAATCACCTCTACTGCGGATTCAATCAATTTTATTTTGGTTTTTTGTTTGGCTTTTTTGCTTACTTTCATGATATACCTCTCTTTTATTTTTAAAAGTATAAAATAAAAAGGTAAATAATGCAAATTAATATATAGTATTTAATTATTAAAAATTTAAAATAGATGTTTATACTCAAACTCTCTATGTGATTAAAATGGGTTTAATTCAACTTAGGATAGTATTTAATATAAGCAACCACTCTACTCGTTGGGAGATAAAGATGCATAATAATCTAAAAAAGAGATCCAAGCAAGATCGGTTTTTAATATTTTTTGTTGCCGATGAACTCTACGGTATCAGTGTTTTAAACATCAAAGAGATTATAAAAGTGGTCAATATCGTTAAAGTCCCTAGAACCCCTGATTTTTTAAAAGGTATTATCAATCTTCGAGGTAAAGTGGTTCCTGTCATTGATGTTCGCCTCAAGTTTGGGCTTGAGTATAGAGAGTATGATATGGAAACGTGTATTATCATTGTAGAGATGGGTGATATTATGTTGGGCTTTATTGTGGATAGAGTGGAGGATGTTGTTGCATTTGAGACCTTGCACGCAAGCCCTGCTTTTGGTTCGCATATTGATGTCTCTCTTCTTGCGGGTGTTGTAGAGATTGGCAGTGATGTGGTAATGATTCTTGATTTGGAGAAGATACTTGATGATGGTGAATTGATGGAGATTAGTGAGGTAGATCATACTCATGAGGAGCATTATGTTGATTAGAACTTGATATCAATAAAAAGGATTGAAGATGAAGTTTAAGATGACAATTAAAAAGCAGGTAATTACGGCATTAGTACTTGTAGGAATGATCCCTTACATATTAGTCAGTATAATATCCTATGTTGAAGCAAAAAAAGCGTTAAAGAAAGAGGCATTTGAAGTATTGACCGTCTCTAAAGAGCTTAAAAAGGATGAACTCAAACTCTATTTTGGTATGTTGATTAAAAGTTTGAATAGTTTTTCGGATAATAAAGATGTCAAATCATTCTATCATGAGTTGCTCCTACTGCATGATCAATATAAAGTAGATGATTTTAATGCTTTTAATATTATACAAACGCAAGAGGTAAAAGATATTTTTGCAAAGTATGACAGCTTTTTTAAAAGTGTTATTACAGGTAGTGGTATCCAAGATATCTATCTTACCTGTGCTGCTCATGGTCATGTGATGTATACCTACAGTAAAGGCTTTGAACTTGGGGAGAATATTCAATACGGTTCACTCAAAAACACTCTCTTTGCCAAGGCGTGGAGAGAGACTATTAAGAGTAGGCAAATCTATATAACTGATATAGGGATTTATGAGCCATCAAATAATAAACCTGCTATGTTTATCTCCATACCTGTATTTGAAAAAAATAAAACCATTGCGGCTTTTATTGTTAAGGTAGACATTGCCAAAATCAACCAAATTATGAGTACTCGTATTGGTATTGGAAAAACAGGAGAGACCTACTTAGTAGGAAAAGATTATCTTATGCGAAGTGATAGCTATATTGATCCTCAAAATCGATCACTAGAGAGTTCATTGCTCAATAGTGAATTGGGTACAGTTAAAACAGTTGCAACCCAAGAGGCACTTTTGTCAATTTCCAATACAAAGATACTCAATGATTATCGTGGAAAGAGTGTTTTAGCCTCCTACTCTCCTTTTGTTTTCAAGGATATTAAGTGGGCATTTGTTGCACAGATTGATACCCAAGAGATTTTTGAGCCTATTGAAACACTTAAACAACATATGATTATCTTGGGATTGATCTCCTTTATTGTCGTGGTATTGGTTGCAATGTGGCTCTCTTCATTGATCTCTAGACCCATTGCCCAAGCAATTAAAACAATGATTGACTCCAACTCTCAGGTGGTCAATGCCTCTAATGAGATTAATAACTCCTCAAATAATCTAGCTGAGGGGGCGAGTGAACAAGCAAGTAGTGTCGAGCAGGTGAGTGCAGCAGTTGAAGAATCAACCGCTATTATTGAACAAAATGCACAGAGTGCAAAGAAGGCAGATGAGCTTGCCAAGCGTGCCAAGGAGTCTGCGAGTAAAGGTTATGAGAAGGGAGGTGAGCTGATTGTGGCGATGGAGGATATTAATGATTCGAGTGAGAAGATTGCCCATATCATTCAAACCATTAATGAGATTGCCTCGCAAACCAAACTGTTAGCCCTCAACGCTGCCGTTGAAGCAGCACGTGCAGGTGAGTATGGGCTTGGTTTTGCGGTAGTCGCTGATGAGGTCAAAAATCTTGCTCAAATCTCAACGCAAGCGGCCAATGAGACGGCAAAAATTATTGAAGAGTCTATAACCCAAGTAGCAAAAGGGAGTGCTATTGCCCAAGAGTCCAATCAAGCCTTTCAAGATATACTTGATAGGGTGGAGAATGCTTCTCAACTCATCACAGAGATTTCGATATCAACCAAGGAACACAGTGAGGGGATGAGTCAAATTGCCAGTTCTATTGGTGAGATTGAGCATATTACTCAGCAAAATGCAGCCACAAGTGAAGAGGGAGCCGCCTCAGCGGAACAACTCAATGCCCAAGCAATCTCCATGCAAGAGATTGTCAATAGAATTGGGACAATGGTAGGGCATAAATATAACGCATCGTATATCGATAAAAAAAAGAAAGCAGAGAAAAAAGATTTAAGTAACCAAGTAAATAAAAACTACAAAGAGCGAGAGATTGTTGATGAAGAGGAGATTTTTCCACTCGATAGAGATGATTTAAAAGATTTTTAAAGCTCGTTGTGAGCTAAAGGGATAAGATGGATAAGTCACGTTTTTTAGAGGTCTTTGTTGAAGAGGCCAATGAGATTATTGAAAAGCTCTCAGTTGATATTTTAAATTTTGAGCAGTCCCCTAGTGACCTTGATTGTTTTAATGAGATCTATCGTGGTATCCATACGCTCAAAGGCAATGCCAACTCGTTTGGATTTATTCGATTAGGGAAGTATGTGCATCTCTTTGAAGATCTCTTATCGTTTTTTCGTAGTGATCTTCGTCGTCTTCAAGCAACTCATATTGATCTTTTGTTTGCTGCTATTGAGATGACCAAAGAGCTTTTGGCGATTGAACTGGATAAAATTGAAAAGCTTCCTGCACACTATGATGAGATGATGCAGAGTTTTCAGAAGATATTGGATCAAGAAGAGCATACACACGAGATAAAGATAGAGTCTCAATCCACAGAGGTCGTTGAGCAAAAAGATCTCTCATTAGAGTTTAAAACTCTTGATGAGCTTGAAGAACTCCCTATCCAAAAACCTCAAAACATGAAAACACGTGAGGATACAAAGAGTCTCTTAAAGATCGATTCACAAAAGCTTGATGAGCTTTTTGACTCCATTGGAGAGTTGATTATTGCTCAAAATTTTTTAGAAGAGGCTCAAGAGATCTACTCTATTAAAAATAAACGCATACAAGATACCCTCTCACATCTCTTTAAGACAACCAAGCTGATTCAAGACAGAGTTATGTCTTTACGAATGATTCCCATTGATGAAATTTGTGGTAGAGTGCGTCTAGTGGCACGTGATACCTCCAAACAGCTTAATAAAGAGCTAAATTTTATCATTGAAGGGGCTGAAACAGAGATTGATAAGAGTATGGTTGATATTCTCTTTAAGCCACTGAGTCATCTTTTGCGAAATGCTATTGATCATGGATTGGAAGATACCTCAACACGCAAAATGATAGGAAAAGAGCCTAAAGGGAGTGTCATCATGCGGGCTTTTCATAAAGGAGGCACCGTTGTCATAGAGATCCAAGATGATGGCAGTGGTATTGATAAGGAGCATATTAGAGACAAAGCTATTGCAAAGGGATTGATTGATCATGAGATGCTTTTGAGTGAAGCAGAGATCTATCAACTGCTTTTAAAGCCAGGATTTTCAACAAGTCAAACCATTACTGATATTTCAGGACGAGGAGTGGGACTTGATGTAGTTAAGAGTGCTATTGAGAAACTTCAAGGAAGGGTAGAGATTGACTCTACTTTGAATGTTGGTTCGACGTTTAGGATTGTGTTGCCTTTAACCCTTGCAATTATTGATGCGATGGTAGTTATAAGTGCAAATGAGCGATTTCTTATCCCCACACTGAGTGTATTGGAGTCTTTTTATCCTAAAAAAGAGATGATTCATATATTTCAAAACAGTGGGGAGTTTGTTGATTTACGTGGAGAGATGCTGCCTATTGTACGCTTAAACCAGCTTTTGGATATTGATTGTACCGTATCAAATGCATGGGAGGCAACGCTTATTTGTATCGAAACACAAAAAGGAAAGTTTGCACTCTTAGTAGATGAAGTGATCAATCGACAGCAAGTTGTCATAAAACCCCTTGGAGAGATTTTATCTAAAGTTAGAGTTGTTTCAGGCAGTGCTATTATGGGGGACGGTGAGGTGGCTTTGATCCTTAATCCCGAAGAGCTTTATCGACCCGTTGGAGTAGAGAATGCTAACTAAAAAAGCTTTAAGTGATAGCGAGTTTGAACTCTTTCAGAAGCTTATCTATGATAAAGTAGGGATTGATATTTCAAGTAAAAAAAAGGTAATGTTGCAGTCACGATTAAGTCGATTGTTGTTTGATATGGAGTGTGATAGTTATTTGGAACTCTATCAACGTATCAAAAAAGATTATAGTGGAGAGAAGGTTGTTGAACTTATTAATCTTATTACTACCAATGTAACCTCTTTTTTTAGGGAATCGCATCAGTGGCACTATCTACACAATGAACTTGCGAGTATCATTAATAACAAAAATAGATCTATTAGGATATGGTCAGCAGCCTGTGCAAGTGGTGAGGAGCCTTATACAATAGCGATCTTTTTAGCTGAAAACTTGCCATCTTTGGAGTTGTGGGATATTAAGATTTTGGCAACAGACATCTCTGATAAGGCACTTAAAAAGGCACAAAGAGGTATCTATAGGGATCAAGACATTGCCTCTCTTCCCAAGTACTATGTCAAAAAATATTTTCATGAGACGCTACTGCCTAAAAGAGAGTATCACATTAGTGAGGAGTTAAAAAAGATGGTTTTGTATCGAAAATTCAACTTGGTACATGGAGATTACTCAATATTTCATCATAAATTTGATATGATATTTCTAAAAAATGTTATTATTTATTTTGACAAAGAGGTTCAAAATCGAGTAATTGCCAATATTGCCAAGAGTATGTATTCAGGCTCTTATCTCTTTTTGGGGCATTCGGAGTCTATCTTACACAATGATGATGGACTTGAATATATAGATAGCTCAATTTATAGGAAAAAATAGTGATGGGAATTAAAGTATTAGTTGTTGATGATAGTGCAACAACAAGAGCCATACTCAAAGAGATTCTTTTAAGTGACACCTCTATTGTCTTGGTCGAGACAGCTATGGATGCCTATAGTGCTAGAGATAAAATTGTACATCATCATTTTGATGTGGTCTGCTTGGATGTGGAGATGCCCAAAATGGATGGGATCACTTTTTTGAAAAAGATGATGAGATATTTTCCGCTTCCTACCATTATGGTCTCGTCGCACACTTTTAAAAATGCAGAAACCACACTTGAAGCACTTGATAGCGGTGCGGTTGATTTTGTACTAAAGCCTCAAGTAGATCTTGAAACGTGTATTGATGAGATCAAAGAGGAGCTTATCTCCAAAGTCAAAAGTGCGGCACAGGCAAATATAGCTAAAAAAGTACATCACCATACACTCAAACCTAAAGTGATTTTGGGTAAATTTGAGGAGTATTCAAAAAAAGATATTATTGCCATTGGAGCTTCTACAGGAGGGGTCAAAGCTATTAGTGATATTTTAACCATACTCCCCAAAGATACACCAGGTATCGTTATCGTTCAGCATATGCCAGTTGGGTTTACAGAGCAGTTTGCCAAGCGACTTAATAGTAAATGTCATCTTGAAGTAGTCGAAGCAAAAAATGGTGAGAAAATAGAACGCGGTAAAGCAATTATCGCACCAGGAGATAAACATATGGTGATACGTAAGGGACTTGGAAATAGTTATACAATTGAAGTGGGTATTGGTGAAAAGGTGAGTGGACACCGCCCCTCTGTGGATGTACTCTTTAACTCTGTAGCAAAATATGCAGGAGGTAAGGCGTTGGGGGTTTTACTTACAGGTATGGGACGAGATGGAGCTCAAGGGCTAGTCAATATCAAAAAAATGGGAGGTTTAACGGTAGTACAAGATGAAGCTTCATCCGTTGTTTACGGGATGCCCAAAGTTGCACTAGAGCTTAATGGCGCTGATGTTGAACTCCCTTTAGCTCAAATATCACAAGCTATAGCAGAGATCAGTTAGGAGGCAAAGGTGATGAATAAAAAGATTTTAATTGTTGAAGATAGTAAAGCGATGCAGATGCTTGAAAAAGAGAGTATAGAAAATGAGTTAAATATCCCAACAACCCTTGCAAGCAGTTTTAAAGAGGCTCAAGAGATGATCAAGCTTGAAGGTGCGGAGAACTTCTTTATCGCTCTGCTTGATCTTAATCTCCCCGATGCCCCTAATGGTGAGGTGGTTGATATGGTGCTCTCCTACAAAATTCCTGTGGTAGTCTTTACAGGAACCTATACCCAAGAGATACGTGATAAGATTATCCAAAAAGATATTATTGATTATGTACTTAAAAGCGATATTTCCAATTTTAATTTTGTGATTAACCTTATCAAATACCTTCAAAA
>Ga0193954_1000540_pt1 | contig 21796 bp, 13 predicted proteins | sample BB_5_MG_FD_140340 | JGI IMG/M metagenome (GOLD analysis project Ga0193954, IMG submission 140340) | Microbial mat bacterial communities from the Broadkill River, Lewes, Delaware, United States - BB_5_MG | ecosystem: Environmental > Aquatic > Freshwater > River > Microbial mats | place: USA...
ATGACCTCTTTGGCAATGGCGAGTCCGTATCGGTGGCCGCCTCCTTCGGCGGCTTGTACAAGCAGTCCTATCGTTTGAACTTAGCCGCAGATCGCGTCGGCGGATCGCGGATCTGGTTTGCCGGCGAGGCCTCCTATGAAGCCAAACCCAACCTTTACTTTTCGGGCATCGGGGATGGAGATGACTCGGCCTTGGGTCGCAACCTCGATCCCTATAGCGCAGCGACCCAGACCCGCTTTTCCGAAGACCGTTACCTGATGAACTTTCGCCTAGGCTCCATGCACGGGCGTCCTGGGCAGTTGATCCGCACCGGTCTCGCGGTCACCTATAACCATCGCAGCTTTGCTTCGGGCCAGCGCCTGAGCAGCGGGCAGCTCGATACGGCTCAGGTCTATAATACTGGGCTCATCCCTGGGTTTGATGATGGCGCCAATACCATGGAGGTGACCGCGGAGTTGGTGCTCGACTATCGAGACCACCCCGGCAGGGCCACGGATGGCTTTTACCTCGAGGCCTTTGCGGGCGGCGTGCCCCAGCAAGGTAATTGGCAATACTTTCACTGGGGCGTGGAGGCTTCCACTTACTTTGAGCTTTGGGCCAAGGAGCGGGTGTTGGTGCTGCGGGGGTTCGTTGAGGGTGTGGAAGGCAACCTCGATAACATCCCCTTTACCGAGCTGCCCCGCCTCGGTGGGCCCCGGCGCTTGCGTGGGTACCGCCTCAATACCTTCCGTGACGAAAAGGCGGTCTTAGGAACAGTGGAGTACCGATGGCACGTGCATCAGTACATCACGGCCAGCCTGTTCGTAGATGTGGGTCAGGTGAATGATAACTATATCGACCTCGTGTTGCCGGGCGAGGACTCCAATTGGAAGGCGGGCCTTGGGGGCGGGCTCCGCATCGGGTCGGAGCGCACCACGCTCGTAAATATCGACCTCGCCTACGGAGACCGGTTCACGATCTTGGTCTCCACGGAGCCGCTCAAGGCCTTTGAGGATAGGACGAAGCGACTATGAAGTACTTAGCGCTCATCGTCGCGATGCCCCTGGCGGGCTGCGCAACCCAGCTTCAGTTTCGTGACCAACCGCCGGTGTGGCAGGTGGCCGATAAACAGGACATCCCTCAGCCTGAGGAAAATGAATACTTCCGCTACCCATATATGGCGGATGTCTTTCTTTTTCGGGCCGCGACGCGGGCTTTGGAGTGGCACGATAAGGAGCCGGCCTGGAATACCAACGCGCTCGATGAGGTGCCGGACTCAAGCTGGTTTACGAACCGCCTTGGCCGCCGAGACCTGAGCGCTGAGCAAGTGCGTACCGGTCCCGACGTGCACGGCCCGCCCGTGGCTCCCATGACGATCTTTGCGGGTAAGTCGGCGGGCGGGAACCCGGGCTTTTTCGTCAAGGATGCGCGGGGCGTGGCCTACCTCATTAAGTGGGACCCCAAGGACAACCCAGAGATCCAGACCGCCACCGATGCCATCGTAGGCCGCATCTTCTGGGCCCTGGGTTATAACGTGCCTGCGGACCACGTCTTCTTCTTCCGTCCGGAGGAGGTGGCGATCGGCGAGGGGGCCAAGACCAAGAATGGCCTGGGCCAAAAGGTTCCTCTAACCCCCGAAGGCCTGGTTGAGGTGCTCGGCACAGCCCCACGACTGCCGGACGGCCGCATTCGCGCCCTGGCCTCGACCTTCCTCGATGGTGTGCCCTTGGGCGGCGCCGTGCCCGAAGGTGTGCGGGCCGACGATCCTAATGACAGCATCCCGCATGAGCACCGACGTGAGCTGCGCGGGCTGCGGGTCTTCGCGGCGTGGATGAATCACACGGACATGAAGGAGGATAATACCCTCGACATGTACGTGACGGAGGGCGGGCGTCGCTACGTGAAGCATCACCTCGTGGACTTCGGAGAGGCCTTCGCAGCCCACGCGGCGGAGAAAGGCCGCTTGCAAGACGGCTACGAGCACTTTTGGGATTGGCAGGCGCAGACCTTGGGCCTGCTGTCCTTGGGGTTGTGGGTTCGGCCCTGGGAGTCGCTGCGCGAGACCCGATGGTTGTCCATTGGATCGTTTTCAGCAGAGCCCTTCGATCCGTGGGCGTGGAAGGAGGCCTACCCGTTTTGGCCGTTTCGGGAGGCCGATCTTGCGGATCACTACTGGGGCGCGAAGCTCTTGATGCACCTCGATCGGCCGCTGGTGCAGGCTGCGGTCTCAGCCGGCAAGCTCAGTGATCCCGAGGCCGAGGCCTACCTGGTCGACACCTTGATGGCCCGACGTGAGGCGATCGGCGCCGCATTCTTGGAGGCGGTTTCGCCCCTGGATGACTTCGAGGTGCGGGCCCGAAGCCTGTGTGGCGTGGATCAATCGGTGCGCTTTGGCGTGAAGAGCTCCGGCTTGGTGCAGCTGCTCAACGCGCGCGGCGAGGTCATCGCAGATGCCACTGCGGACCATCAAGGGGCCTTCTGCCTCGAACTCGGCCCATCGAGGCACGCGGGCTATCGTGTGCTTCGCCTGCGCAGCAAGCGGGGCCATGACACCCGACCCGTGATGCAATTGCATGTCATGGACGATTCGCGCGGGCTCAGGGTGCTTGGTCTGGTCCGGGTGGAAGTGGACGCGTCGGCGCCTCAGGACTGAAGGCTGGCCGCTGCCCGTTCTGTCGGGGCGCGGGCCCGAGCCAGAGCGCCCAGGTGAGCAAGATCCCGGCAATGATGTACAAAATCACCGTCAGGATTTTTTTCTTCAACCCGCCCATGTCTCCTTCTCCGGCGCTTAGGGTCGGCCGCTTTCTTGAAAGTGGCAAGATGGCTTCGTTTGTGGCCAGATCAAGGGGCCATGGCAGATAAGCCCAAAGGCACCCAGCGCCGCGGCTTCAAGGTAGCTGGACTGACGCCGGAAGAAGACGAGGCCACGCGCATCCGTCCGCGCTCCGTCGATGACGCCTTTCGTCTGACCAATCAGGACGCTGAGCCCGAGCTCGCTGAAGAGGAGCGGGTCTATCCGCCCCACCTCATGGAGGCCTTCACCGAGGGGCGCATTACCCTCGGCGACCTCGAAGGGATCACCAAACAAGAGCAGTACCAGATGGCAGAGGTCGGCCACGCCTACCTCACTCAGCGGAAGTTTGAGCAGGCCAAGACTGTTTTCGAAGGGCTGCTCGCTCTGGATCCCTTCGATGCGTACTTCAACATGGCCCTCGCCTCGATCGCTCAGCAGGAGGAGCGCTACGAGCCCGCGCTGCAGCTGTACACACGCGCCCTGGAGATCAACCCCTTCTCCCCCACCGCCTACGCGAACCGTGGAGAAATCAAGGTGATGCAGGGTGAGTTGCAGACGGGGGTCGAGGACCTGGTCAAGGCCTTGGAGCTGGATCCGACGATGAAGGAGCCGGCGACCGAGCGCGCCAAGGCGACGCTGATGGTGCTGCGAGAGCAGCTCGTGGGGCTCGACGCCGAAGACCTCAAGAAAAGAGCGGAGCAGAGCACCGGCGCCAAGATCCCCGCTGTGTCGACGACAGGCGCCAAGACCCCCGTCGCCAAACCTCGGGCCAAGGCCAAACCTCGGCCGGGCGGTCCTCGACGTGTGGCCCGCCCCCGCACCGCAGGCCGTGGTGGTCCGCGTCGACCCGGGGCTCGTCCTCGGGGTCCGCGTGGACCTCGAAGTCGCTAAGCCCTCATGAATACTCCTCGCGCCAAGATCCTCATCCTCGACGATGAGCCGAACATCCTCGTCAGCCTGTCCCGAGCGCTGGAGCTTGAGGACTACACCGTCATTACGGCCAAGAACGTCGCGGAGGCGGAGGTTGCGTTCAAGACCTCCAACCCGGACCTCGGGGTCTTCGACGTTAAGCTCCCTGACGGGGACGGCATCGCCTTGATGCAGGCCCTGAAGTCAGCCGGCGATCAGACCCCGATCATTGTGATGAGTGGGCACGGAAGCATCGATGACGCCGTCAGGGCCATCCAGGTCGGCGCGGTGGACTTTCTCGAAAAGCCCATTGGGCAAGACCGCTTGCTTCTCACCATCGCTAATACCCTCGAGTTGAGCCGACTGCAGACCGAGAATCAGGTGCTGCTGGATGAGGCCCACGAGGCCTATGGCGGCGGAGAGATCTTAGGGCGCTCGAAAACAATCGCCCAGCTCGTGGAGCAGATTGGCCGCGTGGCCAAGAGTGAGGGCCGAGTGCTCATCACGGGTGAAAACGGTACGGGCAAAGAGCTGGTGGCCCGCGCCATTCATACCGCCTCGCATCGCGCGGGCCGCCCCTTCGTCTCTTTGAACTGCGCGGCGGTGCCCGCCGAGCTGATCGAGTCCGAGCTCTTCGGCCACGAAAAGGGCGCCTTTACGGGCGCGGTGGCCAAGAAGGCGGGCAAGTTCGAGCGCGCGCATCGGGGCACGCTCTTTCTGGACGAGGTGGGCGACATGCCCGCAAACATGCAGGCGAAGTTGCTGCGTGTCTTGCAGACCGGTGAGCTGGAACGTGTCGGCGGCAATGCCACGATTACGGTTGATGTCCGGGTCTTGGCGGCCACCAATAAGGATCTTGAAACCGAGATTGCAGAGGGCCGCTTTAGAGAGGATCTGTACTACCGGTTGAACGTGGTGCCGCTGACTTCGCCGCCTCTGCGGGAGCGAAAGGATGATATTCCCCTGCTCGCGGAGCGCTTTTTGGCGGAGGCCGCGGCTCAGAACCGGCGCACGCCGCCCAAGCTCACGCCCCGAGCCATGGCCCTGCTCACCCACCATGATTACCCGGGCAACGTGCGTGAGTTGAGGAACCTGACGGAGCGCATCGTGATCTTGGCGCCTCCCGAGCTGCAGGAGCTGGACGAGCCGCACATCCGCGACCTGGTGCCTACCAAGGCGGCGAAGTCCCCGGTGGGCTTTCGGCGGGACGTGAAGCTCAGCGAGCTGGTGCATGAGGCGGAGCGTGCCATCGTGCTGGAGGCCCTGGAGGCCAACGACCACGTCATCGTGGATACGGCGCGTTCCCTCGGTGTGGAACGATCCAACTTTCACAAAAAGCTCAAAGCCCTGGGCCTTCGCTGATCGTGTGCCCACCGAAGATTCGATCGATGAGCGATGATGATGCGCAGGCTGTCCTGCGGATCTACCAGGAGGGCATCGATACGGGTCATGCGACCTTCGAGTCGAAGCTACCTAGCTGGAAGGACTTCATATCGGGCAAGCTGGATTGCCCTAGGCTTGTCGCCGAACAGGAGGGCACGGTCTGTGCCTGGGCCACGCTCAGCGCGGTCTCGTCGCGCCACGTCTACCGAGGGGTAGCCGAGGTCACGATCTATGTGGCCGCCGAGGCCCGGGGCCAAGGCTTGGGAGGACGGCTCCTACAGGCTCTATGTGAGGCCTCCGAGCGAGAGGGTTTTTGGACCCTGCAGGCCCTGATCTTCGTTGAAAATGCAGCCTCGATTGCGATGCATGAACGATGCGGCTTCACCTCTTTGGGCGTACGAAAGCGCCTGGGGCTGATGGCCCACGGCCCGATGCGGGGCCAGTGGCGCGACATCGTGATGATGGAGCGCCGCAGCGAGGTCGTCGGCCTCGCCGCGTTGTGAAGCTGCCGCACTATTCCACGATCTCTACCTTTACGATCATCGGCGTATCTCGCTCCTGGGTAGCGATATGGGACGTGCTCAAGTACCCGTTGCCCTCGTGCACCACGCCGTTGAGCAGGGCGTTGGTGAACGAGCGGGCGGGGGGCACGCACCATCGGTCCACGTCCCACAGCCCGATGAAGCCGTCATTGCCGGCCACCAGGACTCGGCCTGGGCCCATGGGTAATACAACCCGCAGCGTGCTTCCGAAGGCGGCGCCGGGGGGGGCTTGGTACCAGCTTTGGGAGGCCTCATCGCGCAGCAGCAGCTCACCGAGCTCGCTGGCCGCCGCCGTCGTCGCGTGATCCCCGCCGATGGATAAGTAGGTCTCGGCGATGTCGAACCGGTACGCCTGGACCCACGCATCGGCTTGCCAATGCATGATGGCCCCGTTGAGCAGCACGAAGCGGCGGTCCGGGCCTGCGAGCACCGCGCCCGTGGAGGCCTCGTGGATAGACGGCAGCTGCCCAGTGAGATCAACGACCCCGCCAGCATCGTCAGCGTCGCCGGTGGCGAGCACGGGGCCTCCGTTGGCCTCGGCGATGAGGCGCTTCACGAAGAAAGGGACAACGGATGAGCTCTGCACCCTGAAGTTGGCGTCGAAGCTGTAGGTCTGCAGCCCCTGGGTGGCCCACAAAAGGTCGCCGTCGCTCGCGAGGGTGCGCATTCCGGAAGAGGGCTGGCCCAGCGGCACCGGCAGATCCACGGGCTGCACCGCTTCCCCTTGTAGCCGGTAGAGCTGGTGCGGTGTGGGGCCGAGGCCGGGGCTGGTGTAGATCTCGCCCCGAAATACGGTGATGGCGGGTAGGTCGCGGTCGATCGCGTCCAGCACCGGATAGGTGGTCAACGCCAGGGTGGGACAGGCCGGGATGGGGTCCGGCTCACACCGGGCGTAGCGAAGCTCCAGGGGCGGAGCCGTGGGCTGCGGGTTTAGGGTGAGTGGACCGCCTTTAGACAAGGCGTGGGCTTCAAAGACAGTGTCCGGCTCTGGCAGGCGCGCGCGCGTCCCGCTGAAGGTGGCGCCGCAGCGGACCAAGTACCCGTCGGCGTCCGCATAGGTGAGCGCGAGTAGGCGCTGTGCGTCCTCGGGGAGGTCTACGGAGACAACCTGGCCCGGCCCAAAGACCTGGGGCGGCTGCACGGCCTCGCTTTGGTCCGAGAGCAAGGTGAGCACGATGGTGTGGTCGGCCGGCCACGGCGGCGGCGCATAGAGCTGGCGGTCACCGCGGTCGCAGCCAGCGGCGGCCGCCATCACAGTGAGCGCAGCGATGATGGTTTTTGGCACCCTCATGGCTGCGGGCGGAGCCTAGCAGCCCGTCGCCGAATGTCCGCACCCTGCAGCGGGCCCTTTTCACGCCACTGTGCGAGCACGCTACAGCTGCGTAGGCCAAGCTGGTGCCGTCTGCGCCGAACAAGCCGGCCCACGAACCCGCCACGCGCAGGGATCACCGGGCGACGCGCAGCAACCCGAGCTTGCTGCGCCGCGCCGAAGGCCGTACACGGGGTCGGCGCTGCTCGGCGGCGCGAAGGCAGCGATGAACATTCGAAATACCACCTCCCGCGCGCTGGTCGTGCCCTTGGGCATGGGCAAGAAACTGCATCTCGGCCCCAAGCAGACGGGCCAGATCCGTCACCAGGCATCCAGCCACCCAAAATTTATCAAGCTCGTAGAGGCCGGTGAGCTCGAGATCCTCGATGGTGGAAAGAACGATACGCTGGGAAGCGCGGGGCCTGATACGGACGCCGCCGCCAAGCCGAAGCGCGGCCTGCGTTGAACCGAGTGTGAGATCGCTCATCTTCGGCCTGTGTGTTTTGCTGGCCCGGCCGTCGCGCTAGCATCAGCGCATGTCTTCACCGCGCCTCGCAAAGCAACTTGCTCTTTCTGCGGCGGCCTGCGCCCTCATCGCGGTGATGGCCGCGTGCTCTTCTTCCAATCCGGTCTGCGCTCCCGAAGTCCGTGATCGTTTGCTTGAGGACTGCCAACTCAGCACTTCGCCAGTATCCTCGGCCACCTGCGTAGCGCTGCCTGGTGCGCCTGCGCCCGGTGGATTGCGGCTGCAAGGGGCTTTGGATCACCAGGACGCGACCTGCGAAGTCTATGACCTGCAGGGCGTGGACGCGGATTGCCTCAAGACCACAGCGTGCGCAGACCTCTATGCCGGGGCGTGTACGAGTAGTGGGACGGTGAGTGCATCGATCGCAACCTGTATTTCGGCCTGCCGGGTCGCACTCAGCACCTGTGACGACGCCTGCGCCACCGCCTCATCGGACTATGATGCGTGCTTGAACTGCCAGGTGGATTGCATAGATCCGCTGGTGCGCTGCGAGAATACGTGCCGGGATGGCTAATCCGGCTGGGGCCGGCTCGGACCGCCTGTGGCAGGGCTTTACGCGAGGCTGAGTCTCACTCTCATCGCGGCCTTGCGTCAGGCATGTGTTTGCTCTCGAAGCGGGACGCAGTCTCATGTGAGGACCCCAAGGTATGCCTATTGCGTTACAGAATGCCTGATTTAGGGATGATTCATCTTTCGAAATAGCAGTGAACGGGCCATTTTTCGGAAGAATGACGACGCGAGCGAGCCGAATTACCGGAGTACTCCCGACCGCTGCCCTCCTGTTCCTTGCGGGCCCGACCTTCGCCCAAGATCAGGACGGCGATGGCACCCTCGATCGCGCGGACGCCTTCCCGTGCAACAGTCAGTATGCAGGCCTCGCCTACGCGCCGGCCAAGGGTGTGCAAGGCACCCTGCTATTTGAGGATGAGTGGCCTGGGCCCAACGACTCGGACTCCGATGACGTCGTGCTCAGCTATAACTACGTCTACTATCTCAATGCCCAGGGCAAGGTGGTGCGGGTTGTCGCCACCTACTCCCCGCTGGCGCTCGGTGGAAAGTTCAATACTGGCCTCGGCTTGCACATGGGCATTCCGGCAAGCGCGGTTGCCAGCGCCACACGCACCGTCGCGGGCGGTGCGGCCCAGCCCTTGACGATCTCTGCGCTCGACGCAGAGTTCACCGTCGATTTGTCCAATAACTTGCGCGAGTTCTTCAATAACGCCACCGGCGTCATCAACGCGCGCTCAGACTTGCCGCGTCAGGCTGGCCAGAGCTTCGTGGTTGAGATCGTGCTCTCTACCGCCCAGGACCTCTTCTCCGCCAAAGCGCCCCACGACCTGTTCATCTTTCATAGCAACGCGCGTGGCCACGAGATGCACCGCCACATGTACCCGGGCACGGCGCTCATGGACCAAAGCCTCTTTGGGAGCCAGCACGACCTGTCCCGCACCGGCCGTTGGTTCATTGACCACACCGAGATCCCCTCTGCGTTGGATCTGCCTGAGGGCGTCGCGTACCCGACCGAGGGTGTAGAGATCGCGCAGCTGTACCCAAACATCGTGCAGTGGGCCTTCAGCAACGGCGCCGTGAACCAGGACTTCTACGTTCGGGATGTGCAGACTCAGTTCGCTTATCGCGACAGCAACGGTCAGGGCCCCATCAGCCCCGCCGCACCCCACGTGCCCAGCGTGGACGTCTCATGCGTCGCATCCGACGTCATCACCCAGAGCAACGCGACCCTGGATGCAAGTAACATTGCCAGCATCATGGGCTCCAATTGGACCGTGCCCAGCGGCGTGACGGTCACGATCGACTACAGCGGTCCAATTCAGGTCTACAGTCTGGACCTGGCCGGTACGATTCGACCGTCGGGTTGCACAACTTCGCAGTGCTCCACGCTCGACATCCAGGTCATCACCGACGCTGTCATCCAGCCCAGCGGGCGACTGCAGGCGGACGGCCGTGGCTACCTTGGCTCTCGCCAGTCCGGTAATGGCTCTTTGGGGCGCACCCGCGGCAACGTGAACGCCTCGGCCAGCTACCAAACGGGTGGCTCCCACGGCGGCCTCGCGGGCCGTTATGGCGCCACGGTTACTCCGGCATATGACAGCGCCAAACACCCCAGCTTCCCGGGGGCCGGCGGCACCGGTCATAATACCAGCGACAGCCGCTACTACGGCGGCAACGGTGGCGGCGTCATCAAGATGGCGGTGGGCGGACGCCTCACCCTCGATGGACTCATCAGCGCCGATGGCGCCCGCGGAGGCCAGTACGACTGCGGTGGTGCCGGTGGCTCCGTGTGGTTGGACGCGGCCGAACTGAGCTCCAACGTGGTCGGGGTGCGGGTGCGCGCCAATGGCGCCTACGGCTACTACTCGGGCGGCGGCGGTGGTCGCGTGGCCATTTACGGCGCGCCCGTCGCGGGCTTTTCGGTCTCCGAGGCCAGCGTCACGGCGCAGGGCGGGGCTTCGGCCCTCGGCGCGAGCTACTATGGTGGCGCAGGCACGGTGGTGCACGGCGTCGACACCCTGGGGCAAGAGAACTTGCTGGTTCACGCGCCCAACGGAAATTACAACTCTCGGGCCGGCGATACGCGAGTGGGCGCCTTTGGCATCGTGCGCGGCGTCAGCGGCACTGTGCTCACTACCGACGCGCTCTTGGACCCCGGTGCACTGTCTGGGCGCACCCTCAAGCCGGATGCCGAAGGCGCTCAGACCTTCATCATCGCCTCCAATACCGCCAATACCATCACCATCTCTTCGGGCAACCTCAGCGCGGCCACCGCGACCGGTCGCAGCTTCTATGTCAGCGACTACGAGACCCGCTTCGCGCAGGTTGACCTGCGTGGGGCCATCAGCCTCGATACCGGCTTCTTGGATGTCGTGGGCACCACTCAGATGTCGAGCAGCGCCCAGATGGACCTACTGGACCTCAATACCGATGTCTTCGACGCGTCTGGCAGTGCCCGCGTGAGCGTCTACGATGTGACGGCGCGTCGATTTGATACTGCCGGCAGCGCGGTGATTGTCGCGCGCAACCTGGACTTCACCTCCGCGAACCTATCGGGCAGCAGCCAGGTCAAGGGCTGGTCGCCCACCACCTCCCGTCTGTACCCGCTGACCCTGACCGGGCAGGATCTGAGCCTCAGCAGCGGGGCTCGTTTGCACGTGGATGGCCTGGGTTACCTGGGTAGTCGCCAGAGCGGCAATGGCGCGTTGGGCCGTACGCTCAATAACGTCAACGCTTCGGCGAGCTACCAAACGGGTGGCTCCCACGGCGGGCACGCCGGGCGCTACGGGGCCACGGTGGCCGCGACCTACGGTGACATCTACCAGCCCACTACGGCGGGCGGCGGCGGCAGCGGCCACAATACCAGCGACAGCCGCTACTACGGTGGTAACGGCGGCGGTGTCTTGCGCGTCAACCTGACGGGCACGCTCGATAACGACGGCACCCTCAGCGCGAATGGGGCCCGAGGGGCTCAGTACGATGTGGGCGGTGCGGGCGGTTCGATCTGGGTGACAGCGTCGACCGTGCAGCGTTCGAACACCGGCTTTGGCATGACCGCCAACGGGTCCTATGGCTACTACTCCGGCGGCGGCGGCGGCCGCATCGCGGTGCACTACGGCAGCCTCAGCGGCTGGGCCATCGACCACACCACCGTTCAGACCAGCGGTGGCGCCAGCGCCCTCGGAGCCAGCTATTACGGTGGCCCCGGCACCATCCTGCACCGCTCCAGCAATCAGCCCAATGGCCACCTGCTCGTGCACGCCGCGGGCAATTACCGCTCCGCCTTCAAGGATACGCAGATCGTGCCCAGCGCCTTCGACCATGTGACCTTGGTCGGCGCAGCCCACGTCGATACCACCAACCTCCAGGTCGCCGGCACGCTGAGCATTCAGGACTCCTCCACTTTGGATATGACGAGTGTACAGACCAATACCCTGACCATGAACTCAAGCACGCGCTTGTACGGACAGGATGTCGTAGCTTCGCAGGTGAGTCTGCAGGGTGGGTCGCACAGTACGCTGCACACGATGGATGCAGGTCAGCTTGACATGACCGGCACGGCTATCATCACGGGCTGGGCACCGACGACCGCCGCGGTCTATCCGCTGCGCGTCATCGCGGGCACGTTGAACCTCGGCAGCTCCGCGCGGATTCATGTGGATGGCCTCGGCTACCTGGGCAGCCGTCAGAGCGGGAACGGATCATTTGGGCGCACGGACGGCAACGTCAACGCCAGCGCCAGCTACCAGACCGGCGGCTCGCACGGCGGCTATGCCGGACGATACGGCGCGACCGTGGCCGAGCAGTATGGTGACCTGCACCAGCCCGTGAGCCCGGGTGGCGGCGGAAGTGGCCACAATACCAGCGATAGCCGCTACTACGGCGGCAATGGCGGCGGTGTGCTGCGCGTCGACGTTGCGGGCACCTTCACCCTCGATGGTTACATCAGCGCCAATGGCGCACGCGGTTCACAATATGATGTGGGCGGTGCGGGTGGTTCGGTCTGGGTGAATGCAGGCACGATTGCGACCGGCAATGCGGGTTCGCGAGTTCAGAGCAATGGCGCCTATGGCTACTACTCGGGCGGCGGCGGTGGCCGCGTGGCCCTGTACTACAATAATCTAAGCGGTTGGTCCGTGGACGCGAGCACGGTGCAGGCTAATGGTGGTGCCTCGGCGCTGGGAGCCAGCTACTACGGCGGCGCCGGGCCCATCCTCTACCAGCCCACCGTCGCGGCTCGGCCGAGCGTGCTGATCGCCGGCCCGGGCAATTATTACTCACGCTACGGTCGTACCCAGCTCGGTGAGTTTGGCAACGTGACCGGCGTCAGCGGCAGCGTGCTGACCTCGGGCCGGCCAATGCGTCCGGGCGCGCTGGTGGGGCACACCTTGGTGCCCAATGCCGAGAACGAGAGTGCGACCTTCCCGATCATCGCCAACTCCGGCACCACCATCACGGTGCAGGGTGACTTGTCGTCGGCGACCAGCAACGGCGCTACCTGGTACGTGAGCGATTATGCGACCCAGTTTGAGGACCTCATCATCCAAGGTGATGCCGAAGTGGAGGTCGGATACCTCGACGTGGCCAACCAGATGATCGTGGAAGCGACCTCGAACCTGCTCGCCACGGATGTGGACGCGACGACGTATCTGCAGCGTGACTCCGCCGCGGTCTACCTCAAGCGCCTCGGCTTTCAGGACGCGGACCTGTCGGGCTCAGCCCGCCTGACCCAGCGCTCCAGCAATGGAAGCAATCAGACCGTGCAGGGCTCAGCGACCATCACCGGCTGGGCGCCGTCGACCTCGATTGTGTACCCACTGACCGTGATGAGCACGAACCTCAGCGTGAGCAGCTCCGCGAAGATCACGGTGGCGGGCCTGGGCTACCTGGGCAGTCGGCAGGGTGGAAATGGGTCCCTGGGCCGGACCTTGGGCAATGTGAACGCCAGCGCGAGCTATCAGACGGGCGGCTCCCACGGCGGGCTTGGTGGGCGCTATGGCGCGACGGTGACGCCCACCTTCGGCAATCCGGACGCTCCGGTGACGGCGGGTTCGGGCGGCAGCGGCCACAATACCAGCGATAGCCGGTACTACGGCGGCACGGGCGGAGGCATCCTGCGCGTCGATGTGCCAGGCACCTTGCAACTCGACGGCCTCTTTGACGCCAATGGCATTCGTGGTTCGCAGTACGATGTGGGCGGCGCGGGTGGCTCGATTTGGCTGACCACTGGCACCATGAATGGCGCGGGCATCGTGCGCGCTGATGGCGCCTACGGCTATTATGCGGGCGGTGGTGGTGGCCGCACGGCCGTCTACACGACGGGCGGCAGCTGGACGTCCGGCGCTGCCACCCTGCACACTAACGGCGGCGCCGCAGCGCTGGGCGCGAGCTACTACGGGCAAGCCGGCAGCACCCGCTACGTGCTTCAGTAATGTGATGCGCAGGTTAGCCTGCGCTCAATCCTCGACTTCCTTCTGTCTCGCCTTACGAAAGCGGGCCTTCGTCTCTTCGGAGGCCCCAGGGCCGGGCACCATCGCCAGATCACGGCCGCGAATCTCGGCGCCATCGCTGGCGTGAATGCGGACGTTGGCTACTGGTTCGCCCGTGCGGCGGTCCACGACCAGGACAGGGGCCCTCTCGGGGCCGAAGATCCAACGGTCCCCCCATTGCCGTAGCGCGGTGAGCATAGTGCTGAGGTCCTTGCCCATCGCCGTCAGGTGGTACTCGAAGCGCTGGCCGTGGTGTCCGGCGTCCCGCCGCTCGAGCAGGCCATGATCTACGAGGCGCTGCAGCCGCTGCGTGAGCACGTTCTTTGAGATGTCGAGGTGGGCCTCGAAGTCCGCGAAGCGGCGACTACCGATGAAGGCCTCGCGCAGGATGAGCAGCGACCAGCCATCACCAAGCATGTCCATGGCGCGGGCGATCGAGCAGTTCTCGTCTTCAAAGCTGCGGCGGATCATATGGTCTCCAGATTCAGTCTGGTTGCTTTAAGAGACCATATTATGCAGACTGCGTCCATGACCACGTCTGACAGCCGCTACAAACCGACCGCCTGCATCCTCTGCGAGTGCAATTGCGGGCTTGAAGTTGAGCTGGGCGGTGAAGACGGTCGACGCTTGGTGCGGCTGCGCGGAGATCGCGCCCACCCCGCGTCCCAGGGCTATGCCTGCGAAAAGCCGCATCGCCTCGACTATTATCAAAACGCGCCAGACCGGCTGATGACTCCGCTGAAGCGAACCCCGGAGGGCACTTACGAAGCGATCGACTGGCCCACCGCGATCTCGGAGATCAGCACCCGCTTGGCGAAGGTGCGCGATGAGCACGGCGGCGCGTCGATCTTCTATTATGGTGGCGGAGGCCAGGGCAATCATCTGCCTGGCGCCTACGCCACGGCGACCCGACGCGTCTTGGGTTCGAGGTATCGCTCGAGCGCGTTGGCCCAGGAGAAGACCGGAGAGTTCTGGGTCGGTGAGCGCATGCTCGGGGCCTATACACGTGGCGACTTCGAGCACTGCGAGGTCGCCTTCTTCATCGGCAAGAACCCCTGGTACTCGCACTCCATCCCCCGCGCTCGGGTGACCCTAAAGGAGATCGCCAAAGACCCGAAGCGCACCATGATCGTGGTGGACCCGCGCCGCACCAAGACCGCGGAGATGGCGGACATCCACCTGCAGGTCCGGCCCGGCACCGACGCCTGGCTCATGTCGGCGCTGGTGGCTGTTATCGTGCAAGATGAGTTGCTCAACGAGGCCTTCTTGAATGAGCACGCGGTGGGTCTAGACGACGTGCGCGCCGCTTTCGCTGAGGTGCCCGTAGCTGAGTATTGCGCACACGCCGGCGTGGCCGAGGACCAGGTCAGACAGGTAGCGGGTTTGTTAGCCAAGGCTGACAGCGTCGCCTCCATGGAAGACCTCGGCGTGCAGATGAATCGGCACTCTACGCTCGTGAGCTACCTGCATCGGCTGGTCTGGCTGCTCACGGGGCACTTTGGGCGTCCCGGTACTCAGTACATTCCAACCCCGCTGCTTGCGGTGGCGGACGGCAAGCATAAGCGCAACTCGCCTGTGTTGGGCGCGCGCATCATCGGCGGCATGGTGCCTTGCAATGCGATCGCAGACGAAATCCTCACAGATCACGAGGATCGATATCGCGCCATGATTGTTGAGGCCTCGAACCCAGCGCACTCGCTCGCGGATACCGACAAGATGGCGGAGGCGCTCAGCGCGCTCGATACGCTGGTGGTCGTGGATGTGGCCATGACCGAGACCGCGCGCCTGGCGGACTACGTTCTGCCTGCCGCGACCCAGTACGAAAAGGCGGAAGCTACCTTCTTCAACTTCGAGTTTCCCGACAACTACTTCCACCTGCGCGCCCCGCTCATGGACGCGCCTGAGGGCCCCCTGCCCGAGGCCGAGATCCACGCGCGTCTGACCGAGGCGCTTTTCGACTTCGACACCGAGCTCATGGCCGAACTACGAGCGGCTGCAGATGAGGGCCTAGACGCCTATGCGGCGGTTTTCACCGCCAAGGTGGCCTTCGATCGTACCCTGGCGCCGCTGTCAGCTGTGATCTTGTACCGCACGCTGGGACCTACGCTCGGCGCCGGCCTGGCCCAAGCCGCCGTGGTCTGGGGGCTGACCTTGCAAGCTGCCATGCAGCACCCGGAGCCCATCGCGCGGGCGGGGTTTGGTGGCTCGCCCATGGAAGCGGCCAATGCGCTCTTTCAGGCGATACTGGACCGTCCCTCGGGCACGGTCTTCGCGAAGGGTGAGTGGTCGGATGTGCTGGGCCGCATCGCCACCAAGGACGGTAAAGTGCACTTGGCCTTGTCAGACCTGCTTGAGGTTCTACCGGAGCTTGAGGCCGGCCCAGGGTCGGCCGCCCAGGACTTCCCGCTGGTGCTGTCGGCAGGAGAACGGCGGGGCTTCACGGCCAATACGATCGTGCGTGACCCCAATTGGCGCAAGCAGGATGCGCAGGGTGCCTTGCGTATTTCTCCCAGCGACGCCCAGCGCTTTGACATCGAGCATGGGGATTGGGCCAAGGTGAGCACGGCCCGAGGGTCTGCCGTGGTCACGGTGCAGGTCAGCGAGACGATGCAGTCGGGCCACATCTCCTTACCCAATGGCATGGGCCTGGAGACCGGAGATGGGGTCGCGCCCAATACGCTGACCTCGCTGCAGGACCAGGACCCGTTCGTAGGCACACCCTGGCACAAGTATGTGCCGGCCCGGGTAGAGGCCGTGCCCAGCGCCTAGGAGAGCCGACCGGTGAAGCTGCGTGGTCGAGGCTACCCGCAGGCTGTGGTCAGCCGTGCAGAACACAGTGCCTGATGTGTGTATCCGACTGAAATCACTCAGTAGTCGGCGCGGTCCCGCGGTTTGGCACGCTGCCTGCTTTATCTCCTAGCGTGCGCTTCAAAGGGCGCTCAGGAGAATACCATGGCAGATAAGAACCGCAACCCGACTTACATTCGCACCCCCCGCACCCATCGCCGCCTTCAAAACCTCATCAGTGGCGGCATCCTCGCAGGCACGGTTGTCGCCGCCGCGGCGATCATCGTCGCGGCCCCAGACGAGCCGGCCCACGCCGCTAGCGCCGCCCCGACCAAGACGACGCCCGATTGGGCTCAGAACTTCGACAACGAGCCGGCGATTATTGAGGCCGCCGCCCCCGTACAACCCAAGATTGAACTCGAGGTCCCTGTTCACGGTGCGATGCGCCCTGAGGCCCCTGCAATGAGCCTTGCTATTGCTCATGAAGATGAGACCACCGACTTTGCCGACAGCGCAAAACGCCACATTGACAAGGGTGAGCTGGCAGATGCGCTAATCGACATGCGCATGCACATTCACGCCTCGGAGGCTACGCAGAACGAGCTGTTCCTGATCGGCACGCTCGCTCGCCAGACGAAGACCCCCGAGATCGCCGAAGCCGCGCTCCTGCAAGCCGCAGCCCTGCTGCCGGAGCGCTCAGAGATTCACACCGAGCTGGCCCGGCTGTACCTCGATATCAAGGAGAGCAAGGCGGCTCGGGACGCCGCGCGGGACGCGATTGAGCTCGACAAGGACAACCCGGCGGCGTGGAATGTGTACGCACGAAGCGCAATCCAGGCTTCAGAATTTCAACAGGCCGAACTTGCGATGCGCCAGGCCCTGGAGCTGGACCCGACGAACCCCCTGTACCATAACAACGCAGGCCTGCTTTACATCTACATGAAGCGCGCTGGAGACGCGGTGGACGCGCTTGAGACCTCTGTGGAGCTATATGAGGACGAGGCCCCGCACTTTGTTTTCAATAATCTGGGCCTGGCCCACGAGATGGCCTCGAACCTCGATGAAGCCCGGGAGGCCTTTGAGGAGGCGCTGCTGATGAACCCCTTCTATTCACGGGCGAAGGTGAACCTGACCCGCGTCGAGGCCTCGATTGACAAGGCGGAAGAGGCGGCGGCTTTCAAGACTGCCCAGGGCGTTAAGATTGAGCAGCCAGGCAGCAGTGACGGCACCTGATACTCTCGGCAATGCAGCTTGCGTCCGCCAGAGGCGGCTAGGCTGGCTGCTCGGTCCTGAAACGCGAGACTTCATGCGTCAACGCCACAGCCTGAGTCTGAATCCCCTCCGCTCGATCCTTCACTACATCGGCTGCACCGGCGGCATCGACCGCGATGGTATCCAAAGCCGTCAGGTTGCCGACGACCTCCTTCACCGCTTGGTCGATCTGGCTGGCGGTATCGGCAATGTCGTGCAGCTCTGATGACACCGTCGTCGAGTCCGCGGCCACCTCCTCCACGCCGGCGAGAATCGTCTTCACGGTCTCGCCGATCGTCTGGGCCGCCGAGGATGCGCGGGTGACGTTCTCGGCGACCTCCGCGCTGGCGCTGCTTTGCTGCTCTGTTGTGGCTGCGATCTGCTGGGCGAGCGCGGCCACTTTCTGCACGCCGCCGCTCACCTGTTGAATGCTGCTCTCGGTCTCCTTGGCGTTGCGCTGGATGTCCAAGATCTCCGCGCTTATCTCCTGGGTCGCATTGGCCGTCTGGGAAGCCAGAGTCTTGACCTCGCCCGCGACCACCGCAAAGCCACGACCCGCCTCACCCGCACCCGCAGCCTCGATCGTTGCGTTCAACGCGAGCAGGTTCGTCTGGTCCGCGATGGTCTGAATCAACGCGACCACGTTCGAGATCTTCTGGGCCGCCTGAGACAGCCGCCCCATGCGCTGCATAGCCTCATCAGCCTGAGTGCCCACGTGCAAACCTGCGTTGGCGGTGCCCGCCGCCCCATGAGCGACCTCGGACAGCGCGGAGTTCATCTCCTCCAGGGCGGCGGCAGCTGCCACCATGGATGCGGTCGTATCGTCGGACTGGGTTTGGATTTGTCGGACCTCCTCGGCGATGGCCCGGGTGGCCTCGCTCATTCGCTCCATACGTGACGCCGCGTGCGCGGAGGTCGACGCCGACTTTGACAGGGTCTGAGCGACGTCCTGCACCGAGCGGTTCACGGTGGCGGAATGGGCGCGCACCTCGCTGGCCTGATGACTGAGGGATTCGGAGGCGCCGCGCAGATCCAGCACCGATTGATTGATGCCGCCTGCGTTCGTGACCACGGTGCGCACGGTATTTGCGAGCTTGTAGACGAAGTGGTTGAAGGCGGTGCCTAGCCGACCCACCTCGTCATTGGCTTCAGTGGGCAGCTGGGCGGTCAGGTCGGCGTCACCGTCAGCGACCTCCTCCAGGGCGTGCACAGCCGAACCCAGGGGTCGGGTGATCGTTCCAACTAGGAAGATTGCCACGACGATCACCACCAATAGGCACAGCACGCCGAGCATCGTGGAGCTTGAAAGCAGAGATGAGAGCACGGCCTGACTGGCCTCAACGGCCTGTGAGTGCTCATCAATGTGGGCCTCACTCACGACCACCCAATTCCACGATGGGAAGTAGGAATAGGAAAGCAAGATATCTTGCGCGACCCCATTTGCACCCGCGTGATGCACCACGCGCTGCCCCACCTCACCGCGGGCCAGCTTCGGCGCGTCGTCGAGCACCTTTTGCAGATAGGGCTCTCCTGCGGTGTCCTTGAAGTCCTGTACGGACTTGCCGACCCGCTTTTCATCGCCTGACATCGCGATCACACCAACCCCTCGCCCAGAGGCCGGGATAGTAGAGACCCGACCGGACTCGCCGATCCTGAGGGAGGCAATCGCGGTTGCGACGGTCTCTACGGTGTCTTGCTTCACGCCGACGTAGAGCACGCCAATGATCTGCCCCGCGCTATCCTTGATGGGCTCGTAGGCTGTGATGTACCAGGCATTCACGACGTAGGCCCGGCCACGAAAGGTCTCCCCCTTCATGATCGTGGAGATAACCGGGTTGGCCTTCCCGTCTGGGTTGACGGCGGGGATATAGGTGCCGATCGCGCGCGTATCATTCAGCTTACGTACGTTCGTCGCGACTCGCAGCATGTCTCCTTCTTCATTGAGCCGCTGGAAGACCGTCGCGGTGCCTCCAACCAGGCTCTGCACCCTGTCGACGACCGCGGTGGGGCTGTCGAAGCTAGAGTTCTGGCCCAGCCACTCGTTCCCGACCATGAAGTTCGGCAGGACAACCTGCTTGCTCTCTTTGGTGTATTGGTTGATTGCAGTCCAGGTTGCGGTCTCTTCTGCATGCTGATGTGCGGGCCCTTTGAGGGTCATGACGTAGCGTGCGACCTCGAGATCAGAGGAGACCTTTCGCTGCAGCGCGTCATCGCCCACCTCCATGACGTGCTGGATCGTGCTTTGTACCAGGGCGATGTCGCTTCGGAGCTGCTCGCCGACCTTGGCGCCGATAGCCTGCTCTGCGGCGCCGCTGCCCCGAGCGAGCATGACGAGTAGCACTACGCTGGGGACCGCCGCCGCGGCTGCGGCGAGGCTCAGTACTTTACCTCTGAGATTCACCGTAGCGCAGGTCGACGGTCCGGGCAGGTGATCGAGCCGAGCCCGCGGCCGTTGGCACAACGGGTCGGGTTTCGCACCAATACGGATCAGCGCGCTCTAGGGCTCGACCACGATGTCCCCCCAGAACGCCACAAACCCAGCGATGTTCGCGGCGGCTCGTTTGGGTTCAGCGTAGTACCAGGCAGCAGCTGCTGCGGTCTCACCGTCGACCGTGACGTCATAATAATTGGCGGTGCCCTTCCATCCGCAGACGGTGGTCTTCGCGCTGTCCTTGAAGAACTCCCGCTTGAGCGAGTCGGGCGGGAAGTATGGGTTGCCCTCCACGGTCTGCGTCTCATCACTTTGAGCGATCACGGTGCCTTTGAAGCGTGCTGTTGCCACGCCTCAGTGTGTAGCGATCTCGTGGCCAAGCACCAGCCGCAGACCTTCAGTGAGTGGTGTATAGTTTTTGTATAGAAAAAACGCCCGCACATCGGATTTTAAGGGTATTACATCCTTGATCCGGTGCGTTTTGCCGCCATTCGGGATCCATCTCACCGGCAGGTTAGATTTTGTATAGGTTTTGTTCGGGCCCTGCCCCCGGGCAAGAGAAGGACGAAGGATAAACGCGATGCGCACCACAAGCTTTAAACACCTCTCCCTTGGACTCGCGGTCGTCGCCGTCGCCGCCTGCGGGGGCGATGAGGTCGACCCACCGGTCACCCCAGTCGCCCCGGGCACCATTGCGGAGGTGGCCACGACAGCGGGCTTCTCCACTCTCGTTTCCGCAGCGGGAACGGCCGGCCTGGTTCCCGCGCTCACCGGCGACGCGCCTCTGACTGTTTTCGCGCCGACCGATGAAGCCTTCGCGGCGCTCGGCGCCGCCGTGCCCTCCGACCCGGGCCTGCTCGCCAACGTGCTCTTGAGCCACGTGGTCGCTGGCAAGTTGGACTCCACGGCCGTCACCAGCGGCTCCGCCATCACGAGCCTCGCGAAGACCCCCATCGTGGTCGACGCTGCGGCCAGCCCCATCACGCTGAACGGCTTCGACCTCAGCGCCACCCTCGACGTGGAGGCCTCCAACGGCATCATTCACGTGCTCGACCAGGTCATCGTGCCCCCGACCATCCTCGAGGTGGCCGCGGCGACCGACGACCTGTCCACCCTCGTGACCGCGGTCGGCGCCTCTTCCCAGGGCGTCAAGGATGTGTTGGCCGCCGGTGGACCGATGACGGTCTTCGCGCCTGTCAACTCGGCCTTCGCAAAGATTCCCAGCGCCGACCTCGACGCGCTTCTGGCAGACCAAGCGGCGCTCGACGGTGTGCTTACCCAGCACGTCGTCATGGGCCAGGCTCTGTCCACCGACCTCAGCGATGGTCAGACCCTGACCACCGCCGCCGGCACCACCCTCACCGTGGGCATTACCAGCGCCGGCGCCACGTTGACGGACGCCGCGGGCAATGTGGTCAACATCGTCGATACCGACATTCGCTTGCTCAACGGCACCGTGCACCTCATCGACTCCGTTCTGATGCCCGAGGCCGCCGAGCCCCCCAAGAACATCGTCGAGGTCGCCACTGAGATCGGTGGATTCAGCAGCCTCCTGGGTGCCGCCACCTCCGCAGGCCTGGCTGCAACCCTGAGCGACGGTGGCCCCTTCACCGTCTTCGCGCCCACCGATGCCGCCTTCACCGCCCTGGGTGTTGACCTGACCCCCGTGAGCACGGACGTCATCGCCAACATCCTCTTGCACCACGTCGTGGGCGGCAGCGTCGCCTCCGGCGAGGTTGTGGGCAGCGCTTCTTTGGCCACCGCCGCCAATACCGGCCTGGCTGTGGACGCCAGCGGCACCCCCATCACGATCGGTGGCGCCAACCTCAGCAGCACGCTCGACGTGCCCGCTTCCAACGGCATCATCCACGTCATGGACCAGGTCA
>Ga0193954_1000542_pt1 | contig 21734 bp, 15 predicted proteins | sample BB_5_MG_FD_140340 | JGI IMG/M metagenome (GOLD analysis project Ga0193954, IMG submission 140340) | Microbial mat bacterial communities from the Broadkill River, Lewes, Delaware, United States - BB_5_MG | ecosystem: Environmental > Aquatic > Freshwater > River > Microbial mats | place: USA...
AAGTATAAGATTATTTTTTCAGGTGTTGGCAAACGTGATAGTGAGATCAAAGAGGCACTAGAAGCGGGAATCCTCTTTATCAATTTAGAGAGTGAAGCTGAGATGAAACGTGTTGAGCTTATTGCTTCACAGTTAGGCATTGAAGCTCGTATATCAATTCGAGTCAACCCAAATATTGATGCAAAAACGCACCCTTATATCTCTACAGGTCTGCATGAGAGTAAGTTTGGTGTTGAAATTGATATGGCAAAACGAATGTACATTTATGCAAAAAATTCAGAGCATCTTAATCCAATAGGCATTCACTTTCACATTGGTTCACAGCTTACAGAATTGGAACCCATCAAAGAAGCCTGTGAAATCGTAGCCGACTTGACACGAAGCCTCAAAGCGATCAAAATTGATATTAAGTTCTTTGATATTGGTGGGGGCATTGGAGTGCAGTACAAAGATGAAGTGACCATTAACCCACAAGCTTACGCCGATGTGATTACGGAGGCGACGAAAGGGTTGGATATTACCATTATGTGTGAGCCAGGACGATACATCGCAGCCAATAGCGGATACTTTGTGACAAAGGTATTGTATGAAAAACAAAACCCAACGCATAGATTTGTGATCGTAGATGGAGCGATGAATGATTTGATTCGTCCTAGCCTCTACCAAGCCTACCATAAAATCGAAGCTATTGGCGTAGAGGGTGAAAAGTCTCCTGCTGATGTAGTAGGGCCTATTTGTGAAAGTGGTGACTTCTTGGGCAAAAAAGTTCCTTTACCGCCTATGAATCACAATGACTTTCTTGTCGTACACTCTGTGGGTGCGTATGGATTTACCATGGCAAGTAACTACAACACACGTGCCAAAAGTGCAGAAGTAGCGATTGAAGATGGTAAAGATCGGCTTATCCGAGCCAGAGAAAGCTTTGAAGATCAGATACGATTAGAAGAAGAATATCTGTAATTAGCAAGGGTAGAGAAACAGAGCAAAGGAGAAACACAATGACACTAGATGAATTACGCATAAACATAGACCGAGTCGATGATGAGATACTCGTACTACTCAATGAGCGAATGGGGTATGTACATGGGGTGGGTGAGCTGAAAAATGAGACCGATGCCCCCATCTATCGCCCTGAAAGGGAACAGCAGATTATTGACCGCCTTACAAAGCTCAGTCAGGATGCAGATGGAATATTGCAACGCAAACACGTTGAGGCGATTTTTTATGAGATTATTGGGGTATCTAAGAGCTTGGAGCGAAGTGAAAAAGTAGCTTATCTTGGACCAATAGGAACTTTTACCCATCAAGCAGCTCAGAGTCGTTTTGGCTCGATTAAGAGTTATGATCCTTACCCTTCGATCTCATCGGTGTTTAAGGCGGTAGATAGTGACAGTGCGACGTATGGGGTCATTCCTATTGAAAATTCTACTGATGGCGTCGTCGGTGAAACGCTTGATCTATTGGGTGAATACAACCTCAATATCGTAGCTGAAATCTATATGCCAATCCATCAATCTTTTGCGACATTAGCACCCTCTATTGGGCAAGTGACAAAGATTTACTCCAAAGACAAAGCCTTTGGTCAGTGTCGAGAGTTTATCGAAAATCAAGGGCTTTCACATCTTGAGGATATTCCTGTGGAGTCGACTGCCAAAGCCGCCCAACTTGCTGCCAAGGACCCCTCTGCGGCAGCAATTTGTCTGCATATTGCTGCTAAGCTTAACCACCTACCGATTATGTTTGAAAATATCGAAGACAAACACGACAATAAAACACGCTTTATCATTGTAAGTAAATCACTCAACCTCAAAGGTGACAATGATAAAACCACAATTTTAGCCAAACTCTCCAATGATCAAGGCTCACTTGTGAAGTTCCTCCATGAGTTTGATGAAGCGGGAATCAACCTTACTAAAATTGAGAGTCGCCCTGCTAAGAGTAGCAAAGCATTCTCTTATTGGTTCTATATCGATTTTGATGGGCATATTGAAGATAGTAATGTCAAAGAGATAATTGAGCAACACGATGATATTAAATTTTTGGGAAGTTACACAAAGGCAGATGATGCAATTTAGAGAAGTTTTAGAAAATATTAAAGTATATGAGGCGGGTAAACCTATTGAACTTGTGGTGCGTGACTATGGGGTAGCCCCAGAAGATGTGGTCAAACTCGCCTCCAATGAAAACCCAAAAGGGACAAGCCCAAAAGTAACAGAGGCGATTGCAAACAATGCCCACAAAGCATTTTTGTATCCTGATGATAGTATGTTTGAACTCAAAGAGGGTCTTGCTAATAAATATGCTGTAGCAAGTAACAATATCGTCATTGGTGCAGGAAGCGATCAAGTATTGGAGTTTATCTCACGAAGTCTGCTTGAAGCAGGAGATAAGATCCTTATGAGCCAAGTAACCTTTGCGATGTATGAGGTCTATGCACGGCAGATGGGAGCCAAGATTATTCGAACGCCTTCTTTTAGACATATAGTCGAGGAGTTTATCACCACCTACAATGAGCATAAACCCAAAATCGTCTACATCTGTACCCCCAACAACCCCACAGGCGATGCCACAAGCAAAGAAGATGTTTTAAAGATTATCGATGCCATTGATAAAGAGACCATGATTGTTGTAGATGGAGCTTATATGGAGTATGCATCTGCAAAAGATGAGCAGTACCGTATCACTCCCAATGACCTCATTGGATTTGAAAATGTCATCTACCTTGGGACATTCTCCAAAGCTTATGGACTAGGTGGGATGCGTGTAGGATATGGGATTGCCAATGAAAATATTATCACCGCACTGCACAAAATGCGACCTCCTTTTAATATTACCACCCTCTCACTTTTAGGAGCCATTGAAGCCCTCAAAGATGAAGCATTTGTAGAGGGTTCTATCGCACTGCACACCCAGCAGATCAAACGATACGAAAGCTTTGCCAAAGAGAATGGCTTTAGTTATATTGATAGCTATACCAACTTTATCACCTATCTCTTCCCTGAGTCTATGAACTCCACAGAGATTGCCAATGCACTCTTACAAAAAGGGGTGATTATCCGTGATTTAGCCTCGTATGGTATGAATGCGATGCGTATTACCGTGGGAACTGAAGCTCAAAATAAGAGATTTTTTGATGAGTTTAAAGCGGTCATAACGCAGTAAATACAAATCTTCCCCATTAATGGGGGGAGTAGAAATTACAATAGATGGATCAACTCACCCCTTCCACTTATTTTTTGATCACCTTTTTTACTGCACTATTACTCTATTACTTTGTACCATTTCCTTTATCTATCAATGTATCTTTACTTCAATTTATTGGTATAGGATTGCTACTGATTGCTCTTACGCTCAATACTCTAGCCTTTCAAGCTTTTCAAAAGTATGCCACCCCTTATGCTCCATTTAAACATGCCAAAACCCTTATCACCACAGGCATCTTCGCCCACTCCCGAAACCCTGTTTATTTAGCCCTCGTCATCATTCAAATTTCTTTTGGATTTGTACTGAATAGTGTTTTGTTCTTTGTGTCCTCTATGATACTCTTTACTTTGCTCAATCACACCATTATCCCCAACGAAGAGAAGATGCTAAACGAGAGCTTTGGAGATGAGTATGTGGAGTATAAGGAGAGAGTGGGGCGGTGGATTCTTTTATAATAATTTCTCTAAAAGAGAATATAGATATAATATAGCCTACAAAACTTTATAAATTCAAAGTTGAAGAGCTATTTATTAAATAATTATATTTAGAAAAAAAGTAACTATTGGAAGAAGAATTAATGTCCCATAACTTTAACAACTATTTTGCCTACAGTGCGAGTGCAGGGAGTGGTAAGACCTTTGCTTTGAGTGTGCGGTATGTTGCACTGCTTTTTATGGGGGAGTCTCCCTCTTCTATTTTGGCCGCTACTTTTACCAAAAAGGCGGCGGCTCAGATGCGTGAGCGGGTCTTTGGGTACATTAGAGATATTGACAAAGCAGAAAATCGGTTTTTTTTAGATGAAGTAGCCAAGCAGAGTGGGCTGAGCTTTGAAGAGATATTGGCTCAAAAAGAGGTAGTACAAAATCGCTTTTTATCCCAAAGTGGCTATATTGTGACCATTGATAGCTTTTTTGCATCAATTGTGCGTTCTATATCTTTTGAAGTAGGGTTAGAACCCTCTTTTGAAATGGGGGACATTGACACAGATGAAGTGATGGAGAGCTTCTTGGGGCGGTTGATTGGCAATGGGGACACCCCTGCATTTATGAAGCTCTTACATATGCTTGATGATAGACGACTGGGCAAGGTGCTACCCTTGATGCAGGATTTTTATAAGATTGATCCTATCTTGCCTACTATTGAGAAGCCCAAAATGGATATTGATGCCATTGAAACACAAATTGAGAAGCTTCGCATTGAGATGGTGGATTTATTGGAGGGACTAGGGGCTTCTAAGAGTGCCATTGGGCAGTTTAGTACCACCTCTATTGATGAACTCTTTAAAAAGAAACTTTTTGAACACGAGGAGATTGCTTCGCATCGTTGGTTTAAAAAATATGCCAATGCAATGGTGGAGTCGCTTTATGCTCAGATGAAAGTTTTGCTTTTGGAGTGGGTGGAAGCCAAGGATTCTTTGGTGATTGCCAATTTGTTTCGTGTCTATGGAGACTTTAAACACGCGACTCTCTTTAAAGCCATTGAAAAAAACAAACTCTCCTTTGATGATCTCTCACTCGTAGCCTATCTACTGCTTACGCAACAAGAGCGTGAATATATCTATTTTAAACTCGACAGTAAATTCAAACACATCTTGATTGATGAGTTTCAAGATACCTCGATTATTCAATTTTTGCTTTTTAAACCCCTTATCGATGAGATATTTGCAGGGAGTGGGGTCAATGAGTTTAAGAGCTTTTTTTATGTGGGTGATACCAAACAATCTCTCTACCGTTTTCGTGGAGGGATAGAGGAGCTTTTTGATGAGGTGGCGAGACGCTATGATGTGGAAGTTGCCAATATGAATACCAACTACCGAAGCTCTAAATCAGTGGTGGAGTTTGTCAATGCTACTTTTGAGGGGCGTATGAAGGGCTATGTGGCACAGCTCAGTCGAGAAGATGCCCATGGGGGTTTTGTAGCACTGCACTCAAGTGATGAGGTGATAAGCAAAGCCGTTGAAGTAGCAGAGGAGCTTATAGAACAAGGAGCCAATGTCAGTGATATTGCCTTTTTGGTCTTTACCAACAACGATGGAGTTTTGGTACAAAATGAACTGCTTCGCCACAATATCCCCAATATCCTTCAGACCTCTTCTTCACTGGATAAATTGCCCAATATTGCATCCATTGTGGCGATGGTGGAGTATCTCTTTTACAATAACCCTATCGATGCCAAGGCGTTGGAACTAAAGTATGGTATTGAGCGTTTTGATTGTAGTTGGTACTATCATGGGCTTGAACCTTTTGAGGTGTGTCGCCGTATCGTTGATATCTTTGGCTGTTTTCACGATGACCCTAATATTCTCAAGCTTTTGGAGTTTGCACAGGGCTATGGGGATATTCCAAGCTTTTTAGAGGAGTTTTACACTTCATCCATTGAGATATCAAGTAAGGTGGACTATGGAGCGAAGATTATCACCGTGCATGGTTCCAAGGGGCTAGAGTTTGAGCATGTGATACTCATTGATAGAAGTACCAAAAAGCCACCTGAGCGGAGCTTATTATTGCAAAACTACAATGAACATTTGCAAATTGATCAGATATTTTTGCGTCATAAAAACCGTGAGAGTTTTGATGATGTCTACAGTGATGCGGTGGAGCGTAAAAAGAGTCTAAGCAATAAAGACCAACTCAATCTTCTTTATGTGGCTATGACAAGGGCGGTGGAGTCGATGAACATTATTAGCAAAGAGGAGAACTCTATCTTTGAGGGGCTTGATATGCAGCCACAGGGAGTGGCAGAAGTCATCCCACAACCCAAACCTCCTTTGCCAGCCCCCGCTTCTTTTTTGTCCATACACAACTACGGACGACAAGAGAAGGAGACCACACCCAAAGAGAGCTCGGATGAGATTGACTTTGGGAATGCAATGCATTATACTTTGGAGATGCTCTATGGCTTTGAAGCTAGTTATCTTGAAAATGCAGTGGATGCCATGGTCAATAAGTTTGGTAATCTGCTCAGCGAAGAGAGCATTGAGGATATTGTTCAAAGGATTCAAAGGCTTATAAGTGATGGCTTTTTTCAAGAGCTAATAGAGGGGAGTGAATACTTCAAAGAGATTGCAATGGTACACCACGGACGGCTTATGATTATTGATTTGTTGATTGAAAAGCAGGGTGAGTATATTGTGGTGGATTATAAGAGTTCAAGTAAAAACAAAGAGGAACACATCGCCCAAGTAGGAGCTTATATCGATGCGATCCAAGCCACCACAGGCAAAGAGGCTAAGGGATATATCCTCTATCTATTAGCCAATGGGACTGAGATAGAAGCACTATGAGAGTCTATTTCCACTCCTAAAGAGTGGAAATAGGTTTTTTAAGTAAGAAGTAGTAGCTCATTAACTACGATGGTACTGTCAACCACACTGTTAATCTCTTCGTCCATGAACTCTTGATGGATTTTAGCAAATTGGCTAAACTCATCTTTTTCAGCAAAGAAGCTATCGATGGATTCAGCAATGCTCTCATTTTTACGTCTAAAGTGAATGATGTCTCGTGAGAGATTCATAATGATACGCTCAATAATGTAGAGAAGTTGATCTTGTAATCGATCCTCTGTAGGGGTATCGATGTTGATTGAACTGACCTTCTTGATCAAAATTACCAAATCAAGTTTGATTACAATGGCAAAGGTCAGCCGTGCAATATCTCTAAAGCTTAAGTTCGTTTCACGTTTGATTTTGAGAATATAGGTTGTAAGCTTGATATACTCAAAGGTAGTGTAGAGTTCTTCTAGGTTGGCAATATCACTACTGATATCAATTTTGAAGTCCATATCCGATAAAATCTCCAAACTAGAGTCACGGTAGTCACAGACGTTATCAAAGGTAAGTTCCTCTTCAAAGAGGTGCTTTTGGGTGTTGTGCAGGCTGTAGAGAATATTATCTTCAAGTGTGATAAGCGTAGAGTACATTTTCTCTATACCAATTTCAAAATCACGCCCATAGAGCTTTTTACGTAAACTATCGGCGTTAAAGAGTTTATTATTAATTAAATATGCTTTGATTTTGGATAAAAACTTCTCTTTACCAATATCGTGCAGATCTGCAATAAAGGTTGATCCACAGTGATTGATTACTTCATTGGAAATGATAATAGAGGCAATCTCTTTACGCAGTGGGTGTTTTTTGAGTGTATCTTGATAGACGGCACGTAGGTGTTTTGGGAAGTATCTAAAGAGATAAGTATCAAACTCATTGCTATCAAGCATATCACTGTTTTTAAGCAGATTTTCAACAACAATTTTTGAGTAGAGCAACATGAGTGAGAGGGTAGGGCGTACAATGGTATCATCTTTAGTTACAATTTCATCAAAATCAATATTTCGTGGAATATGGAAGTTTTTCCGACTAAAATAGTCCAAACTCATATCGATGACATGGATTGTTTTTTTGAATGCTCGCTTATCACCTTTACTTCGCTCTTCATCAAGTGAGAGTGCTAAGCCTTGGAAATAGCTGGTATCAAGTACCTTTTTGACCACATAGCCTGTTAGCTCTCGAAAGTTCTCATCCCGTTGCTCAGGATTGATAAGCTGTTTTGTAAGAAGCCCATTGAGAAATATTTTGATATTGACTTCGTGATCACTTGTGTTGACTCCTGCGGCGTTATCGATACTGTCAAGATTGACTTTACCTCCATTAAGTGCAAATTCAATACGTCCTGCCAAGGTCATTCCAAGGTTGGCTCCCTCACAGATAATCTCAGCTTTGATTTCGTCAGCATTGAGCCGTAAGTTTTCATTCTCTTTATCCCCAATATCACTACTGCTTTCATTGGAAGATTTAAAATAGGTACCAATTCCTCCAAGATAGATCATATCGACCTTTAATCCAAGCAGAGCCTTGGCAAGCTCCTCACCATTGAGACTGTTTTTAGTTGTTCCTATCAGTTTTTTGATCTCAGGGCTAAGTTTGACTGATTTAGAAGAGCGGTAAAAGACACCCCCACCTTTGGATATTTTAGATTTATCGTAACTGCTCCAGCTTCCATTGTTACTCTCAAAAAGTCGTTTACGTTCAATATAACTAATGGCTGGGTCAGGAGTAGGGTCAATAAAAATCTCACGGTGGCTAATGGCTCCAATAAGTAAAAACTGATCACTTTCTAAAAGTCCATTTCCAAAGACATCTCCATTCATGGATCCTGTCCCTACAATGCTTACAGGGTCTTTGTAGAGATCCACCCCTTTTTCAATAAAAAATCGTTCACTGGATTTGATGGAGCCTTTAGCCGTTACCCCTAGAGCCTTATGGTGATATCCAATACTGCCCCCACTGGCAAAGGCATCTTTGAGCCAGTAGTTTTGTTCAATTGAGATGGAGTTGGCCACATCACTCATTGATGATGTCCCTTTATCTGCGGCTACAACAAAATAAGAATCCTCTCCATCATAAGCGATAATACGTTTATCCCGTACCAATTCTCCATCAATAATATTATCAGCAAGTCTCAAAAGAGCTTTGATAAAGAGACGATAGTATTTTTCAAACTCCTCTTTGGAAGGGCGTTCCTCATTGATGATAAATCCACCTTTGGCTCCTTTGGGTACGATAATCGCATTTTTGGCTTCTTGGGCGATCATAAGGGCTTTGATCTCGTCTCGGTAGTCTGCTTTTCGGTTACTCCATCGCAGTCCCCCTCGGCTAACCTTATCCATTCGTAGGTGTACCCCAGAAAATTCAGGATGATAGACAAAAGCTTCAATAGCAGGTACAACGCCTGTAAAAGCATAATCGATTTGGTTGGTATGAATCTTGATAGAGATAAGTTCACGATCTAAAAAATAGTTGCTTCGTTGAGTATTTTTGATAATCTCTAAAATGAGGCGTAAGAGGTTATCTTCACTGATGGCTTCGACATTGGCAAGCTCATTGATGATTTTGTTTTCTATATCTTCTAGGTTGCGTGTTTTAAGTTTTGGATCAAACTTTTCAAGAAAGTACTGTAGCAATAGCTTGGTAATATGTGAATATTTGATAAAGATATTAATCGTAGCGTGATAATCAGCAGATGAGAGCAGTTGTTCTTTGTATTTGGCAAGCGTAATAAAGAGTAGAATCTCTCTAATATTAAAGTTTTCCAAATAGCTTAAAACAAAAATCGAACAGAGCATATTAAATTCACCATTTAATATATCGGTAATCAACTCTGTAATGCTCTCTTGTGCAACTTTAAGCTTTTCGATATCTTTGACATCAATATTGAGCTTGGAGATAAAGTACTCTCTGTCATTGAGAGTTACTAGACTGGAAATCTCATTTTCAACCACAAAATCAAAAGTATGTATGATAGGTATACTTTTTGAGAGAGCCAGTCGCTTGGTAGAGTAAATAAAGATAGAGGGTTCATTATTGGTTGTATCAATTGTGACACACACCTCTTTTTGCTTTAATGTCTCTTGGAGTTTGGCAGTGATATTGAGTTCATCACTGGTTAATCCATATATATTTTCGCATGCTTCACTATCCATTAAAACTTCTCCTTGAATGTTTGAGTACTATTACGTTTGAGAACGTATACTCTTTCCCTTATTCTATCTTAGTTTGGTTAAAAAACAAAAACATCAAGAGTGAGGTCACGCGGATCATCTAAGGATGATTTGGGGAGAGTGTTTCAATAAAACACACTTTAATATAAGTATAGTTAATAAATTGACCCCTTAAAGAGCTTATGTATTAAATATAGTTATTATACAAAATTAAGAAAAAATTATTTTTACTAGGTTTCGAGGAGATTAGATGGTGGGTAAAAAAGTTGGTATTATTGGAGCAGGAGCAGTAGGTTCAACAACCGCTTATACATTGGCATTATTAGAGGTTGCACGTGAGGTTGTTTTATTTGATATTTTTCCCGATGTTGCGATTGGGAAATCCATTGATATAGCACAAGCAACAAGCTTTTCAAAAAAAGATACACGTATAAGCTATGCTACAGACCCTTCAGGAATGAGAGATTGTGATATCGTTGTAGTAACAGCAGGAGTTCCACGCAAAAAGGATATGACACGAGCCGATCTTTTGATGATTAATGCTAAGATTGTTGAGGGCATTACCCGTGACATTATGCAATACTCTCCCAATGCTATTATCATCTGTGTCTCTAATCCTTTGGATGTGATGACCTATTTGATGCACAAAATTAGTGGTTGGGAACGTAATCGTATTATTGGTATGGCAGGAGCTTTGGATGGAGCGAGAATGGCGTATCAGATTCATCAAACCACACAACTCTCACTCTCTCAGACCAATCCAATGGTCATTGGCGAACATGGAGAGAATATGCTCCCTTATCCCACCCTTTCAACCATTGGAAATATCCCCCTAGAATTCCTTGTAGGTGAAAATGATCTTGATAATATTGTTGAAAAGACCCGTTTTGGAGGAGCCCAAATCGTCAAATATCTCCAAACTTCTGCCTATTATGCCCCTGCACGTTCGATTGTAGCGATGGTAGAAGCAATTATTAACGATAATCATACCATTATCTCTTCGTGTGCTTTGCTTGATGGAGAGTATGGTTACCATGATACGACCCTAGGTGTCCCTGTTGTATTAGGAAGTAAGGGGATTGAAGAGATTGTGGAGCTTAAGTTGGATGAAAAGACCAAAAATTATTTGGATAAATCAGTGAACTCTATTCAGACCAATATCAATATTTTAAAAGAAAATGGGATGATTGAGTAGGATTTAGAGTTTTAGGAGGTGAAGTTATCTACCTCTTAAAATATCTTGAATTTTTTGCAATATTTCTTAGTTTCTCATCTTCGAGAGTATTGTGAAGAGTGTAAATATCTCTTATAAGAGCTTTTCTTTCTTAGCCAATAGTGAGAAAAAACTTCAAAATTAGTCGAAAAGCAGACATTTTGCATAAATTAGTAGCATATTTCTCTTTTTTGACCTCATTGAAAAGACCCTAAAATGAATTCTTTTAAAAAATGTGTGTAAAAAATTTACATATAGACAAATTATATTTCTAATTACACTAGATTAATTAGGGTTATTTTTTAGATTGAATATAATAGTAGCAATCAATTTTAAAAGGAATGCAAAGTGAATATTCATGAATATCAGGCAAAACAGATTTTTGCTAAATATGGTGTACCTACACCAAAAGGTATAATGGCAGAAAGTGTTAGAGATGCAGTCATTGCAGCAGAGACTCTAGGTGGACCAATTTGGGTTGTAAAAGCACAAATCCACGCAGGTGGTAGAGGACTTGGTGGGGGTGTAAAACTTGCAAAGTCATTAGAAGAAGTTGAAACACTCTCCAATGAAATCCTAGGAATGACACTCGTTACTCACCAAACAGGACCAGAAGGTAAATTGGTACAAAAGCTCTACATTGAAGATGGTGCAGATATTCAAGATGAGCTTTACCTCTCAGTAGTACTGGATAGAAAACTTGAAATGCCACTTATTATGGCTTCTACTGAAGGTGGTATGAACATTGAAGATGTTGCCGAAAACACTCCTGAAAAAATTGTAACCATCCCTGTTGATCCTGCTATTGGTTTCCAAAGTTTCCATGGTAGAGAACTGGCTTTTGGATTAGGAATTACGGATAAAAAAGAGCAAAAAAACATCATTAGATTTGCCTATAAACTCTTTACCCTCTATATGGAAAATGATGCAGAGATGATTGAGATTAATCCTCTTGTTCGTACGGGTGCAGGTGAATTTTTAGCACTTGATGGTAAGATGGGCTTTGATAATTCGGCTCTTAGACGTCAACCAGAGATTGCAGCGATGAGAGATTTAAGTGAAGAGGATCCTGATGAGATTGAAGCAAGCCACTATGGTCTAAGCTATGTTGCCCTTGATGGTGAGATTGGTTGTATGGTAAATGGTGCAGGTCTTGCGATGGGTACAATGGATACGATTAATCACATGGGTGGAACACCTGCAAACTTCCTTGATGTTGGTGGATCAGCTAATGCTGAAACCGTTGCCAAAGGGTTTGAGATTATTTTGAAAAATCCAAAAGTAAAAGCGATCTTTGTCAATATCTTTGGGGGTATTGTACGCTGTGATCGAATTGCAAACGGTATTATCGAAGCGACAAAAATCACGGATGTAAATGTACCTGTCGTTGTAAGATTGGATGGTACAAATGCACCAGAGGCGGCTGAGATTTTGAAAAATGCAAACATTGCAAACTTGATTGTTGGTAGTGATTTAGGTGATGGTGCTGCAAAAGCAGTAGCAGCGGCAAAAGGAGAATAGTAGAGATGTCAATTTTAGTAAATAAAGATACAAAAGTAATCGTTCAAGGTTTTACAGGTAAAGAGGGTACATTCCACGCTGAGCAGTGTTTGGCATATGGAACACAAATTGTTGGAGGGGTCACACCTAATAAGGGTGGTCAAGAGCATTTAGGTAAACCTGTATTCAATACGGTCAAACAAGCCGTTGAGGCAACTGGTGCTACCGTTTCTATGATTTTTGTTCCACCTGCATTTGTAGGTGATGCTGTTATTGAAGCAGCTGAGGGAGGAATTGAGCTAGCTGTCATCATTACAGAGGGTGCTCCTGTCAAAGATATGCAGATGGCAAAAGCACACGCGACAAAACATGGTATGAAGACCATTGGACCAAACTGTCCTGGTATCATTACAGCTGAAGAGTGTAAAATTGGTATTATGCCTGGTATGATCTTCAAAAAAGGTAATGTTGGATTGATTTCCAAATCAGGTACATTGACGTATGAAGGAACCAACCAAGTGGTTCAAGAGGGTTATGGTATTACAACAGCAGTTGGTATTGGTGGAGATCCAATTATTGGTCTAAGCTACAAGCAGATCTTACCAATGTTTGAAGCTGATCCTGAAACCGAAGCGATCGTAATGATTGGTGAGATTGGTGGTGACCTTGAAATTCAAGCAGCTAAGCTTATCAAAGAGCAGATCACAAAGCCTGTTGTTGCCTTTATCGCAGGGCAAACCGCACCTAAAGGTAAAACAATGGGACACGCTGGGGCAATCGTAAGTGGTAGTGCTGGAACAGCAGCAGAAAAAATGGCAGCCTTAGAAGCCGCTGGCGTTAAAGTTGTTGTCTCTCCTGCTGAAATTGGTAAAGCTGTCAAAGAAGTTTTATCCAAATAAGTCAATTAAAGATTGTGTGAAAACACAATCTTTAACGCATTACACTACACTTTTACGCTAAAATAAACCAAAAAACTGGATGGTTACTTTGGCACTTGTTGATCTCTTTAATATACATAAACAATACGATATAAAAATATTACTTGAAAATGTCTCTTTTCATCTTAATGAAGGTGAACGCATTGCTATTGTGGGGCAAAATGGGTGTGGAAAATCCACATTGATGAAAATTATCACTGCCCAGGAAGAGCCTACAGAAGGCAAACGTGTGGTTAATCAATCGGTACAGATTGAGATGTTGGCTCAACAACCCCGCTTTGAAGAACACCTTAATGTACGTGATGCCATTGAAAATGAGCTCAAAGAGTTAAAAGAGGTTAAAGATCGCTACGATGAGCTAACCAGCAAACTTGCTACCGACTTTGAAAATAAATCTCTACTTGAAGAGCACGCTAAGCTTACCAATTATCTCGATCATCACAACGCATGGAGCCTTGATGATAAAATCGAACGCGTGCTTCAAGAATTTAAATTAAAAGAGTATGAGAATCGATTGGTTATTACCCTCTCAGGTGGAGAGCAACGCCGTGTGGCTTTGGCTTCATTGATTCTAAAAAAGCCCGATGTACTCTTGCTCGATGAGCCTACCAATCACCTTGATGTCTATATGGTCGAATTTCTTGAAGAGATACTGCTAAAAGAGAAATTTACCCTGCTCTTTATCTCACACGATCGTTACTTTATCGATACCATTGCCACCCGTGTAGTTGAAGTTGAAAATCGTGATTTGATTTCATACAACGGTGGCTACAATCGCTATTTGGTACTCAAAGAAGAACGCATGAAGTCCATGGCAAAAGAGCATGAGAATCTTTTACGCTTTCTCAAGCAAGAGGAGGAGTGGTTGGCTAAGGGGGTTAAGGCACGAGAAAAACGAAACCAAGGGCGTAAAAAGAGAGTTTACGAGCTACGCGACCAATCCAAAAGCAACCCTACTTTGATTCGCAAGATGAAAGTGGAACTTGAACGTGAAAAGAAGCACTTTAACCGTGAGGAGAGTATCTCCAAAAAGAAGATGCTCTTTGATATTGAAAACCTCTCCTACTCTATTGCTCAAAAAGAGCTTATCAATGACTTCTCTACACGGATATTGCAAAAAGATAAAATTGCTATCGTAGGACCTAATGGCTCTGGTAAATCAACACTTTTGCGATTGATGCTTGGCACGATTAAACCCAACGCTGGAGTGATTAAACAAGGCGAATTTAAAATTGGCTACTTTGACCAACACCGTGATATGCTCAGTGATGAAAAGACTCTCATTGAGACCTTCTGCCCCGATGGTGGGGATATTATTAACGTTAATGGTAAAAATCAGCATGTTTTTGGTTATCTCAAGAGCTTTTTGTTTCCTGAAGAGTACCTGAGCAAAAAGGTCGGGATGCTCAGTGGTGGAGAGAAAAACCGTGTGGCATTGGCACTGCTACTAAGTAAAAATGTCGATTGTTTGATTCTCGATGAGCCTACCAATGATCTTGATATTCAAACCATCAATATACTTGAAGAGAAACTGATAAACTTTTGGGGAGCGATACTTTTTGTCTCACACGACCGATACTTTATCGATAAAATTGCCTCAAAGCTCTTTATCTTTAAAAGTGCTGGAGTCATTGAAGAGTCGTTTCAAAATTATTCAGAGTATCTACTTATCGAAAAAGAGATAAAAGAGCTTGAAAACTTTGAGACGACTATTACCAAAGAGACCCCCAAAGCCAAACAAAAACCCAAACAAAAAACCAAGCTAAGCTACAAAGAACAACGAGCCTTAGAGACTCTGCCCGATGAGATAGAGGAGCTTGAAACCAAGATGGACGAACTCAACAACTGCCTAGCCAACCCTGAGTGCTATCAAGAAAAAGGACTCTCGACAATTAGCGAAGAGTTAGCCAAACTTGAAGCAATTTATGAAGTCAAGAGTGATGAGTATTTGGAGTTGTTGGAGCTTGTGGAGGAGCTGGAGGGGTAGAGTACGATTAACCCCACCGTAGTATAATTACAAAAAAGGAGAGCAGATGCTATTAGATGAAGATGTAGAGTATAAGTCCATTATCTATCAAGAGGGGATGTTGGGTTCATTGATTTTAGGTGGTTCCAAGGTAGACCCTATAAAGTTTAGTGAATTTATCAATCGCAATGCGGATAATGGTTGGCGTGTGGTGACAATGGAGAAAGATATTCGTAGAATGTTACTTTTTTTCAAGCGTGAAGCCTATGTGGTTTTGATGGTAAGGAGAAAAAGATGAAGATAGCAACAATCATATCATCCATCTTACTTTTTATTTGGGTAATACTTACCATGCTTATGATTTGGACGGATTCTCTTGATATGGCACTCTATATTAAACTCTCTATTACCATGGGTATCGTAGTTGTGGCTTCGATACTCATAGCCTTGGCACTCAAAGAGTATGGCAGTGAAAAAGCGATGAAAGACCATAACTATTTGGATTAGAAAGAGGAGATTTTGAAATTAAAAAAACTAAGACTCACCAACTTTAGAAACTATGAAGACTTTGAAATAGAGTTTAATGAAAACCTCAATGTCATCGTAGCCGAAAATGGAGCAGGAAAGACTACTATTTTAGATGGTGTAACGGTAGCATTGGGGCAATTTTTAAGTGGCTTTGATACAGGAAAAGATAGTGGTTTTCATTCAGATGATGCAAGGTTAAGTGTCGTTCAAAATACAAATTCAAAAATGCTAAGTATGGAAAGTAATTATCCTATAGCTTTAGAAGCTAGTGGTGAAATTAATGGAAAAAATAAAGAGTGGTCGCGGGAGTTAAGTGGAAAGAAATCAAAAACTACTTATGGTAATACCAAAGCTTTAAGAGAATATGCTAAAGAGTTACAAAATTCAGTAAGAAACTTGGAGGATATTTCTCTACCCATTATCTCTTACTATGGAACAGGTAGATTATGGAATCAAAAGCAAACCACTAAAGAGAGTAAAAATAATACCTCTCGTCTTTTTGGATATGATAAGGCACTAGAACCTGCTTCGACTTATAAAGAGTTTGCTAAATGGTTTGAGGATGAATCTAAAGCCCAATACAATAAGTTAATTTATCGCATTCAAAAAGGTGAAGATGTTATAGGTAAAGAGATTGATGAGAGTCAATCCTTAAAATCTATTCGTCAGGCAGTTGATATATGTTTATTGGTTAGTCAATGGCAGGATATTCGCTATGATAGTGAATTTCAAAAGATAACAGTAACACACCCTATACAAGGGGTTGTTCCCGTAGAATACCTAAGTGATGGTGTACGCAGTATGTTGGCTATGACGGCAGATATTGCCTACAGATGTACAAAGCTTAATCCTCATTTAGATAATGCCCCAAAAGAGACAGAGGGAGTTGTGATGATTGATGAAGTGGATTTACATCTTCACCCACGATGGCAACAAACCGTTATCCCTAGTCTTCAAGAAGCTTTTCCAAAAATACAATTTATTGTGACTACGCATAGTCCACAGGTTTTGACAACTGTAAAACCTCAAAACATACAAGCTTTAGTTTTAGAAAAGGGACAAATAAAAATTGAAAAATTTGATTTTTCTTGGGGTGCAAAGAGTCATGAACTACTTAATCATATTCTAGGAGTAGATGAGCGACCTCAAAATCTTGAAATTGTAAAAATACTCAATGAATATATAAAATTAGTGGATGATAATTTATATCATGAAGAGAAAGCTTTAAAGTTAAGAGAAAAGCTTGATAGTTGGGGAGCAGGAAAAGAGAAAGAGTTATTAAAAGCTGACATGAGTATCAGGGCAAAAGAGTATCGACGTAAGAAATATGAAAAAAGTTAACAAGCAAAATAACACTCCTCAAAAGCTTAGTCTCTATTTCAATGACAATCCTAATAATACATGGGAAGCATTTTCAAAAGGAAATAAAAACAGATACAAAGAGACCATTGCTCAAATTAAACAAGACCAAGGGGCTATTTGTTGTTATTGTGAAAATAATTTTCATAACCAAATAGATAAGGAAGGTGATTTTAGAGTAGAACATTTTCATCCTAAAAGTGATAAAGATAACCCCACTCTAAATTGGAATTTAATCTGGACAAATCTTTTGGGATGTTGTTCTGGTGGTAATCAAAATTTAGAAAATCCAGAATTTTTAAAAGAACGATATATTGGAACTCCAGATGAGAGACACTGTGATGTAAAAAAAGATGATAATATTTGGGATGATGAAATTCTTAATCCTTTAGCTATTCCTGCTTTCCCACCTCTTTTTAAAGTTGATTCAACAGGCACAATGGAAGTCTTAGAAGAAAATTGTAAAAGTGCTAGTATCGATCTAATTAAAGCTCAAAATTGTTTAGATGCAAAAAAATTAAATCTCAATTCGCCTATTTTAAAAGAGTGGAGAGAATCAGTTATTATTAATTTAGATGATGAAGTTGAGAAAGCATTTGAGATAACAGAAGATTATGAAGAAGCGATGTTAGATACTTTAGCTACATATTTATCAAAAGATAGTAATAATAATTTTCACCCCTTTTTCACAACAATAAGAAGTCATTTTAAAGAAGATGCCGAAAACTACCTAAAAGAAATTAACTATGATGGATAATACATACTCAAAAGGAACCCACCCATGATTCAACTTACCAACCTATCCAAAAGTTTCGCAGGAGACAGGCTTTTGCGTGATATCAACCTCAAAGTCACTCCCAAACAAAAGATTGGCTTTGTGGGGCGTAATGGGTCGGGGAAATCAACACTTTTTAAGATAATACTAGGTGAAGAGCACTACGATGAGGGGGAGTTGTCTATTCCCAAAAACTACCGTATTGGGGCGTTAAAACAGCATCTTAGTTTCTCTGAAAAAACACTTCGAGAGGAGTGTGCGTTGGCTCTGCCTGAAGGTGAGGAGTGGAATTTTTATAAAATAGAAAAACTGCTCTTTGGGCTAGGATTTACTCATGAGGATTTAGACAAAGACCCTTTGAGCTTTTCAGGTGGGTATCAGATTCGTATTAATTTGGTGAAACTTTTGGCAGAAGAGCCCAATATGCTACTGCTCGATGAGCCTACCAACTACCTCGATATTGTTTCTCTTAGATGGCTACGGAGCTTTATCAAGAGCTTTGATGGGGAGGTGATACTCATCACCCACGATAGAGACTTTATGGACTCCATCTCTACCCATACCATGGGCATCAACCGCAAAGGTTTGCATCTCATAGAGGGTAACAGCCATAAATACTACGAGACCCTAGCCCTAGCCGATGAGACTTATGAGAAGACCCAAGCCAATCAAGCCAAAAAACGCAAAGAGCTCGAAGAGTTTATCGCTCGTAACAAGGCACGAGCCTCCACAGCCGCCATGGCACAATCCAAGGTCAAAGAGCTTGAGAAGATGGAAGATTTAGAGGATTTGGAGAGCGAGGCTTCATTGGAGTTTGATTTTAGCTACGCTCCCACACCTGCTAAGATTGTGCTTCGTGCCAAAGATTTGGCTTTTGGATACGAGGATAAGCCCACTCTCTTTGAAAATGTCAGCTTTGATATGTTACGGGGCAAAACCATTGCCATTATCGGTAAAAACGGTAAGGGTAAATCCACCTTGCTTAATCTCATCGCAGGAGAGCTAGAGGCTAGAGAAGGAGGCATTGAGCTACACCCCTCCACGACCTTTGCCCACTTTGGACAGACCAATATCGAACGCCTCAATACCAAAGTGAGCATCCTTGATGAGATAGCCACGGCACGCAGGGATATTGGCATCGCAGAGGTGCGAAGCATTGCAGGGAGGATGATGTTCTCAGGTGATAACGCCAAGAAGAAGATTGAACTCCTCTCAGGAGGAGAGCGAAGCCGTGTGATGCTGGGTAAAATCATCGCCACTCCTGCAAACTTGCTCTTTTTGGATGAGCCTACCAACCACCTCGATATGCAATCCATTGATGCTCTGTGTGATGCCATAGAGGGCTTTGAGGGATCAACGATGTTGGTTACGCACTCTGAGATGCTTTTACATAGATTAGCCGATGCATTGATTATCTTCCATCAGGGCAAAGCAGAGTATTTTGATGGCACATACGCTGAATTTTTAGAGAAAATTGGATGGGAAGAAGAAGAGGTTGAAAAACCTGCTAAAGAGGCTCCTAAAAAGGCTGGATCCAAACCCAAAAAGAAAACAAAACTTAGCTATAAAGAACAAAAGGCTTATGAATCTCTACCCAATGAAATCGAAGAACTCGAAGCCAAAATTGATGAACTCAACGCCTGCCTTGGCAATCCTGAGTGTTATCAAAAGCGTGGACTAAGCGAGATCACCGATGAACTTGCCAAACTTGAAGCGATCTATGAGGTTAAGAGTGATGAATATCTGGAAATTTTGGAGATTGTTGAGGAGATAGAGGGGAGTTAAGCTTTTTTCTTCTACTTCAATTATTAAACTACATGTTAGGTATACTCTAGCTAATAAATTTTACTTAAAAATAAATAAAATTTTTATTGGATTTATCGTGTAGATAATGCGTTTTGTACTCTTTTTAAGCCAAAATCTATATAATCTACTATTAACAACTCCAAGGGATATTATGACACAAGAAAAAACCAAAATGTCACTTACCACTAAATTTATTATTAGTATGATTTTAGGTATTGTGGTAGGGCTTATTTTAAACTATAGTGGGATCAATGGGGAGGAGAGCTTTATTATTGGACTTTTTACCATCATTGGTAAGATGTTTATTACATTGCTTAAGCTTCTGGTTGTACCGTTGGTACTCTTTTCATTACTTTCAGGGGTTTTAGGGATAGGGGATGTCTCCTCCTTGGGTAAGATTGGTCTGAAATCTTTTTTGCTTTATATTCTTACAACAGGGATTGCCATTGCTACGGCTATTGGTATTGCACTAATTATTAATCCTGGTGCAGGAGCCAATCAAACACCCACAACGACAGTGGAGTTTTCAGCTAAAGAGGCTCCACCACTAAGTGAAGTATTGATTAACATTATTCCTAGTAATATTTTTGAGGCACTTACCAGTGGTAATATGTTGCAGATTATTTTCTTTTCGATCTTTTTTGGTATTGCTTTATTGATGGTTGGGGTGAAAGCTAAGCCAATTGCTGAGGGTATCGAGATACTCAATGAAGCAATGATGAACATGGTTAATATTGTTATGGCAATTGGTCCTTATGCCGTCTTTGCACTGATGGCAAAGGCTGTGGCAGTACTTGGGCTTGATATGCTAAGTCAGCTTAGTGGTTATGTTTTTGTGGTGATTTTAGCACTTATGATTCACCTCTTTGTTACTTTAATGATCCTCTTTAGAGTCTTTACTGGACTAAATCCAATAGAGTTTATGAAAAAGCTTCGTGGAGTACAGGTCTTTGCCTTTTCGACTTCAAGTTCCAATGCAACCATCCCTGTGACACTACGTACAGTGACCCAGCGTGTGGGAGTAGATAACTCAGTAGCTTCTTTTACCGTACCTTTTGGTGCAACGATCAATATGGATGGAACGGCAATTATGCAAGGGGTAGCGACTGTTTTTGTAGCCAATCTCTATGGAGTGGAGCTTGGGCTTACGGGTTATCTCACTGTGATTATGATGGCAATCCTTGCTTCCATTGGTACGGCAGGGGTTCCTGGGGTAGGGCTTATTATGCTCTCGATGGTATTTACGCAAGTAGGCTTACCTGTAGAAGGAATTGCCATTATTTTGGGTGTGGATCGATTGCTTGATATGATTCGTACCATTATCAATGTTTCAGGAGATGCGACGGTCTCTGCTATTGTGGCTAAAAGTGAAGGAAAGCTGGATATTGAGACCTTTAATAATCCTGATGCAGGGGCAGTTACAGAGGATATTCACATCGATGGTAAGATTGAGCATGAGTTAGCAGACGCTGTACATAATATAGAGCATCAAAAGTAGATAGGGATAGAAATGGATTTTGTGAAAATTCACGATGAGTTAAAGGCTCATCCTGAAGATACCTTGGCACAGCAAAAGATACTTAAGGCTCATTTTACTGCAAAGAGTGTGGATATTTTTTTTTATGATGATGAGAAAAAAGCATTTTTTGATAAGATCAATCAAACAAGAATTTATACAAAATTTCTTGATGAAACAAGCATTATTGGTAGGGTCTATATAGAGAAAAGAAGACTCTTTATTGAAGATATTAGGACATGTAAGTTTTACCATACTGCCATTGATAACCCCTTTAAATTAGAGGTGTTAAATGAGCTTGTAATTCCTATTGTTGAAGGCAATACACTCAAAGGTTTTATTCGTTGGCTTGGATTAGCAGAGTTTAGTCATAGAGATCTTATTGAAATGAGTAAGCTCAATGATGCATTTGAAGAGATGTTTACGCAAAAGCA
>Ga0193954_1000544_pt1 | contig 21716 bp, 14 predicted proteins | sample BB_5_MG_FD_140340 | JGI IMG/M metagenome (GOLD analysis project Ga0193954, IMG submission 140340) | Microbial mat bacterial communities from the Broadkill River, Lewes, Delaware, United States - BB_5_MG | ecosystem: Environmental > Aquatic > Freshwater > River > Microbial mats | place: USA...
CCATTAGCGGCAGCGCGAGGTGTTCGAAGTCGGGCACGAAGAAGCCTGAGCGAATGCCGAAGAAGAAGCCATCGCCGATGTCGATGGCCACCGCGACGGGCAGGTCCAGGTCGACGGCGGTGTTGTCGCCAAAGAGCAGCTCCAGCTCCGCGCCGGTGTCGATGCGCACGGGGCCCATGCGGAAGATAACAGGGGCGCCGAGGCCGATGCCAAAGCGGGTATTGGTGGGCAGGGCCAAGGTGAGCTGGGCGCCGACATCGACGTCGCCTTGCAGCAGCGCGTAGCGGCCGTAGAACTCGATGTCGCCAAAGTCCCCATTGGGCGCGATGTGCACCGGCAGCAGCACCGTGCCGACCTCCAGCTCATCGGTCACGCCGAAACCCGCGCCCACGGTGAGCTGCAAGATGGTCTGCTCGGGAGCAGTTCGCACCCCGCCGAGCCCCGGCACATAGCTGTCTCGCCGTCCGATGCGCAGGCCCGGCACGTCTTGGGCTGTGCTGCGACCGCCGACTCCGCCGAAGCCCAGCCCGAAGTCACGGGGCGCGAGATCTGCGCGCAAGCCACCCTGCCCCAGCACGAGGCCTCGCTTGGCGTAGTCCACGGGTGTGCCCTTGGCGCCGGCGGAGGGGTCCGCCCAGGCTTGGCCTGCCGACAGGACGCAGAGGGTGATGATGGAGAGCCGGAACGCAGCGATCACGCCCGTGGTCTAACGAATACGGGCGGATCCGGCCAATGGAATCAATCGCGGCGTAGGCGGTGCACGAGCACACCGAAGGCCAGAGCGAAGAGCACCAGCGGCCACTCATTGTGGCTGTGCGGCACGCCCTGAGTGTCGTGGCAGGCGCAGCCCGAACTGGCCTCGGGAGCCTCGGGGGCGGCCCCCGCGACGGGCGCCGAGCCCGCGGTCAGGCCGAGGCGGACCGAGGCGACCTCGCTGACGTTCTCACAGGGATCGACGGCCTGAAGCTCGAGGCGCTGCGCACCCTCGAGCTCCGCCCAGGGGATGACGGCCAATGCTTCGCCGGCGGCCATAGTGATGATGGGCAGTACGCGCCACTCGCCGCCGTCGTTGCGGGCCATGAGCACCAACTCTTGGGCGTCCTCGGTCAAGCGGTCCGTCACCGTGACCTCGACGCCATCCGCGACGGTGCGGGTCTTCAGCTGCGGGGCGCGTGGGTCGACCAGGGCGGTCAAGCTCGTGGGTGTGGCGTCCAGGCTTTGGTAGTCGCCGACGTAGCGAGCGCGCACCTCGACTTGGTGCTTGCCGGGCATGCGCAGCTTGGCGTCCGTGACCGTCAAGACACCTTGCTCATCCGCAGTCTGGGGGGCGCGCCACAGACCATTATCGACCCGGACCTGGTACTCCATCGGCTGTGCAGAGTTGTATTCCGCGCCGACCTTGAGGCGCAGCTGGCCGGTGCTCTCGCGGCCGGTGTCGGTCCAGCGCAACAGCCCATTGTCCTCGTCGTGCAAGCGAGCTTGCGTATCGGCCGCCAGCATCAGGTTGCCACCGGCCGATGAGGTGAAGGTCATCGTCATCGTCAGGTAGTCCTCTTGGATCCCGTCTCGATAGATGTCGTTGACCCGCAAGAAGATGGGCGCGCCGCCCAGGGCATCGCTCACCGCATTGGTGATGTCGATGTCGAAGGTGAGCGACTGGTTCAGCACCGCACCGAGCGCGAGGTCGAGCAAGGTGGGCAGCACCTCGGCGAAGTCCGCGTTGGGCAAGATCTCATTGAAGGTCTCCGTGAAGTCATCGATGCGCAGCTCGCCGAGCGCCACCTCGAGGGTGTTATCGGGCAAGACCACCACGTTGAGGCCGACGAAGATGTCCGAGGTCACCTCAAAGACCCGCACGTAGCGGTCGTGCATGAATACGTGGAAGGCGATGCCGAGGTCTTCAAGCGTCAGCTTCATGAGCCAGTCGTAGATGTCATTGCCGTCCGCGTCCTGCCCGGTCAGCTCACCGGTACCGAGGTCGATCTTGCCCGGGTTGCGGGGCTTCAGCTCGATGATGACGGGGGCGGTGTCGTCCGCGAGCTGCGAGACGTCGGAGGCGAGGATCGACAGCAGGGAGGCATTGAGCGTGAACGCGCCGCTGGTCAGGTCCCGCACATCCTCGCTGCCGAGGCGCAGGCAGAGCGTTCCGTTACGATGAATGGCGTACAGCGACTGGTTGAGGAAGCTCGACGCGAAGGTCGCGAACAGGTGGTAAGGCCGGTTGCGGGAGTCGACGGCGGGCGGGTCAGGCACCGGCCCCTTGTTTGGGATGAAGTCTTCCAGCATGCCGATGCAGTCTGCAATCTCACCTTCGGCGCCTGCGTTGACGGTGATCTCCATGCCCAGCTCGGGGCCACCGCGGCTGAGCACCGGGAAGCGGCCGGGTGTGGGTCCCGCGAAGAGCCCCAGGGGTCCCGCGTTCTTGAGCACGTCGATGCCGGCCATCGCAGCCAGGTCAACCTGGGTTTCGAGCTTGGCGGAGCTGCCGTTGAGGTCGTTGAGGATGTTGCCCAGCAGGCCCTCCACAATGGGGGTGAGGATGGAGTTCAGCAGGGGCCGAACGAGGTCGATGAGCGCAGTGGCGATGCCCACGACGGCGTTCGTCACGCCACCACAGAAGATGCGGCACTCGGCGCAGCGGCCACCCGGGTCGAGGCAGGTGCCGCCGATCTCGGCCAGGCAGTCCATGCACTCGGGCTCCGCGCAGTAGCCACGGCTTCCGCCGGAGCCCGCAACGTCGAGGTCGAGGTCGTTGATGGTGACGTCCTCGACGTTGACGCGGATGTCGAGCGCGTAATCGGGCGCGGGCCCCACGCCGGGATCGATGAGGGCCTCGATGCTGATCTCGGCGGCGTGTTTGGGCTCGCCCGGGTTGCGAGGGCCGAGGTCGCCGTAGACGGGGCAGGAGCTGGTGGTGCCGAGCACATCCTCTTTGATGCGCAGCTCGATGCCGAGGCGGATGCGGTCGATGATGAGGCGAGTGCCGTTAGGCTCCTCGAAGCGGATGTCCATGGCGTCGTCTAGGTCGTCGAGGAAGAGAAGGGCCTCGGCTTGGCGCAAGCGCGCGTCCGCGATGCCGATGTCGAAGGCATTGATGTCCGGCAGCGGGATGTGCAGGACGTTGTTGGCGTCGACATAGGTGCCGCCGCCCGCGCTACCCAGCTGCGACGCGATCAGCGCGGGCAGCTGAGGTTTGAGGAAGTCGAGGAAGTCCTGGTTGATCCGCATGCGGACCACTTCGTCCTGGATCACCGCGTCGGGGCGGCTCGGATCACCCTCTGGGAAGGTGTAGGAGCCGTCTCCGCAGCCGCCACAGCCGCCGGCGCCCCCGCAGGTGCCCCCACCACAAGAGATCGCAAGCAGGAGGCCAAGCACCGACAAGCGGAGCAGGGCCCGATTCCAGGACAGACTACGAAGCATCCAACCACCCTAGGTCCGGATCCAGAGCCAGGTCAAAGCCCTAGTATGGGACAAATGACCGAGCGGGGTGGGGGAGATCACAAGGGGGGGCGCCGGCCTGGACTACCAGGAACGACGCACCTCAGGAAGGAAACGTCGTTGGGGTATCTGCGCAGTGATTCTCGAGTTCCTCGAGTTCTCTGCCCGAAATGAACTTCCGCAGGGTATGTGCGCGTGGGGCCCACATCGCGGCCTGCAGGGGTTCAAACAGGACCCAGAGCTGCGCTTGCTGATAGCACCCAAGCTCCGACTTCGGATCTAGGCCACCTCGCGGGCTCACTGGGGGCAGCGAAAATGACTCCTCTTTGCCCCCGAGTTGCTGCCTCAGCCGTTCCAAGTACGCGTAGATGACCCTCAGCGAGGTCGGCATGGGCTCGGTGTTTCGGTCGGGGCTGCGCACCTTGTGAAGCTCAGTCAGGGCCGCCGACCATTCGGCCACGAAGTCGTAGTCTCCGTAGGGACGGAGGTAGGCCTCGACCGCGCCCCGAGCGGCCGTCAGTGCCCGCTTACGATGCGCCTCGACCACGGGGTTCTGCTCCCGGATGCTGCATCGCAGGATCTTCTCAAGCAGCTGCACCAGCACGTCGTTCCACCACGATGAGGCATCCTCCAGGGTGCGGCGCATCGTCTGAGTGTTGTCGTCCGTGTCGACAGCCTCCCCACATGCTGTCCGGCTGAGGATCCAGACGCTCAGCAGCCGAACGCCTAGGCTCAGCGCCAGATTCTGCAGCAGCTTGATGGCGTTGTCGTTCCCCGTCTGTAGTCGGCCATGGTGGGCGTCATGCATGTCCATCACGAGATTGGGGAACATCGTGATGAGGAAGCGATGAAAGCGGTGGTGATGGTCCCGCGGCGCATCCGAGAGGTCGCCGCCGAGCAGCGCCGGGCCATCAAAAAGCGCGAGGTCGCATAAGATTTCCTCAAGCTGGGATCCAACCGCAGCTGGAACCCCACCCCGACGATTGGCGAGCTTCCCGTGCTCTGTCTCAGGGGTCTCCAGTTTCTCCCTAAGCCTGTTCAGCACGCTGTTGTCTGAATACTCAAGGCGGACGTGTTCTACCTCATGCACGACGGACGGCCATAGAATGGGTTCGACAAGCCGTTGGGCGGAGACATAGAATAGGCCGGTGTCGAGCGCGAACTTTACCTTGAGCTGTGGGTCCGCCCCATCTACCAGCATGGGCTCTCTTAGTTCCGGACCGGGCCCATCATCGGGGACGTCCGGATTACCATGCGGGACTCGCCTTCGCGTGAGGTCCTGGATGAAGAGTAGGAACGCGTCCCGAGGCACAATATATCCCGCGCGTGCCTCCGTGGACCGACTCAAGCGGGGGGCTCGATCTGTACGATCTCGGCCCTGTCGAAGTCTCAGCATTCGATCAAGGTGTTTGAAGGCGCTCTCCATAGCGGCGCGGTTCTCGGGCCGGAGTGCCATACTTGCGTCCACCACCCAATGTCGGAGGATGGGAAGCAGGTCGATGTAGTTTTCAAACTCGGCGCTTCGAGTTAGTAGGGTGGTCAGATTGAACAGGAGGTTCAGACCGGCGTTGGTCCGGGAATAGGCCCAGCCCCCTGCCTTTGCCCCATTTTGTAGCGCCCTATATGCACCAGCTGGCGAGCATCCTCCGCCAAGCCAAGCACGTCGTGTATCGGCCAGCCGCTTCTCGAACGTGGCTTTGAGTCTGGCGTCTTGCGGTAGTAGGTCTTGCGTATCGCCTTCGGCCAAGGTGACGCCAACCAGCGTGTTATTCGAGGGCCTTCGGTGCCCCACATCAGAGTCTGCATCCACGAGCCCAACGACGACCTTGAGTAGTTCAATGAGTTGACCAAGAGTGACCGCCTTTTGGCTCGTGGTCTCGCCGTCAGGGCGCGAAAACAGAAGAGTGCCGTGAGTTCCAAACATCGCGACGCGGCTGGGGGCAGAGCCTTCCGAGGTGCTGGATTGGATGTCGGACAGCACCTCCTTAATCCGCTGCGTGTTAGGGTCGCGTCCGAGCGGGTTGGCGGTACGGGTCAGAAGGACCCCGCTGCTCAGCGCGATTTCCTCCAGCCCTAATTCGTAGGCTCGAGGGTTTTGGAGTAGATCGATGGGGATACCTAAGGTGCTTGCCATGTAGGCGATGACCCGAAGGTTGGCGATATCCTGCGCTGCGACATCGGGCAGGATCGCCTGAGCCAGGGCCTTGGCCTGATCACCCATACTATCAAGGCCCCAAGCAGGGAGGACCTCTCCAAGCCGGATGTTCTGGAGGCGCCAACACATGAGGGCGAGCTCGTCGAGAGTTTGAGCACGGGCGAGGATCACCAATTCAGCAGTATCCAGGCCGGGTAGGCACGTGATGTCGATGCCTCCAGGCGGCCTCGTTGGTGGCTCACTGTCGTCGGCGTTGGACTTCGGTTTCAGGATGGCCTCAAGCTTTCGGATCAACGCTGGTCCGAGGGTGTAGTCGGTCAGGAGCTTGGCGAGAGGCTCGAGTTTGACGTTGGCGACCAGGTAGATGGGGCGTCGGCCATCAGGCTTTAAGAACCGCAGCGGGCTGGTGGCCGGCTTGGTGACGTCGGGCACAACTGCGCCGACGGCGCGCTGATGGTTCACTTCGGCGACGACCTCTGCGGTGGCCAAGTATCGGATGTCGGGCACGAAGTGCAGCGTCAGCAGGTCGCAGGGGCCGAACGTAGCCAACTGGATGTGTTGGCGCTCCTTCTGTTTGCAGTTTCGATCGATCGCCTCCAGGATGGTGTACAGAGTGCGGATGGTGTCGGTGGCACATCCTGTGGGCACTCCATACTCGCTAATGTTCAGGAACCAAGCTGAGTTCATATGCGGGCTTGCGAGTCGTGGCCCCAAAGAGTCGCCTTGGCAAGGGGCGTCGTGCACGCGAGACACCTAAGGCAAATAGTCGAAATTTTTTCGAAAGAACCGAGATTAGGAATCGTACGGGGCGATGCCGAGATGGGACGTGTGTGTTCGCTGCTGCATCCCCCAAGTGGGGGATGGTGGAGGCGGTTGGGAGCCCTAACCGTCCTGTTACTTGGTTGGGGCGGTTTGCACTTTTCTCGGACCGCAGCCGTTCCCACGGCTCCACCGTACGTTGCGACACTGTCCGGCCAAACAACGACGGCACGCTCTAGTCCTCCGGGTGACCTGCCCATTTTTGTGCCGACCTCCGTGTTTCGGCTCGAGATCACTCCCGGCGCACAGCAGGCGGGGGCCCCGCCCCTTGTCGCTCGTGTTTACCGAGTCCGTTCGGATGATCGCCTGACCCTGGTGCCGGTCGCGGTCGTGCGTCGAGATGGCCCCGGCCCTGTGGTGACCTTTACGATTGAAGCTCCAGCCACCGAGGTCTTTTATCCCGTGCCCGGGATTCAGGACTTTTGGATCGCTTTGGGCCAATCGGATAGCCTGGTGACGCGGCATGAAGGCGAGCGGAGCGATTCGGCGACGCGCGAGCCAGACATAGACTGGGTATTTGTGCAAGCCAAGTATGAACTCAGGGATGACTGGCTGGGTTTCACGCTTTTCGGGCACGCCTTCGTGCAGCAGACCCCCGACGGAAGCCGCCCGTGTTTCACGAATAGCGAGTCCCCCAGGGTCAGGGTCGAGGGCACATCCACGGGAGACTGGCAGTTGTTGGTGACCATTGAGGGGCAATCGCGCCGCGTGCATGCGACGACGCGGGTTCTGGGCACGGGCATCCTGCTGGGGCCCGCAGACCCCGTGTCCTTTGCTCCGGGTGATGGCGCGGTAGCCGTGCTGCTAGACGGGGTGGAAGTCCGGAGCTGGCCGGTGTGCTGGGATGTGGCGCCCAGTCAGCGGCCAGGCGTCTTCGACGTCATTCAGCTACGTGAGTCAGGCCAGATCCAAGAGGGCTTGCGACGTGTGCGCGCCCATCTGAGCACAGCTGACCCCGTAGATCGACTATGGCTTACTGTTGAGAAGGGTAAGTTACTGTATCGTTCCCAACAGTTTCGGTTGGCCTCTGTGGCGTGGTCCCAAGCCGTCGAGATGGCGCTGGATGTCGGCATACCTAGCGCGGCATCGGCGCGCCTTCGAACCCTCGCTCACCTCGAGATTCATGAGCGCCGCTACGAGTCTGCCAAGATCTACGTGGACCGCGCGACCGAGATTGACACGAGACTGGGGGATACTCTCGCGCTTGCCCGCGACGCATTTTCTCGAGGCGCTTTGCTCAAGCGCCGTGGCCTGAAGTACGCCTTCTTGGAAGCCCGTCACCTATATTCTACTGCAAGGAAGAGCGCACTATCCATCGGCCACGAACTCCTCGCGCGGGACTGTGCCGCGATGGAAGGTACCCTCTTGGCGGAGCACGGCCATTATGACCAGGCCTTGGAACTGATGGAGGCCTTCCCAGTACCTTCCGAGGACAACCTCGGCGCCGCGCTACATTTATCGAATCGTGCCTGGGTCCGCATGAAGGCGATGCAGAACGGATACTTGCCTCTCGACCCCGAGCAGATGAGAACTGAACGCCATGAGGCCCTTCGCGCGGTTGAGGCCCATGCTGCGCCTCAGGTTATATTCGGAGAGCAAAGTCGAATGGCCTTGGTCGCTCTAAGGAGTGGCCACCTTGATGAAGCGCAGGCCATCATCGATAAACTCCGCTCGGCCAGTGAAGCAGAGCGAGGTTGGGATGGTCACCTTGTCACGCTCGTAGGATCTGAGCTTGATATTAGGGCGGGCCGGACCGAAGCCGCCGAGCGCGAGTTGAAGCAACTCGAGTTTCAGCTCCGGGGTGAGGCTGTTGCAGACTCCGATCTGTCGCTGGCCGCTCGGGTCCTACGCGGAGACAATTCGCGGGTGGCGGGGGACTTTGAGGCTGCGTGGGGGCACTACAAGCTCGCGCTCCAGGAGGCACGTCGTTTGGCGCAGCGTTTCGTGACCCCTCGTTCTGTGGGGCGCCACTACTTTCAGGGGACCCACCTTCTTCAGGGGGCTGTGCTGACCCTGCTGGAGCTATCTCGGGCCGAAGAGGCGTTCGAACTCGTGGACACCCACCGCGCAGAGATGGCCTCCAGCCTCACCTCGGTTGCGCCACCAGATATAACCTCCGGCCCCTGGCGCTCCTATCTGTCGACCCGAGAGAGGCTGGCGGGGGAGTTCCCACGAGGGTGTGCGGGGCTCACCGGGCGGCGGGCAACTCTGTGCTCAGGCCTTGAGGCGCAGGCTCAATCCCACTTACATGATTTCTATCGCCGCGCCGCCGTTGCGGGCCAACCGCAGCCATCGCCGTCACGAGCCAAACGAGGGCTGCTGCCTAGGGGCGCAGTCTTTCTCTCTGTTTTCGGCCTTCCCAACGGTCAGTGGGCGTCCTGGCTCGTCAGCCGGGACGAGCTGGTGCACGCCGTTGTTGCTGATCCAGTAGCTTACTGGCTGCCCAGACTCACTCAAGCCACGCACGTCATAGTCTCGCCAGGAGGACATCGCGCCGCGTTTGATCTTGCGGTTCGTACTATGGAAGATGGACGTCGTTTTGGGGCACGGACACCCACTACACTGATGCACTACTTAGGCTTGCTTGGGGGGGAGTCGCCCGATGCCGGCGAGGGACACGACGTTCTCATCGTCGCAGATCCGGAGTCCAACTTGCCCCATGCACGGCTGCAAGCCAGTCAAGTTGCAGCCCAGTTCCCCGACGCGACGCTGCTCGTGGGGGCCCAAGCACAACAGGCGGTGGTGCGGAGTGGTTGGAGGAGGGCCAATCGCCTGGTGTTCCTCGGGCATGGCCAGCAGGACCACACCGGATTTCGGTCGGCAATACGACTTGCGGACGGAGAGATTGTTGCGGAGGACATTCTGGCCGAGCGGCCCCAATTCAGAGTCGCGGTGCTAGCAGGATGCCGGACCGGTCGCGACTCCAAGTCTTTGCCCGGCGGGGCCCTGGTGACCGCGCTCACGGCAACTGGGACACGCTATCTCCTCACAACCACGGAGGATTTAAGGGATGATAACCAGTTTGCGCTGCGCTTCATTGAGCACGCGGGGCTCGAATCTCCGGTTGAGGCCTATCGTCGAACCCTCGAAGAGTTCACCCAAACGGGTGAGGAGGAAGGGGGAATCCCATACCGCCTTTGGGGACCCCCGAAATGACGCAAGGCAGTAGTCGTGGCAAATGACATAGGCTATGACGGTGCACCGACTAGGACGCAGTTGATATGTCCTAATAATGCCCGTCGGAGCACCGACTGAGTATATTCGAGAGAGAGCTACGAACAAGACGATGCTGAACCTAGAGATCACTGAGACGCCGCGAAATTTGCTGCTGAGGCAGAAGCGTCGAGAGCTCAAGATGAGTCGTGAGCAACTGGCCGAGGCGGTAAAGCTCCATCCATCGTACATTCAGCACATCGAAAATGGCTCTCGTGTGCCGGCCGAGAAGACTCTTCTCAGGCTTGCCGAAGCCCTCCAAATCCCGAAAGAGGTCTTTGACCGTGCCGCGCCGGCTCGCCACATCCGCCAGCGCGCGCGCCGAAAGAACGCCCTGGCCCAGGGCGGTGAGTCCAGCCCGCCAAGACAGCTCGCAGGGCTGCGCATGAATGACTATGATCATAGCAGGATGATCATAGGCGATGATCCAGAGGATCGCTCCACGCCAGCGCCCACGGATCCAGTGTCTGATGGTAAGCGGCTCGACGAAGCCTTGAAGGCACTTGATGCCTTTACCCTGGCCGCCAAACAGCTCGATCTGGATGGTCGCCAACTCCTGCTACAACTCGCGGCTCACCGACTTGGCACTTCGGATTGAGCACTGGGCGGTGCCCCCCCCCCTTCTTGATGCCATAATACGTTCGAGATCTGGACCTCCCCTCCGGGCCTTCGCCACTCGCCGCACGATTGAGCTCAGGCGATCCCAGCTCACCATATCTCAGGCTGCAGTCCCGTTGAGCGTCTAGCAGGGCCCCTCTTGGCGCTTTGCGACCCTGTCCCCCTACAATTCCGACGCCACAATATTTTTTTCGAGGCGAGCGAGTGCATTCGCAGGCTTGTGCTTAATATGCCGACTGTGTACTTTTCGGGGGATTGACGCGTACATAGCGAGGGCCGCAATGTGCGTATTATGCACAAGAGATCCCTTGCGCGAAGAAATCCCCGATTCCCGCGAAAGTCACGGGCCTTGGCCGTGCTCTGCGGTCTCTTCATGTCGCTCCCCGGTTATGCTGAGGTTATACCCTGCCCAGAGTGTGTCGCACACGATGGGGCCAGCAAGGTGACCATGAGCCTGCCCTGGTGGCGTCTCGGCGCCAACGAGGTGCAGCTGGAGTGCACGGGCACCTACAGCTGGTCGGCCACCGTCTACCGCGTTGGCAACGCGGACGTGTCTACGGAATACATCCCCAAGACCCTGCCCGACAACGTGACCAAGTGCACAGCCACGGCCGGCTCTGACGAGCTCGATTTCAAGATCCTTGACTGAGCCTACCTGATCAAACCCGCCTCCCGGCACCGGCGCTTCCGACGATTGGCGACTGTTCTCAGTCTGGGCTACAAATCCAAGTTGGAGCCGTGGCCGGGCCAAGCGACATTCCACCGTCATTGACCCCACAGATGCGCGGGATCGTGGGTGCCAGAGTTCGGCGCAGGCTGCTGCGGTGGCCGGGCCGCGCGATTGACGGGATGACTGCTGAAGACCTCTGCCAAGAGGTACTCGCGGTCCTCCTGAGTCGCGACACTCTATCAAAATTTGATGAAGCGAGGGGCACCCTTGAGGGCTTTGTGGGGTTGTGCACCGACAACGCTATGGTCGAGATCGAGCGCAAGGCCCTAAATCGTGAGCGGTTGGTGCCCAAGCCTGCGGACATCGATGAGGTGGCCCCGATTGAAAGCCCAGAGCCTTCCCCGGAATCCCTCGCCTTGGGTCAAGACCTAGAGCGGCGATTGCACGCGCACCTTGAGACGAAGCTTTCCGTCGCAGAGATGCTCCTGTTGCAGCGTATTTACTTGGAGATGCTCCCCAAGGACATCGTGATTGCCCTGGAAGGCATTGATTCGGGCCGCTACTACCGGTTCCGCCACAAGGTGAGGGCGCTCGCTCGTGCCTTCCTGGACGGAGAATCCTAGTGCAGAAGAACCTACGGGACGAGGAGGTAGACAACCTGCTGCGGGGGGCGGTGAAGGTCGGGCCCGTCGTAGACACCTGCCTTGCCCCCGCGATCGGCAACGACGCCGATCTCGGGGCCTACATCTCTGGGGGCCTCAGCCCGGAACAACGGATCCGTCTGCAACAGCACTTGGTGGAATGCGGGCGGTGTCGCCGCCGGCAAGTTGCGCTGCTGACCCAATCGGCCTCGCCGGAATCGCGACCTCGAGGTCGGTCCACAGTCGTCGCCATGATGGCGCTGGCTGCCACTTTGACCATGGCCATTTTGGGCGCCCAACTCCTGTGGCCCCACGCCGGCCCACCGGAGCTTCAGAATTGGGCAATTGAGACCAGGGGCACCACCGCTGTTCTTCGGGGCGACCCGCAAGGCAAATTGCCGCACTTCCGTGCGGACAGCCGCGTTGTGCTGACCTTGAGGCCCGAGCCTCTCGATGGTGAGCGATGGCCCCTGGTCCTACGCGGCTATCGCCGAGACTCACGCGACGCACTACACTTGGTTGAAGTGGCCATTGAGCGCCGTGCGGATCCCGATGGCCAAGTCGAATTCCAGGTGAGCGCGTCTGCCAAAGAAATCTTCACGGCTGCTGGAGGTCCACAGATGCTGCTCTGGGGATTCGCGACAAGCCCTGAAGATCTCGATGGTCTCGACGGGTCCTCTTGGCACGACGCACCAGGCTCCCCCGCTGTCGTTTGGGTAGAATTCGAAGCCGACTACACCCCGTAGAAACTCGCTCACAGCGCGGTGGCTGTCGGCCCCAGCGAGTTCGCGAGCGCAGCGATGGCGACCGAGGCCAGGTAGGCGGCGAGGCCCACCGCCACGAGGTAGCTGGCCACCTGGAGGTTCGCCTGCTGCTCATTACGGCGTTCGAGCACCACGCGGGCCGTCACCACGAGGTCGTCCTCCAGGTCCTGGGTGACCCAGCGGATCGCGCTCATGGTGCGGATGCACTGAGTGGCCGCCACAAGAATGAAGCCGATGCCCACCACCATCGAGATTGAGGAGATCAGCCCGCCCCGAATCATGTGGGATCCGGAAAACCCTGTTACCGTCACTGCGAGCCCGCACAGGCCGAGCAGCATTTGGGCCTGGCTCTTGAGCACTGACAGCTGGTTCGACAGGAAGGTCAGCAGCTGAAAGGGCTGGTGCTGCAGCAGCGCCACCAGCCGCCGGGCCTCGTCATGCGGATCGTCGCGGGACATCGGCTGGGGCTACATGTGGGGGTCGGAGGGGGCAAGGGGGAATGGTCCGCCGTGCGGTAAGGCCCGAGACCTGCCGAACGGGCCCGTGTCTGGTTGTGTCATCGCCAGGTGCTGGGGACTCGGTCTCGAACCCTGGAGCTTCACAGGCTGGGTCGCGACCGCCTTGAAAGCGTTGACGCGCCCCATCCGCTCAAAGTGCAGACCTGTTGCAGTCCGCCCACGCCAATCCCAGATGGAGTGCGACCGAAACCTGACCCTGGGATCAGGCTATTGGGCAATAGTGTCTGCATACGAGAACCGCAGCCATTGAATACGCGTCGGTCTTTCGAGCCGTCGACCTCAGACAGGCCTGACATCGTCAGTGTCTCGCGAAGTAGCCCTGGGCTTTCATTGCAGCTATATTCGCCGTACTCCCATGAAGGTAAATGCTAGGAGTCGTCGAGAGGGATCTCAAGCGAGTCAACCTCATCAAGCTGCCGGAACGCGTCCTTTGGATCTCGTCGAAAGATCTCTCGTGTTAGTACCAGACGGGCTCCGCGACCATCGATACCACCATCGTTGTACACGAAGGTTAGCGCCTGCCAGTAGCATCGCGGATCGAAGCCCTTTCCGTCGGGGCGGCGCCGCGCGAAGTCAAAGTCTGGATCCGTGGGAAAAGTATCCTGGCAGGCCGTTCCCACCACGAGTTGGTGCTGGTCTTTGTGCAGGAAGCAGTCATCCGGTCGCTTCTCGGAAAGTTTGCCCGGCTCCGGATACATGTTGTGAACATGCCCTGATAAGAAAACACTCACTCGTGGGCGTCGCCCGCCCTCAATCGGACCAAGCTCGGAACACACCTCGCGCCCGTCTACTAGACACATTCGGCCCACGGGATCCCGTTCGTGACTTAGCCCATTGAACTTATCGTATACGGGGTGATGACATAGTACGATGTTGACATCGCCCGGATCGAGTCGCTTCTTCAGCGCTTCGATCTGACTTTCGCCCGCGCTGTCGTGGAAGCTCAAGGCCGCTTCGCCAAGCGCGACACTGTTCGCCAGCGGCTCGTGGGTTACAGTGTTGATCGCCCAAACGACAAGGTGTTGGGGCCCAGTAGACGTTTGTCGTATCTTGAACTTACCAACCTCTAACGGAAACTCACGCTCACCGACCCCTCCCATCGCGCCGATCACTTGAGCGACTGCTCGTCTGTGCTGCTTTCTAAGTGCTCGATTTCCAAAGTAGATGGGCAGCGGAGCGGAGGGATTCCCACTCCAGACATCATGATTGCCGTGTATCACCCAGGCAGCTGCGTCTGCCTCCGCGCTAATTCTATCCACGACGTCCAATGCGTGGTCCATACTGGCTGCGTCTCCAATTGCGGTTAGATCACCGGTGACAGCCAGCCGGGTGTTTGCTCTGTTCCAGGTCGGGTCGCTCGTTGAGCGGCGGAGGACAAAGTCCCCAATTGACCGGGGCAGCGACTCCAGAATGACCTCCTGATGCCCGGTGGTCCATTCGATCAGGCGTTCCATCGATGCCCGGTCCTCGTTCAGTGGAGCGACAAGCCTGCCATCTGAGTATCCCCCGTCCTGAGTCTCGTGACAGAGCCGCCGAAGTGCGGAGCGAGGGCTCCATTGACGGATTACTTTTGGGACGGCCACGTGGAGGTCCGACAGATGAATGAGCTGGAGTATGTTGGATTGTGAGGACGAGGCCGGCGGCACGGTTCAAGTATTGCGCCGTATTGGGCCCCGTGGCAAGGTGCCCACGACCGATCGTTGCACACGGAGGCTCTTTGCACAAAATCTCGAAATCAGGCCAGAGTATTGCCGATTACTATGATGTCGTCGTTGTGGGCAGCGGATACGGCGGTGGTGTCGCAGCTCTACGCGCAGCACTATCCACCCATCGTGAGGATCGACGGCTGAAAGTCTGTGTCCTCGAACGCGGAAGAGAGGTGCTCCCCGGCGAATTTCCCCGCGAGGAGGCCGCATTCTTACGTGAGCTGAATACGCTGCACCTGGGGCCGCAGGAAGTCGGCGACAGAGCATCGCAGCGAGTCGAGTTCAGCGGGGAGGTCAGGCCCGGCGGAGGCGGCGAGAACGGCAAGCTATTCGACTACTACGCGCTCGGAGGGTTGGATGTGCTGGTCGGCAGTGGTCTCGGCGGCACATCGCTGGTCAACGCGGCGGTGGCAATGTGGCCCGACGAGAAGGTGTTCTCGCCCGACAACGGCTGGCCACAGTACTTTAGTACGCCGACGGGCATTGAGGCGCTTAGGTTGGCTCGCGATCGCGCAGAGCAGGAGCTAGGCGTGGTTCAGCATGCCAACGCAGGAGACCTTCCAAAGCACAAAGCGCATGGCAAGTACTTCTGCGGTGTCGAGCAGGTCCCTACGCCGCTTACGATTCCTTCTCTAGATCCAACGCACTCGAATCCGATGGGTCTCGAGCGTTGCGTGCAGTGCGGTGATTGTACCAGCGGATGTAACTATGGCGCCAAAGCCACCGTCGCCAATACCTACTTACGGCGCGCAGCCCTGGCTGGGGCCGAGATATTCACGGAGGTTGGAGTTCGAAAGGTTGAACGGCGACGAGATGGCAAGTGGCGCGTCTTCTTCTCGCCTGCAGCCAACGGCAACGCTCGCGATGTTTTGGACTATGTGGAGGCTGAGCTCGTGGTTCTGGCGGCTGGCGTGTTGGGCACAACCAGGATCCTAGATGCATCCAGAGTGGCAGGCCTGTCGACAGCATCAGGCAATGGGGCTGCTCCTGGCTCGGAGCACATTCCCAGGTCAGCCACTGACCCCACCTCCGGGGCGACGCCTCATACAGACGAATTCGGGGCCAATGACATGCTTGGCCGGCGATTCAGCTCCAATGGGGACATGCTGGGGATGGCGCATAACTCAAGCATGCGGAGCAAGGCGGTCGGACTGGGAGCCCAGGCACCTCAATACACCGGCCACGTTGGACCCACGGCGACCTCAACGTTTCGGCTCGCCGAACTGGGGGCCCAGGTGCAAGACGGCAGTATTCCGGGAGTATTTGCCACCGCTCAGCGGTTATTGTCGTGGAAGAACAAGAAGAAGCGGACCGGCGACGCGTTACGCCGCAATATGATGTCCATCCTCCTAGGAGCTCATCGGGGCGCCTCAGATAATACACACGTATTCCTTACGATGGGACACGACGGCGAGTTGCACGACTTGATACTTGAAGGATGGCAAAAGAGTCCGCTGCTCGCAAAGCCTCCTAGCAGCACCTGGTACGACCGCGTCGCAGCTGAGTTGAGCCGCCGTGCTACCGGACTCGGTGCTGTATACATGCCGGGTGAAGCTGTCTTGTCTGGCCTGACAGAAACACGGCTCACGGTTCACCCACTCGGAGGGTGTACGATGGGCGACGATGCCACGCGTGGAGTGACGGATCGCTTGGGGCAGGTGTACGTCGATAACACCGGCACCGAATGCTACCGAGGGTTGGTTGTGGCGGATGGCTCCCTGATTCCCAACTCACTTGGTGTCAACCCGTTTTTAACAATAGCTGCACTCGCCGAGCACAATATCGCCATCGTATTAGACCGGATGTTCAGCGGTTCCCCGGAAGCGTTCCCGCCTGAGATCGACACCGCTGCCGAGACGGCATCCGCTCCGTCGCGGTTGGTCATCACCGAGACTATGTCAGGTCGGTTGGCAGCCAAGGATGGAACTGGTCAACTCAAGCCCACGGCCCCGGTGACGTTGCTCGCAAAGATTACGCTGGGTCAGAGCTGCGTCTTTGAACCCCAACCCGTTGAAGGGGGCTTCATGACGTCAGCTCTGTCCGAAGAGCGTGAGTATTGGCGGATTCAGAAGGGAGCCACTATCTCACTGTTCGAGCCATCGTCGCGCGAGTCAAACGGAGATGATGCGGTAGTTTATGGTGCGGCGCGCATGGAGTACCGGGGGGAGGTGGCTTCAAAGTCGGGCAGGCGGTTGCAGTTCCTCATCTGGAAGAACGTGTTTGGGCCGGGAGCAGAGGCCGTGCCAGACTTCTTTGGCACGGCCGTGGGCTACATTCGTATACTCGATAGTGGCGGAGATGTGGCGATTGGTCGTCTGCGACTTAGCGTTGAGGATCTGGTTGCAATGGTCAACACGGCTCGCGTCGAGCCTACCACTCCGCTGGCAGTTGTAGGTTGGCTCAACGGCGTCTATTCGGCGGTGGAGCAGCATAGCCAGGATGATTGGGACCAGGCCGCGGCGATAGGGGCACTGCTGTCGTCGATTGTGGACGCGTCCGGACTCTCGGCAGAGGCGGCTGACAAGATAGCATCCCAGACTGCGCGTATTGTGGAATCTGGGACGACCCCTGTCGAGAGGAGCGACGATGCCCCGCCGATGCTCTCTGCGGTTGAGTTCAAGGCGAGTTCTGTTCCGGAGTATCTCGCGGACCGAAACCGACGGTACCATGTCGGTGAAAGGTACGCAGGGGAGTTACTTACTGAGAACATACGGTTGGTTCGACTCTTTTCGCCCTCGCGTCAGGGGGGCGGCGATCCCGTCATTCTCGCGCCCGGCTTTGGGGTCTCTACTCGAAGTTTACATCCTTTGTCCCGAAGAGTGACGCTGGCGACTACGCTTGCCGATCGAGGCTATGATGTCTGGCTCTTTGACTACCGCTCGAGTCCTGACTTGGGGGGAGCGCGCAGCCCCTTCCGGCTCGAGGACATCGCGCTGTCAGACTGGCCCACGGCGGTTGCCCACGTGCACCAAGAGTGCAAGTCGCGGCCTCGGGTCTTTGCACACTGCCTTGGCGCGTACACTCTGTTGTGGGGCGCTGCGAAGAATGAAGCGATGCGTTCGCGCATCGAGAGCATGACATGCTCGCAGGTGGGCTTGTTCCTGCCGGCGAGTTGGCTCAACTTGTTCAAGGCGATCCTCACAAGTGCTCTGGGACCAACAGGTCTCGATCGAGTCAGGAAGATCCTCTTGGGCCAGGAACGCCCTCTACCAGAGCATGCGGTGGAGATGCTTCGCTTGCCGCCCGAGCTTAACGCCTATGTTGTTATGATCATTAAGCTCTGGCGAAGCGGAATGCTGGACTCAGAGTTGGCACCCACCAAGAAGGAAGACCTGCTGGACTGGTCATACGTACAGGGCTTGGTGAGCCGGTACGTTGAGGATCAAACTGGAGTACCGTATATTGGGCGCTTCGTGGCCGAGCCCAACGGATTCAACGTGCTTGCCCGCATTGCACGGGTGCTGTTATCCGCCGGCAGCTCATTCAAGGCCCTCACGCATCCGGCTGTCTTGAGCGCGTTCTTCCTTCCCACGCCCAGTCGCTTCTCTATGCAGCCCGACGTGAACCCGCTGGATGACTTCCTGGCAAAGCTGCCCCTGGTCGATGGCGAGCGGAATGAGGACGCGACGTTGCGTCGCATCTTTGGGATATTTGGCCCTGCGGCAAAGCTAGCCAATCTAAGTCCCGAGACGCTGAGCGAGTTTGGGACTATGTTCGGCGAGGTCAACATCGATGCCCTCCGAGACGTGGCGCATCATCTAGCTCGCGGTGGACAGGATTTTGGCTCTCCAGATCCCTCGCATGCCGATGCTGCGATGCTCCGGCGTTCAACCAATGATGGATATTTGGAGGCGCTTTCCAATCTAGACATTCCCATCGGGTTTGTCGGCGCTAAGGAGAATAGAACGTTTCTCCCTCAGGGGCTTGAGGATAGTATTGCCGTTCTGAAGTATGCGAATCCGCAGGTGGACTATCCATTGGTCGAAATCGAAGGGAGTGGTCACATGGACTGTCTGATCGGAGACCACCCCGAAGTCGAACGGGCATACGAAAGAATTGCAGACCTAATCGAGAGAAGCCGGCCCGAGGCGGGGTTGGTGTAGTAAGTGAGTAGAGCGATGACAAAGAAGAAAGTGCTAGTCGTAGATGACTCCCCGGTCTCCGGCCGGGTCGTAAAGGCTCTTGAGAGAAATGGGCACAGCGCGAGAATGAAGCGCGGGCTTTCGTGTACCGATGAATTGGATGGTTATGATCTGCTGGTTCTAGATCCCGCGATGCCATCCAGCCGTCCTGACCTGAAGCCCCTTGAGGTTCAATGCGACGCTGTAGACCTGCTCGCTTCTGCTCGTTCGAGGCATATGAAGTCGGTCGTCTTCTCCGTGCTGAGTGAACCGATGTTGGTCCCAGTGATGGAGGAAGCGGGTAGTCAGTGGTCGGGGGAGAAAATCTACAGCAAGAGACGTCCTTCCGACCTGGTCAAGTACGTGGACGAACTCTAACGGTAGCGAATGGTAGCAGGGTCTACCAGCCGCGAGTGCCTCACTCCGCAGGAATCAAGTCGTCCGAAAGCTCCGGTCTCAGCCAATCATAGTTGTAGCTACTCAAGAACTGTCGTGCTTCACCGATGATGACGCGGGTCCTGTCGGAGGGTGGTCGTTCTTCTTCGGCCATACGGAGGGCCAGGACACGTTCTAATGTGAAGTCGTGAACCTCCGCTTTTTCCTGTTGGGCCTGCGAGGAGACTGACACCGCCTCGTGGGGCGTAAGAACGTCGACCACTTCTTGCATCGCTCGCAGGGTAATAAGCCTGAAGATATCGACGTCTCCAAAGAGGCCATTGGGGCGGGACTGTGCGGCAAGGGATGATACGGCCGTGGCGAGAAGCGCGAGGTGGCTTGTTTGCGACTCGGGCTCTGAAGTCGCGGAAGGGCGGAGTCTCGCTGCCCACTGGCGGGCCGCCATAAGTGCCTGGCGCTCCCGGCCTAGTTGCTTTAACGCCTGTCTCTCAGTCGGAGTTAAGCTGTCGACGCTGAGCAATGCAGTGGTGGGTGCCTCAAGCTCCTTCCAGGCCCCCAGGACGAGATCCTTGAGAGGCATTGCGTGCAGGTCCTTAACTACCTGCTTCCAGACCTTTGTGCGAGCCGCTGTTGCCTGCTCAGAGAGGGACTGAGACGCGTCGCGCCGGGGCCTGTCGTAGGCCGCGTGATACGCGTCGTGGTCACGGTCATAGGTGATTGAGATGCAGTCGCCGAGGCTGAGCCCTGAACTTCTCTCGGCCCGGGTTCTCATCTCAGCGCAGAGGTCGTGAATGATGGCTTGCAATTCGTGTCGTGACACGGGGGCACCGGCTTCTAGGCTCTCCCGATCGTATTCAAGCCAGGCGGGTGGTTGGTCGGCGGGTAGGAGGGTGGATTTATCCAACTCAAGCGGCTCGTCAGAGTTTTTCTGGCTCAGGAGTACGTGCCGCACGCCCTCTAGTTGGTGACGAACCAAGGCGCTGGCTAGGCTACTGATCTCATCATCGGTATAAAAGGGGCGCCCGGCCCGATTTCCCGGTCGATGTTGTATGAGGTAGTTTTCAACCGGGACACCGATTCGCAACCGCACGTGGCGAGTAAGTTCATCCATAGTGTCCCGGAGGGTGCCGGAGTCCGTCAGGTTGGTTTGTGGGGCCGGCTTCTTTGACGCAGCGTTTTCCACCGTTCGTTTGTAGCACACGGTGATTTGCCCCTCAAGATTGGTGGCCGGCAGCACAGTTAGCGGCTACACTTCCCCACCGTGAACGATCTCGCACCATGGTCTGCGGTGCGACCCCTTCCTCGCTCGGAACGGTTCGAATTCCGCGCACCTCTGGGGGAGGGCGCGCACGGCCTGGTCTTCGAGGCGTTCGATCGTGAGCGGCGGGAGCTGGTGGCTGTGAAGCTGCTGCATCGTCCTGATGCGGAGAGCATCTTTCAGCTCAAGCGGGAGTTCCGGGCTCTCGCGGACGTAGTGCATCCAAACCTAGTTCGATTGTACGACCTTGTGTGCGACGAGGCTGAGGCGCTGTTCTCGATGGAGCTGATCCGCGGTCGCGAAGTTCAGGTGCAAGAAGAATTGCGGTCCTTGGGCGCCGAGACCGGGGCCCCGGCCGGCATGAGCTTTCGCGAGGCTTGTCGGATCTCCGCGCCGCTTATCGAGGGTGTGGGGGCGCTGCACGATCGCGGTCTGGTGCACCGGGACCTGAAGCCGTCCAACATCAGACTGGCAGACGACGGACGTGTGGTCCTGCTCGACTTCGGGACCGTGCTTCAGCGTCGCCGCTCACAGCAGGGCGTCGCGGGCCTGGTCGGCACGCCCGCCTACATGGCGCCCGAGGTCTGCGCGGGGCACTTCGCGGGGGATGAGTCCAGTGATTGGTACTCGGTGGGCTGTGTACTCTACGAAGCGCTCACCGGAGTCCTGCCCGTCGACGGCAGCACCTACGAGATACTCCAGAGGAAGACGGAGGTCGACCCCGCTCCGCTAGGCGAGCTGCGTCCTGACCTTCCCGAGGACTTTTCGCTGACCGTCATGGACCTGCTGTGTCGAGACCCCGCAGGACGCATCTCCGCAGCAAAGAAGCTCCGGGCGCGCGTCGATAGAACGATTGAATATACTCCGCCTGAAGGGCTCAGCAGCATGCCCTCGGCAGGCGCGGTCTTCGTGGGGCGCGAGACCGAGCTTGAGGTGCTGCATGATGCACTTGAAGGCAGCCGACAGGGGCGCTGCACATCGCTGCACCTTAGCGGCGCCGCAGGCATGGGAAAGACCGCGCTCATTGATGCTTTTGTGAGTCGTTGTCCACAGAACACGATCGTGCTGCGCGGACGCTGCTTCCTTCGTGAGTCTGTCGCTTTCAAGGGACTGGATGGCGTCGTCGATAGTCTTTCGGACTATCTCACCACCTTGAGTCGCTCACAGCTGCAGCGCGTGCTGCCGGAGAGTGTCAAGAGTTTGTGCCGAGTCTTCCCCGTGCTCAAGCGCGTGAAGTGGCTGGAGTACCTACGCAAAGCCGACGACCTTGCTTCAGATCCAGCGGAAGTCCGTAGGCGTGGGTTCGCAGCCCTGCACGATATCATCTCGCGCATCGCGACTGATCGGCCCGTGATTATTGTCGTCGATGACCTTCAGTGGGCGAATGATGACTCAGCGG
>Ga0193954_1000547_pt1 | contig 21652 bp, 19 predicted proteins | sample BB_5_MG_FD_140340 | JGI IMG/M metagenome (GOLD analysis project Ga0193954, IMG submission 140340) | Microbial mat bacterial communities from the Broadkill River, Lewes, Delaware, United States - BB_5_MG | ecosystem: Environmental > Aquatic > Freshwater > River > Microbial mats | place: USA...
AAAATGGAATTAATTATTTTAATTTGCCATCTTTTGCGTGTAATCAAAGTTATATTATTGTAGAATGCTTTAAAGATGAAAAATTTGCGCTAAGGGGCAGCAATGTTTGATGATGATGCTTTAAAAGTAGGCTCCAATGAAATGGAGTTGGTGGATTTTCGTATCCTTAAACAAGAAGAGGATAAGGTTTATGAAGGTATATATGGAGTAAATGTAGCAAAAGTTAGGGAGATTATTAAGATCCCTAAGCTAACAGAACTTCCAGGTGTTCCTGATTATATAGAAGGTATTTTTGATCTTCGTGGTGTTGTTATCCCTGTAGTAAATTTAGCTAAATGGATGCAGATAAGAGAACCAGAAGCTGAAAAACTAAAACCAAGAGTTGTTATTACAGAATTTAGCGATATTCTTATTGGATTTATAGTTCATGAAGCAAAAAGAATACGAAGAATAAGTTGGGCCGATATTGAACCCGCATCTTTTGTATCTGGCATGGGTGCACTTGATAAATCTCAGATTACAGGTGTTACTAGAATAGAGAATGATGAAGTTTTACTTATTTTAGATTTAGAAAGCGTAGTTCAAGAGCTAGGAATCTATCAGCCAACAACTGATGCAGATGATGAAATCATTGACAAAATATCGGGAACAGCACTTATTTTAGACGATAGTTTAACTGCTAGAAAACTTGTTCATGATGCCTTAGTCAGAATGGGAATGAAAGTAGTTGAAGCAAAAGATGGTGTTGAAGGTATACAAAAATTAAATGAAATGTATAGTGTATATGGTCAAGATTTGTCAAAAGAGTTAAAAATAATAATTTCAGATGTGGAGATGCCAAAGATGGATGGTTTTCATTTTGCTGCTAATGCTAAAGAAGATGAGAGATTTAATAAAATACCTATTGTATTTAACTCCTCAATTAGTGATCATTTTAGTGAGTTAAGAGGAAAAGAGGCGGGCGGCGAGGCCTATTTAACAAAATTTGATGCATCGGTTTTTTACAAAGAGATTTCTAAAGTAATAAAATCACATGTTGTAGCAGCTGGGTAAGGGGATAACGATGGATGATATTCAAGAAATTTTAGAAGATTTTTTGATTGAAGCGTTTGAACTTATCGAACAGCTTGATCAAGATTTAGTAGAACTAGAAAGTAATCCAGAGGATTTGGAATTACTAAATAGTATATTTAGAGTGGCACATACGGTTAAAGGTTCATCATCATTTTTGAGTTTTGATGTACTTACTAAATTGACTCACCATATGGAAGATGTTTTAAATAAAGCAAGAAGAGGTGAGTTGAAGTTAACAAATGCAGTTATGGATGTTGTTTTAGAGTCAATAGATATGATGAAAACACTTCTTAATTGTATTAGAGATAATGGAAATGACACAGAAATAGGTATGGATTTAACTGATATTATTAATCGTTTAGAAGCAGTTAGTGGTGGAGAAGAGATACCTCCTCCTGCTGTAGATAAAGAAGAAGTAATAGTAGTTGAAGAGCCTAAAGAAGAAATAGAAGAAAGTGATGAAGATTATTCTAATATGAGTGATGATGAAGTTGAAGCTGAAATTGAGAGACTTTTAAATGAAAAAAGAGCTGAAACTAAGAAGAAAAAAGAAGCTAAAAAAGAAGCAGTGCAAGTACCTACAACAGCTCCAGTAACACAAGCTCCTACTAGTAAGGATAATCCAGCACCGCCAGCTAAAAAGCAAGCATCTTCACTAGAGCAAACTATTAGAGTAGAAGTAAGCCGCCTTGATCATTTGATGAATCTTATTGGTGAGTTGGTTCTTGGAAAGAACAGACTTCTTAAAATATATGACGATGTTGAAGAGAGATATGAAGGTGAAAAATTCTTAGAAGAATTAAATCAAGTAGTTTCAGCAATTTCACTTGTAACAACAGATTTACAGATTGCTGTAATGAAAACAAGAATGCTTCCTATTGCAAAAGTGTTTAACAAATTCCCAAGAATGGTAAGAGATTTATCTCGTGAACTTGGTAAAGGAATTGAGCTCAAAATTTCTGGTGAAGAGACGGAGCTTGATAAGTCAATTGTTGAAGAGATTGGAGATCCTTTAGTACATATTATCAGAAATTCTTGTGACCATGGTGTTGAAGATGGTGATACCAGAGAAGCTCTAGGTAAGAATAAAACAGGACTTATAGAATTAAAAGCTTATAATGAAGGTAACTCAATAGTAATTGAAATTACCGATGATGGTAAAGGTTTAGATGCAGACATACTTCGCTCAAAAGCAATTGAAAGAGATATGATAACTGAACAAGAAGCTGATGCTATGAGTGATAGAGAAGCATTTGCACTTATCTTTAAACCATCATTTTCAATGGCAGCAAAAGTAACAAATGTTTCAGGCCGTGGTGTTGGTATGGATGTTGTTAAAACAAATATTGAAAAGCTAAATGGAATTATAGAAATAGATAGTGAAGTTGGAAAAGGTACAGTCATTAAAATGAAGATACCTCTTACTCTTGCAATTATTCAAGCACTTTTAGTTGGTGCCCAAGAGGAATATTATGCTATACCATTAGCTTCAGTTTCTGAAACTGTTAGAATATCTCTTGATGAAATTTATACAGTAGAAGGAAGAAATGTTCTTCGTCTTCGTGATGAGGTACTCTCTTTAGTCAGGCTTTCAGATATTTTTAGTGTTAAACAGGTTTATGAGCCAGGCGAACATACATATGTGGTTGTTATTGGTCTTGCTGAGTCTAAATTAGGTGTTATTGTTGATACATTAGTTGGGCAAGAAGAAACAGTTATAAAATCTATGGGTGATTATCTTCAAGGAATTGATGGTATTGCTGGTGCGACTATTCGTGGCGATGGTGGTGTTACTCTTATTGTAGATATCGCTTCACTTATGGATATGGCGAAAGGCTTAAAAGTAAATATTCGTGAGAGTATGCAGTCAAAAAGTAAGAAAAAAACAAGTCCTGAAGATTATACAGTATTAGTGGTTGATGATAGTAAGATGGATAGAACAATCATGAAAAAGTCAATGGAACCAATCGGTGTGAAAACTATTGAAGCATCAAATGGACAAGAAGCTTTAACAATGCTTAAAAGTGGTGAACATGATATAGATATTATTCTTATAGATATTGAAATGCCTAGAATGGATGGTTATACTTTGGCTACAGAGATTAGAAAATATTCTAGATATAAAAAACTCCCACTTATTGCTGTAACTTCGAGAACATCTAAGGCAGATAGACTAAGAGGTGTAGAATCAGGTATGACAGAGTACATTACTAAGCCTTATTCGCCAGAGTACTTAGAGAATGTGGTACGAAAAAATACGAATCTTTTAGCGGAGTGATATTATGTCAGATAAATTAAATAAAATATTTGAAAAACAACAAAAACAAATTGATGAGCCACAAAAGGCTGATGAAGATATAGTACAGCTAGTTGGCTTTGTTATAGGAGATGAAGAGTATGCTATACCTATTTTGAATATAGTCGAAATTATAAAACCTATAGTATTTACGAGGGTTCCAAGTGTTCCTGAGTATGTTTTAGGAGTTTTTAACATCAGAGGTAGCGTTATTCCTCTGATTGATCTTAGAAGAAAGTTCAATCTTACGCCTATGAATAATACAGGAGATACAAGATATATCGTTATGAAAGGCAAAAACAATACTGCTGGATTTGTTATTGATAGGCTTACAGAAGCTATTAGAATTAAGAAAAGCAGAATTGATCCGGCACCAGAAACATTATCTGGTGAAAAAGGAATGATATATGGAATAGGTAAGCGTGAAAATAGTATGCTTACAATACTTAAAGTAGAAGCTCTTTTAAAAAGAGATTTTTAATCTTCAAGGCTGAGGTAATTCTCAGCCTTTTTTCTTTCACTATGTAAATAATAGGACTGCTATGAAATTATGTGTATTTGACTTTGATTCAACTTTGATGGATGGTGAAACAATAGATTTTTTTGCTTCAAAACTTGGAGTAGAAAAAGAGGTTTCTAAAATAACAGAACTTGCAATGCAAGGTGAATTAGATTTTTTTGAAAGCTTAACAACAAGAGTTAAACTTTTAAAAGGGCTTGATGCAAAAATAGTTGATGAAGTATGTAAAAATTTGCCATATATGAATGGTGCAAAAGAGGCTATAAGTGAACTTAAAACGAGAGGTTATAAAGTAGTTGTTTTTAGTGGTGGTTTTAGAAATGCTACAGGATATGCAAAAGATATTTTAGGTTATGATATTGATTTCTCAAATGTTTTACATGTAAAGGATGGCAAGCTAACAGGATTGGTTGGTGGAGATATGATGTTTGATTTTTCTAAAGGCGACATGATGCAAAGACTACAAAAGTTTTTAGGAGTTAGTAAAGCTGATACCATAGCAGTAGGAGATGGAGCAAATGATCGTTCTATGTTTGCTCATGCAGATTTAAAAGTAGCATTTTGTGCAAAAGATATTTTGAAAAAAGAAGCAAATGCTATAATAGATGTGAAAGATATGAGAAAATTATTGGAGTTTATAGATGTTTAAAGAAATAAATTTTTCACTTTGGTGTGATTTTGTTGAGAGAGATTTTTTAAATGGTGAATTTAAAGAGTTGTTAGAAAAAAAAGCTTTTAATGGGGCTACTAGTAATCCTGCTATTTTCAAATCTGCTTTTTTAAGTTCAAGTGCTTACCAAGAAGATAGAGATGCATTAAAAGGGAATGACTCAAAAACTGTATATGAGAATTTAGCAAAAAAAGATATAGTGCTTGCAGCGGATATACTAAAACCTCTATATGACAAGGGTAATGATGGTTTTATCAGTATAGAAGTTGATCCTTTTTTATGTGACGATGCCGAAGCAACTATTAATGAGGGTAAAAGACTTTTTAAAGAGATTGGAAAGCCAAATGTTATGATAAAAGTTCCCGCAACAAATGCTGGATATATAGCAATGGAAGAATTAATGAGTAGTGGTATACATGTAAATGCAACTTTGATTTTTTCTCCAAATCAGGCAAAAGAGTGTGCAGAAGCTTTTGGAAGAGCATCACAAAAATTAATAGGCAAGTTACCTAAAGGCGTAATTAGTGTATTTGTAAGTAGACTTGATAGCAAACTAGATGATAAACTTGAAGCTCTAAATCTACCAGTTGCAAAAGCAGGAATTTATAATGCTATTAAAATATATGATTTGATAGAAGGATATGGTTTAAATAATGTTAGAACACTTTTTGCAAGTACTGGTGTCAAAAGAGCTGATTTAGCTCCTGATTATTATGTAAAAGAACTTTTGTTTGAGAACTCAATAAATACAGCTCCTCTTGGAACAATAAAAGAATTTTTAAAATCAAATAATGCAAAAGAAATAAATCTAACACAAGATTATATGCAATTTTTTAAAAAACTAGAAGAAAACGGTATCGATATACAAACTGTTTATAATGAACTTATGAAAGAAGGGTTAGTATCTTTCAAAGATGCTTTTAATCAGATTTTAGAAAAGCTATAGGAGCTAATTATGGCAGCAGATGTTGATGTACAGTCATTAACCTTTGAAATGACAAAAAGGCTTAGGTTCTATCTAAGTAAACTAGTTGAATATGATGGAAGTGATTTGCATATAAAAAGTGGTACAAATATTAGAGGTCGAATCAATGGTGAGATTGTCGCTTTATCAAAAGAAATTTTAAACCATGAAGATGGCTTAACACTTGCAAAAGAGCTTTTAAGATCAAGATTTAAAGAATTGGTTGAGAAAAAAAATATTGATTTTACATTTAAACTAAATGACGAGTATAGATTTCGTGTGAATCTCTTTTTTCAAGTTGATGGTGTATCTGGTGTTTTTCGTACTATTCCTACAACTATGCCTACAGTAGAGTCATTAAAATTGCCAAATGTACTGAATAGTTTTTGTAATATTTCTAGAGGTTTAGTTCTTGTAACAGGACCTACAGGAAGCGGTAAAACTACTACTCTGGCTTCACTCATAAATCATATCAATTTAACACAAAAAAAACATATTATTACAATCGAAGATCCTGTAGAATTTGTATATAAAGATGCACAATGTATTGTAAATCAAAGGGCAGTTGGTCAAGATGCACTTAGTTTTGGGGATTCCCTAAGAGCAGCTCTGCGTGAAGATCCTGATGTTATATTAGTAGGGGAGATGAGAGATTTAGAAACAATAGAAACAGCTATGCATGCAGCTGAAACTGGGCACTTGGTTCTCTCTACACTACATACTGTTGATGCAAAAGAGACAGTAGGTCGTATTGTTGGAATGTTCCCTGGAAGTGAACAAAATAGAATTAAAATGTCATTGGCTTCTGTTCTACAAGGTGTTGTTTCACAAAGACTCATGAAAACAGTTGAAGGTGGTAGGATTGCTGCCGTAGAAGTTTTGGTAAAAAATTCTAGGATTGAAACGCTTATTTTAGAAGGAAGAGATGGAGAAATACCTGATGCATTAAAAGAAGGAAAAGATGTTTATAAATCACAAACATTTGATCAATCTCTTTTGGAACTTTATGCAACAGGAAAAATTTCTAAAGAGGAAGCATTAAATGGTGCAACGAGTAGAAATGATTTACTTATGGCATTAGATTTCTATGAAGCTGAGAAAAAAATGGATAAAAGAGAAGAAAAGAGCTATGTAGAAGAAGACAAAGATATAATAAAACTAAAACAGTGAAAATTAAGTAATTTTTTAGTATAATGAGCACCCAAATTTAATAAAGGACAGAAATGTTAGAAGGCATAGTTAGAGAGAGTATTGACAAAAAAGCTACAAAAGCTTTAAGAAAAGATGGTTTTCTAATTGCTAACATCTATGGAAAAGGTATTGAGAATATCAATGCCGCGTTTAAAGCAAACGATTTCATGAGAGCAGTTAAAAATAAAGATACATTAGCTTTTCCAGTAAAAGTTGGAGGTACTGAATATAAAGTTGTTATTCAAGAGTATCAAAAGCACCCAGTAATTAATATGTTTTTACATGTAGATTTGCGTGTAGTTCTTGATGGTGTTGTATCAAAATATTTAATACCTGTAAAAACAGTTGGAACTCCAAAAGGTTTAAAAAATAAAGGTGTTTTAATTAATTCTAAAAAGCGTTTATTAGTTAAGTGTACTGGTGAAAATTTACCAAATAGTTTTGATCTTGATGTTAGCAATTTAGATGTTGGTGGTTCAATCTTGGTTCGCGATATTGAAGTTCCTGCAAATGTAACAATGATGGATGCAGATAGAGTAGCAGTAACTGGAGTTATAAAAGCTAAGTAATGACACTTGTCATAGGACTTGGTAACCCAGATTCTAAATATAAAAATAACCGACATAATGTTGGCTTTATGGTCATTGACAAATTAGTTAGTGACCATTCTACTACTCAAGTAAATAAATCATCTTTCAAAGGTGAACTTTTTAAGTCAAAAGATATACTTTTTTTAAAACCATTGACATATATGAATCTTTCAGGTGAGAGTGTACGGGCAGTATGTGATTATTATAAACCTGGAAAAATTATTGTAATCCATGATGATTTAGATTTACCCTTTGGAACTTTACGGTATAAAATTGGTGGCGGAAATGGTGGGCATAATGGACTTCGATCAATTGACGCTCATATAGGAAAAGACTATTATAGAATTCGAATTGGAATCGGTAAACCAGAAAATAAACATGCTGTTGCAAATTTTGTTTTATCCGATTTTCCTAAAGCAGATATGGAGAATTTGGAATATATACTTGATATAAGTACTAAAGCAATTAAAGGACTTATAAATGAAGAGTTAAGTACAATCTCTTCTAAGTATACTCTAAAAGAGAATTTTAATGAGAAAAAAGAGAATTAAGTGAAAATATTTCAAAAATATATAGTTTTTAATTATCTAAAGAATTTTTTTGTAATTTTCCTTTCATTAGAGTTTTTTTATGTAGGCATTGATATACTCTCAAACTATAATGATTTTCCTGATTCTGCAAATTTACAACTTTTATATATAGTATTTAAAACACTTGATGCTGTTAATTATTCTGTGCCTTTATCCATTGTCTTTGCTATGATTGTTACGAAATTTGGGATGATAAAATCAAATGAATTAGTAACTCTTTATTCTATTGGAATAACTAAAAAAGATATTGTAAAACCACTATTTATTAGTGCAATGAGTCTTGCTATTGTTTATATTAGTTTAAATTTTACAACATTTGCTTATGCTTATGAATATAGTAGAAATCTTCTAAAGTACCATACTATTTCTACTACTTCAAATGGATTATTTTTAAAAAATAAAAATGAATATATATATTTTAAAAAACTTAATCCTATCAAGCAACAAGCAACAGGAATAAAAATATTTACTATACAAGATAATGACTTAACGCAAACAGTAAATGCAAAAAAGGGCTATTTTAATCAAAATAAATGGATTTTAGAAGATGTTATTGTTCAAAGAAAACCCAAAATAGACTCGATTAATAGTAAAGGAATAATAACAACTGAGCAAACTAAGTATAGTGCTCTAGAAGATTTTAGACCAAAAATTATAGAAAATATTCACAAAGGTGCATACAATATGTCTATTATTGATGCACTCGATGCCCTTCGTTTTTTTGCAACTCAAAATGTAAATTTAGATAGAGTAAAAACACTTTTGTACTCACATTTCTTTTTTCCGTTATTCGCTCCTTTTTTAGTCGTGATACTCTTTTATAAATTGCCGATAAGTGGTAGATTTTTTAACTTGGCACTTTATAGTTTTGTATTTGTATTTATAACTTTAGCAACATGGGGGATTCTATTTATTTTTACTAAATTATCGTCTACTTCAGTTATATATCCTGAAATTGGGGTTATTTTACCTATCTCTTTATTAGGAATTTTTGCATTGAGTAAGTACTACAAAGAAAATTAATCTACTTTTAGATAAAATAAGTGCATTTTATGTTATAGAGGTACTTAATGGATTTTAATAAACTAGCTAAAACTTATGGAACGCCACTTTATGTGTATGATTTTAATTATATTGATAAAAGATTTAATGAATTAAAAGATGCTTTTAAAGCGAGAAAATCCATCATATTTTATGCTGTAAAAGCAAACTCTAATTTATCTGTTTTAAAACATATTGCATCACTTGGAGCTGGTTGTGATTGTGTTTCTATTGGTGAAGTAAAAAGAGCTTTACATGTAGGTGTTCCAAAGTATAAGATTATTTTTTCAGGTGTTGGTAAACAGGATGAAGAGATAAGAGAAGCGTTACAAAATGATATCCTGATGATAAATTTAGAGAGTGAAGAGGAGATGGAAAGAGTTGAAATTATTGCTAAAGAGCTTGGATTAAGTGCAAGAATTAGTGTAAGAGTTAATCCTAACATTGATGCAAAAACACATCCATATATTTCAACAGGACTACACGAAAATAAATTTGGTGTTGATGTAGAGATGGCAAAAAGAATGTATATTCAAGCAAAAAATTCAGCGCATTTGGATCCAACAGGGATTCATTTTCATATTGGATCACAAATAACTGAAATAGAACCATTTCGTGCTGCTTCAAAAGTCACATCAGACTTATTAAGAAATCTTCAGTCATTAAAAATTGATATAAAATTTTTTGATATTGGTGGGGGAATTGGTATTAATTATGAGGGAGAAAAAACAATAGATCCTTATGAATATTCTCAAGCGATTTTTGAAAATCTAGCTGGCTTAGATGTTACTTTGACATGTGAGCCTGGAAGATTTTTAGTTGGAAACTGTGGATATTTTTTAACTAAAGTACTTTATGAAAAAACAAATGAGAAAAAAAGATTTATCATCACAGATGGTGCTATGAATGACTTAGGTAGACCGAGTTTATATGGAGCATATCACAAGATAGAAGTCATAGGGAGAGTAGGAGAACTTAGTAAAGCTGATGTAGTTGGACCAGTTTGTGAAAGTACAGACTTTTTTGCAAAAGATAGGGAACTTCCTCAAACTAAGCATGATGACTTGATAGTTATAAAAAGTGCAGGAGCTTATTGTTTTACTATGAGTTCTAATTATAACACAAGAGCAAAAGTAGCTGAAGTAGCAATTGAAGATGGCAAAGATAGGCTAATTCGTAAAAGAGAGACTTTTGAAGATATGATTAAAAATGAGAGTGAATGTATTTAATTGATGTTCAAGGTACACTGATTGATGATATAAATAAAAAACCTATTGATGGTGCTATTGAGTTTATAGATAGTTTAAACACTACATGTAAACCTTATGTAGTTGTGACAAATAATACAAAAAAACGAAGTAATGAGTTTTATGATTTTTTAAAAAAATCAGGTTTTAATATACCTGAGGATTCTTATCTTGATCCTTTTATGGTTTTAAAAAACTCTTTACATGTAAAAAGAGTTTGCTGCTTTGGACCAGATGAATTTATAGAAGTTGTAGAGTCTTTAGGATATAAAAATACTCAAATAAATCCAGAAGCTATTTTAGTAACAAGTAGTAAAGATTTTGATTCTGAAGATTATGCAAGTATGATAGAAATGGTCATGAGTGGAGCAAAACTTATAGGTATGCATGCAACGAGTACATATGCAAAAAATGGTCGTCGTTATGCTGGTGTTGGAGCTATTATGAAAATGGTTTCATATGCAACAGGTAGTTCTTATGAAGTTATTGGTAAGCCAAGCCTTGCTTTTTATCAAGAGGCTTTAAAGCTTTTACATGTAAAAAGTTTTGATGAAGTAGAGATGATAAGTGATGATGCAGTAGGTGATTTAGTAGGTATAAAAGAACTTGGAGCAAAGACAACTTTAGTTTTAAGTGGAAAGTGTAAAAGTGAAAAAGAAACTCTACATATAAAAAGTTCTATTGATAAAATAGTGTCAAACATAGGAGAGTTAAATGAATAATTTTTTCCAAAGCAAAAGCGTCAGAGGCAAGAAGGCAATTAAATGGATGAATTAGATATATATAGAAAAAAAATTGATGCTATTGATGATCAGATTTTAAAACTTTTAAACGAAAGAATGAAATCTGTAGAAGCAATAGGCAAAGCAAAACAGACAACAGGAACAGCAATCTATAGGCCGGAGAGAGAAAAAGCAATTCTTGATAGACTAAAAACTTTGAATGACGGAAAATTAAATGCAAAAGCTATAGATGCAATTTTCTTGGAAGTTTTTGCAGTGAGTCGTAACCTTGAAATGCCAGAAAAAGTTGTCTTTTTAGGGCCAGAAGGAAGTTATACTCATCAAGTTGCAGAGAGTCGCTTTGGAGCTATGGGAAATTATATTGCTCTTAATTCTGTAGAAGCAGTGTTTAATGTTTTACAAAATAATGAAGCCAAATATGGTGTTGTACCAATTGAAAATAATACAGAAGGTGCAGTAGGTATTACACTTGATTGTTTAGGTAAGTTTGATTCACTCATAGTGGCTGAGATTTATATGGATATTCATCACTCTTTTGCAACAAACTGTGAAAATTTAAAAGATATTAAAAGGATTTATTCACATCCTCAAGGTTATAATCAATGTAGAAAATTTTTAGAAGAGCACATGCTTTTAGGTATAGAGTTTATTCCAACAAAATCAACCGCAGCTTCAGCAAAAATGGCTGCAAATGAGCCTAATAGTGCCTCTATATGTTCTCATATAGCTGCTAAATTATATAATGTTCCTATTCTTTTTGATAAAATTGAAGATAATTTGGCAAATAAAACGAGATTTTTTATACTAAGTGATTTTAAAAATAGACCAAGTTTACAAAATAAAACTTCCATACTAGCAAAAACACAAGATAGGCCTGGAGGACTTGTTCAGTTTTTACAAAGTTTTGATAATGAGAAAGTAAATATAACTAAAATAGAGTCAAGACCAGTAAAAGACAGTGGTTTTCAAGCAGTTTTTTATCTTGATTTTGAAGGTCATATAGATGATGAAAATGTTCAAAGAGTTTTAAAAGTAAATGAGGGCATAAATGAAATAAAGTGGCTAGGAAGCTATGTTAAATCAGGGGAGTAAATAATTTGTACAAAGTGAAAGCTTTAGTGATAAGAATTTTTACTAAACTCGTTCTGAAAAAGGAGAAAACAGAGTGCAATTTAATAGTGTATTAGATAATTTAAAAATATATGAAGCAGGTAAGCCAATTGAGTTAGTTGTAAGAGAGTTTGGCATTGATGAAAAAGATATTATAAAACTTGCGTCAAACGAAAATCCAAGAGGATCTAGCCCTAGAGTGATTGAGGCTTTAAAAGATGAAGCAAGAAAAGCAAATCTCTATCCTGATGATAGTATGTATGAGCTCAAAGAAGGTCTAGCAAATAGGTTCAAAGTTAAAAGTGAAAATATCATTGTGGGAGCTGGGAGTGATCAGATTATTAATTTTTCACTTCAAGCAAAAGCTAACGAAAATACATCAATTTTAATGGCTAAAACAACATTTGCAATGTATGAAATTTATGGACGCCAAACAGGAGCAACAATACTTAAAACAGCTTCGCATACTCATAATTTAGAAGAACTTTTAGAAATGTATAAGGCAAATCCAGATATATCAGTTATCTTTTTGTGTCTACCAAATAATCCTTTAGGCGAGTGCTTAGATACAAAAGCAGTATATAAATTTTTGGATGAAATAGACGAAGAAACTTTAGTTGTAGTTGATGGTGCTTATCAGGAATATGCAAAATACAAAGATAAAAATAAAGAGATTATTGTTTCTGATTTGATAAGTAAGTACTCAAATGTTATCTATTTAGGAACTTTTTCAAAAGCCTATGGACTGGGTGGGATGAGATGTGGATATGGGATAGCGAGTAAAGATATTATCAAACCATTACATAAACTTCGTTCACCATTTAACATTACAACACTCTCTTTAAAGGCTGGAATAGAGGCACTAAAGGATGAGAATTTTGTTCAAAATTGTATAAAAGAAAATTTTAGCGAAATGGTTCGTTATGAAGAATTTGCAAAAGAAAATAGTTTTGATTTTATTCCAAGTTATACCAATTTTATAACACTAAAATATGAAGATGATAAAAATTCTTTCGAAATTGCACAAAATCTCCTGAAAAAAGGTATAATTGTAAGAGATTTAGGAGCATATGGCATGAATGCAATTAGAGTAACTATAGGTACACCTGAACAGAACACAAAATTTTTCCAAGTATATAAAAGTTTATAAGGTAATAAATGGATTTTAAGACGCTTTTGGATCAAATAGCAACGCTTTTTCAAAACTTCACATTAAGACAGAGAATAGTAGCTCTTGTCTCAATTCTTCTCGTTGTTGGTTTTATAGTATTTTTACTACTTTTTAGAGCAAAAGACTCTATGGTAGGCAGTGGATATACAGTTTTATTTGATAAAACAAATGCAGGAGATTCAGCACTTATTATTCAACAGCTAGAAAAAGATGGTGTTCCTTATAAAGTTGTAAATGAAGGAACTATAGCTGTTCCATCTAATATGGTTTATAAACAAAGAATTGCGATTGCAGCTTTAGGAATTCCAAAAGACAGTAAAGTTGGATTTGAAATATTTGATAAAAATGAATTTGGTGCAACTGATTTTGAACAAAAAATAAAATATTTAAGAGCATTAGAGGGTGAGCTTGCACGAACTATTGAAGGGTTGATGCCCATTGATAATGCAAGTGTTCATGTTGCAATTCCAAAAGAGACAGTATTTGCAGAGAAAAAAAGTCCAACAACGGCATCTATTGTTTTAACAATTAAACGAGGTAAAAAACTCTCCTTAAAACAAATAACAGGTATTAAAAACTTAGTTTCTTCTTCTATTACAAATCTCTTAGCAGAAGATGTATCTATCGTAGATCAAAATGGAGTCTCTTTAGGTGATGAAGACAGTGCTGCATATGAAGGTGAACTTGTTAAGTCACAGATTACATATAAAAAAGAGTTTGAACGAGATGTTGAAGATAAAATTATAAATGTATTAGCTCCTATAATTGGCGGAGTAGATAAGGTAGTTGCTAAAGTTACTATAGATTTTGATTTTGCAAGAGAAGATACAATAAGTGAAGTTTATGATCCAAATTCTGTGCCAAGAAGCGAGCAAAGTGTTGAAGAAAAAAGAGATGGAAGTACTCCAAAAGATGTAGGAGGAGTTCCTGGTGCTGTTAGCAATATAGGTCCAGTACAGGGATTAGAAAGCAGCAATGCAACAGAAAAATATGAAAAAAGTTCATCAACAATTAACTATGAAATATCAAAAAAAGTAACAAATGTAAAAGGTGAGTTTGCCACGATAAAAAGACTTAGTACAGCCGTTGTTGTTGATGGAAATTATAAATATGCTCAAAATGAAGATGGTACCGAGAGTGGAAAATTAGAGTATATTCCTTTAACTGAAGCACAAATGGTTTCTATTAATAATATCGTAAAACAAACTGTTGGATTTGATGTAAATAGAGGAGATGAAGTAACTGTCAGTAACTTTGAGTTTAAACCTCTTCAAAAAGATGGTACACAAGCTCCAACACAAGATATGTTAGATAAGTTAACTTATTACAGTGCCCCACTTATTCCTGTATTTAAATATCTAATAGCAGCTATATTGTTGTTTGTTTTTTATAAAAAAGTAATCGAACCATTTAGTAAAAAAATGGTGGAACATTCTGTTGAAGAATACAGTGCAGAAGATGTAAGACTTGATGAAGATGAAGATGAAGATAGTGCAGAAGATACACTCGAAAAATTTAAAAAAGCAAGAAAAAAAGTTGAAGATCAACTTGGTATTGGTGAAGATTTTAATGAAGAAGAACTCAAATATGATGTACTTTTAGAAAAACTAAAAAAGTTAGCTGATGATAAAAGTGAAGAGATTGCGGGATTGCTCCAAACAATGATAATGAACGAGGGTGATTATGATTTTCATTCGAAAGCGCCTGGGGGAGAGAGTTAATGAAATTATCAGAAGAGCAAAAAATACAATTTGATGAACTAGGTATGGCAGAAAAAGTTGCTATTTTATTAATTCAACTTGGAGAAGATACAACAACAAATTTATTTTCACATATGAATATTGAGACTGTAACTGATATATCAAAATATATAGCTACTGTAAAAAATATAGATAAAAATGTAGCAAATGCTGTTTTAGAAGAGTTTTATGCAATACTTCAATCAAACCAGTTTATAAGATCTGGTGGCATGGAGTATGCAAAAGAAATTCTTTACAGAACATTTGGACCAGAGGCTGCTCAAAAGATACTTGATAAACTGTCAAAATCTATGGAAAATACACAAAGTTTTGGTTACTTAACACAAATAAAACCTCAAGAACTTGCTGATTTTATTGTAACAGAGCATCCTCAGACAGTTGCTTTGATTTTGGCGCACATGGATCCAACAAGTGCAGCTGAAACAATATCTTTTTTCCCAGATGAGTTAAAAAGTGAAGTAACAATCCGTATGGCAAATTTAGGAGATATTTCACCTTCTGTTGTTAAAAGAGTTTCTGCTGTGCTAGAAAATAAATTAGAATCTCTGACTTCTTATAAAGTTGAAGTTGGTGGACCTAGAGCTGTTGCAGAAATATTAAACCGACTTGGTCAAAAAGCATCAAAATCTACAATTGCTTATATTGAACAGACAGATGAAGCACTTGCTGCAACTATTAAAGAGATGATGTTTACATTTGAAGATATTATGAAACTAGATTCTACAGCAATCCGAGAAATACTAAAAGTGGCAGACAAAAAGGACTTGATGATCGCATTAAAAGGTGCACCTGATGAATTACGAGATAAATTTTTAGAAAATATGTCTCAAAGAGCACAAGATGCTTTCCTTGAAGAGATGAGCTTTTTAGGAGCTGTTAGAGTCAAAGATGTTGAAGAGACACAAAGAAGAATAGTGGATGCAGTTCAAAAACTTGCAGAACAAGGTGTAATACAAATTGGTGAAGCTGAAGAGATGATAAGCTAATGAAAGATAAATCAGATGCGAAATGTAATTGATACAAAAATAGCTAACGAACATAAAATTGAGCCTTATAGATTTAAAGTATTAGGTGGAGGGACTAGCTTTGTATATGAAGAGGAGAGTATCACTCCTGATATTATAAAGAGTGAAAAAGCTGAAGAAAATATTGTTGAAAAACCAAATGCAGAACCAATAGTAAAACAAGATGAACAACAAAATAAATTTATAGAAGAGCTTTTAAAAAAAAGTGATGAGTTATCTTCAAATATAATAAAATTACAAATGCAAGTAGAAAAACAAGAAATTGAGTTTCAAAATAGGTTAACAAATGAACTCGATAGAGAATCAAAAAGTTCATATGAAAAAGGCTATCAAGAAGCAAAAAAAGAGCTTGCGAGTAATTTAGATGAGATAAAACAAAAGTTTTATAATTCAATAAGTATATTAGAAAATGAAGCAAAAAAAGGGAATGATTTTTTAAAAAAAATTGAAAATGAACTTTCACAAACAGCAGTAGAAGTAGCTAAAGAGGTTATATTTAAAGAAATTAAACACTCTAGTAGTGAAATAGCAATGGCATTATCTAAAAATCTTATGGAGGAGCTCAAAGATGCAAAAAATATTAAGCTCAAAGTGAATCCAAAAGATTATGATGCTCTCAAAGAGGTTTACTCATCTATAGATAATATTAGAGTAGATGCAGATAGTGCTATAGCTGAAGGCGGTGTCGTTGTCTTAAGCGATGTAGGTAATCTTGATGGAAATATATCTACAAGATTAGAAAAAGTAAAAAATTTGATAGAAAATGGTTAATAATGATAGAGGTTAAAGGCAAATCAATAGAAGAATTAAAAGACATATGTGTCAGTATTAGAAAAAAAATAATTGAAACAGTAAGTAAAAATGGTGGTCATTTAAGTAGTAATGTTGGAGCAGCTGAACTTATAGTTGCTATGCATTATGTTTTTGATGTAAAAAAAGACCCATTTATATTTGATGTATCGCATCAGGCATATACACATAAACTCCTTACTGATAGATGGGATAGTTTTGACACACTTAGAGAATTTGGTGGGCTTAGTGGATATACAAAACCAAGTGAATCTCCTTACGATTTTTTTGTGGCTGGACATAGTTCTACTTCTATATCTTTAGCAGTAGGCACTGCAAAAGCAATAGCTTTAAAAAAACAAGAGAATTCAAGGGTTCCTATTGCACTTATTGGTGATGGTTCAATGACAGCAGGTATGGTTTACGAAGCACTTAATGAACTTGGAGATATTAAGCTACCAGTTATTATTATACTTAATGATAATAAAATGAGTATAGCAAAACCAATAGGAGCTATAAGCAATTTTCTTTCTCATGCTATTGCTGGTAATTTCTTTCAAAGAATGAAAAAAAAGACAGAGCAAGTTTTACAATATCTTCCTGAAAGTGCAACTTATATGGCTAAAAAGTTTGAGGAGAGTTTGAAGCTTATAACGCCAGGTATGTTATTTGAAGAGTTAGGGATAGATTATATTGGTCCCGTTGATGGACACAGCGTTGAAGATTTAATAAAAGCATATGAATTAGCAAAAAAACTTAAAAAACCAGTTATTGTTCATACGCAAACTTTAAAGGGTAAGGGTTACGAAATTGCTGAGGGTTATGAAGAAAATTGGCATGGTGTTGGCCCTTTTGATATAGATAGTGGAAAAGCAACTAAAAAAAGTGCAAAGAAGAGCGCAACTAGTGTCTATAGTGATGCACTTTCAAAGTTAGCAAAAGAGAATGAAAATGTAGTTGGTGTAACTGCAGCTATGCCAACAGGAACAGGTATTAGTAGACTTATTAATGAATTTCCAACTAGATTTTGGGATGTTGCAATTGCAGAGCAGCATGCAGTGACATCTATGTGTGCAATGGCAAAAGAGGGATTTAAGCCTTTTATTACAATTTATTCTACATTTTTACAAAGAGCATATGATCAAGTCATTCACGATGCATGCATTATGAATTTGAATGTTATTTTTGCATTAGATCGTGCTGGCATTGTTGGAGAAGATGGAGAAACACACCAAGGAGCATTTGATATATCATATTTGAGTGCTATTCCTAATATGACAATTTTTGCACCAAGAGATAACGCAAGTATGTATCAAGCAGTGCAATATGCCTATAAGCATCAAGGACCTTGTGCTATTCGCTATCCTAGAGGGGCATTTTTTGATTGTGAAGATGTTGCAGATATTCCTTTTGAGTTAGGAAAATCACAACTTTTAAAAGAGGGTTCTAGTGGGATTCTTTTAATAGGGTATGGCAATGGCGTAGGAAAAGCATTAGAAGTAGCTAAGCTACTAAAAAGTGAAAATCTTGATTGTACTGTTTTAGATTTGAGGTTTGTTAAACCTATAGATAAAGGGATGTTAAAAAAACTTTCGCAAACACATAAGCATTGGTTTGTTGTAAGTGATAGTGCTAAAATAGGTGGAGTTTACTCAGCTATAACATGTTTAAAAAATGACTGTTCTTGGGAAAATATTAAGATAACTAGCTTTGAGTATGAAGATCAATTTATAAAGCATGGAGAAACAAAATTGGTAGAAGAGTTTTTAGAAGTTTTACCAGAACAAATTGCAAAAAAAATATTAGACAAGGTATTATAGATGGATTATTTAAAAATATTAAAAACAAATGGATTAAAAGCTACTTCTCAAAGAATAGCAGTGTTAAAAGAATTAGGTAAAAAAATGCATCCAACAATGGAAGAGATGTATGATGGGATAAAAAAAGAGCATCCTTCAATCTCATTAGCAACAGTTTATAAAAATGTAAATGTCCTAAAAGAACAAGGTGTTGTAATAGAAATCAATATTCCTAATGGAAAGATGAGATATGATTATTTAGCAAGACCTCATATACATATGGTTTGTAATAAATGTGGCAGTGTAGAAGATATGGATTATGACGAAAATCTTTTTAATTATCAAAATAAATTAGAAAAAAGTAAAGGCGTGACAATCAATAGACTTGATGTTATTGCTTCTGTAGAGAGTTGTAGTTTTTGTAAAGAGTAAGGAGATAAACCTCCAAACTCTTTATTGATATTTATTATAAATCTGCTTCGTGCTTTCCAAGATATTCAGCAACACCATCAGTCGTAGCTTTCATACCCTCATCACCTTTTTGCCATCCAGCAGCACATACTTCACCATGTTCATCTGTAAATTGCATTGCATCAACCATACGAATCATTTCATCAACATTTCTTCCAAGAGGAAGGTCATTGATAACAGCATGTCTTACGATACCTTTTGCATCAATTAAAAATGATCCACGAAGTGCTACTGACTCACCAAATAAAACATCATAGTCTTTAGAAATTTGTTTATTTAAATCTGCAACTAGTGGAAAGTTTATTTTTCCAATACCACCTTTATTTACTGGAGTTTCTCTCCAAGCAAAGTGTGAAAATTGACTATCTACAGATACACCAATAACATTTACACCTCTCGTTTCAAATTCATTGATTCTTTTTGAAAAAGCAATAATTTCTGAAGGACAAACAAATGTAAAGTCTAGTGGATAAAAGAAAAGTACTGTACCTTTTTCACCATAGTTATCACTTAATTTAAAATCTTCTACGATAGAGCCATTTGCTAAAACTGTTGTTGCTGTAAAATCTGGAGCTGGGTTTGTTACTAACATTTTAATCCTTAATAGTAATTTTTATTAATAAGGAATTATAGCCAATAAATATTTAGAGTAACTTTAAATGAAATTATTTTGCCACAAAAAAATTTACATGTAAGGGTTTTATTCCTTACATGTAAAAAGCATTAAGTTCTAAATTCATCTAGTTTGTTTTTGAGTGTCTCAGTCATTTTGTTCATGTGCTCTGCAGCACTTGCTATCTCTTCAACACTTCTTGCGTTTTGGGTTGAAAGGCCATTGATTTCTTCTATACTAGAAATTATATTACCTATACTATCACCAGTTTGTATATAACTTGTGACAGTTTGATCTGCCATTTGCGTTGCATTGCCCATGACGCTTGAGAGTTCATTTATTCTATTTTCAACATTAACTGCTGTTTGACTTAGTTTTTCAACTTTCTCACTATTAGAAGTCATTTGTTCGCTTGAATCCATAATCGACTGAACTATTACACTAATTGTAGAGTTTATTTCTACAAGAGATTTTTGAGTTCTTTCAGCTAATTTTCGCACTTCATCAGCAACAACAGCAAATCCTCTACCATGTTCACCTGCTCTTGCTGCTTCAATTGCAGCATTAAGTGCAAGAAGATTCGTCTGATCAGCGATATCACCAATAACAAGTAGTACATCTTTTACCTGTTCAGTATCGCTACTTAACTGTTGAATTTTATGAGCTAATTCTACTTCTGTGGCAGCACTTAATTTAATATCTTCAGTAAGTTGTAGTATTGCTTGGTTTGCCTCATTTAAAAAACCATTTGCTCCTTGTAGGTCTTCCTTAGAAAGTTTTGCTTCATCTATACCCGTTTTCATACCATTTCTGATTATATCTGCTTGGTTTGTAGTTTGATTTACAACACTTGTTGATTCTTCTAATAATTTGCCAACTGAAAGAGATGTAGTTGAGAGTTGGTGTGCAATTGATGAATTTTCATTTGATAGATTTTTAGCGTCGGCAATAAGTGTTCTTACTTTTTCAATGAAGTCATTGATTCCTTCACTTGCTTGGGCTATTTCATCTTTACCCACAATATCAAGTTTTCTTGTTAAATCCCCATCACCACTTGAGAGATTTTTTGTTCTATCTATTAAGTTATTTAGTGGTGCTGCTATAAATTTTTTAGAAACAAACCATGTTACTATCATAATTAAAAGTGTTAGTATAGCTGCAGCAATAATAAGATTTACTCTTAGTGCATCATTTGTTTTTTCAAAATCGCTTAAACTTACTTCACCTACAATAATCCAACGCATTTTTTTAAACTCTTTAAATCTAACAGCTTTTTTTAATCCATTTTCTTCATATGTAATGTATCCATTTTTTTGTTTGATTATCTGTTTTGCTAGATCTGAATTTGCAGGTTTATTTTTGAGTGTTCTATGTATATCATATTTGTTACTTTTTAGATTAATAGCATAAAACTGACCGTTTTCACCTATTTTCATTTTATCAATTTTGTCTGAAAGTTTTGATAGCCCTTTTGTGAAGTTTGTTCCAATAAAGAGAATTCCTATGACATTTTTTTCATCATCTAAAATAGGTGCGTAAACTGTTACATAATCTTTACCAAAAAGTCTTGCATAACCTACATAAGTTTGTTTATTCATTATAGGCTCATATGCGGGACTCTTTTTCCCAAGATAAGTTCCCATAGCACGAGTGCCATCTTCTTTTAAAAGGGAAGTAGAAATACGAACAAAATCATCTCCATCTTTTGCAAATACTGTTGCTATATCCCCAGTCAAATCACTAAAATTACCAACTGCTGAAAAGTTATTATTTAAAGTTGTACCACCACTTGCGAGTAGTGGAGTTTGAACTCCATTCACACCTATTTTTTCATCTTCTATAATATAAAAACTTTGAAAATTAGTAGCAAAAATTTTATAAAGTTGTTTAGCTCCCTCCTCTAATGCTCCATTATATGTGTCCATAGTTTGAACCATTCTAGTTACATTTGAGTTTAGTTTAAATTGAGTCTCCTTGTCAATGTAATG
>Ga0193954_1000549_pt1 | contig 21623 bp, 20 predicted proteins | sample BB_5_MG_FD_140340 | JGI IMG/M metagenome (GOLD analysis project Ga0193954, IMG submission 140340) | Microbial mat bacterial communities from the Broadkill River, Lewes, Delaware, United States - BB_5_MG | ecosystem: Environmental > Aquatic > Freshwater > River > Microbial mats | place: USA...
CCTTCGATGAATGAGTGATCAGTGGCGCTGGCAACTCCCACCCAGATAAGGCATAGAGTCAGTACACCTAAGAATTTTCCTGACATTGTCTTCATGCAGATGTCTCCTATTCCAGTCAAAGTAAGGATTTTGCTTGATCTTCAATAGATTGAAGATCAAGCTCATAAACAATCCATTAGAAAAAAAACCAAAAAAATGTGGCAGATAAATTTGGCTGACGGCCATCAGATTGCCTATTCTTTATATATGGAATAAAATATCCTATGGCGCGTGGATCGTATATTAAATGCAGTTCTAATGCAATAGTTTTTGCATTAGAACTGCATTCCATCTGTCTGAAATAGCTTAGTTTTTTAGTCAGGTTTTGTCTTTGTGATGTGATTATTCAATCTTGCGGGCCAAGACTTCACGCGGTTTTCCACTGCCATCTGAAGGGCCGACAATGCCTTCAAGCTCCATCCGCTCGATCATTCTTGCAGACCTGTTATAGCCGATTCGCAGACGGCGTTGCAGCATTGAAATTGATGCTTGACGGCTGTCAGTGACAATTTTTATGGCTTCGTCCCAGAGTTCATCATATTCCTCTTCTGAAGCATCATTGTCTGACGATGATTGGGGTTTGAGGATCGATTTATCGTAATCTGGTTTACCCTGCTTAGAAAGGAAATCGACAACGCGCTGAACTTCCAGTTCTGAAACAAAGGCACCGTGAACACGTTGCAGGTATCCCACCCCAGGTGGTAGGAAGAGCATATCACCCATACCGAGCAATGCTTCCGCACCCATGGAGTCTAGGATTGTGCGGGAATCGGTTTTTGAGAAAACCTTGAATGAAATCCGGGTCGGGAAGTTCGCTTTGATCAAACCGGTAATAACATCAACACTGGGGCGTTGGGTCGCAAGAATCAAATGAATTCCAGCTGCTCGTGCCATCTGGGCCAGTCGGGCAATCGATTCTTCAATTTCACGGCCAACAACCATCATCAGGTCTGCCAACTCGTCAACCAGGACGACAATGTATGGCATATGGCCATGTTCCAGTTCCTCTTTCTCTTCTTCGTAACCTGCGGCCTCAAATTCAGGATCGACAATCTCACTGAGAATATCTTCTGGTGGTTCAGGAGGAAGATCTTGTTGATCCTTCGACTCTTTGGCGAGTTTACGGTTGTAGCCGTCTACGTTACGAACTCCCTTATCAGCCATCAAGGTGTAGCGCCGTTTCATTTCCTGTACGGCCCAGGCTAAGGCAAGAGATGCTTTTTTCGGATCGGTTACGACCGGTAGCAGGAGGTGGGGAATCCCTTCGTAGATCGACAATTCCAACATCTTTGGATCGATCATGATCAAGCGGACATCTTCTGGTGTTGCTCGATAGAGTAGAGAGAGAATCATGGTGTTGATTGAGACTGATTTACCACTACCTGTTGACCCGGCGACCAGAAGGTGAGGCATCTTGGCGAGATCGGAAACGACCACTTGACCGAAGATATCCTTGCCCAGAGCCATCGGGAGCTTGCCACCGTTACGCTTAAACGCTTCCGATTCAATGATTTCCTTAAGGTAAACGGTCTCTCGGTCTTTATTCGGGATTTCAATTCCGACCACACCACGACCTGGGATTGGAGCGACGATGCGGATAGAGACAGCCTGTAGTGCCATAGCCAGGTCGTGCTGGAGGTTGGCTATCTTGCTGACTTTAACTCCAGGAGCAGGAGCAAATTCATACATGGTGACGACGGGGCCAGGCTTGACTTCAACAACGTCCCCTTCAACACCAAAGTCGAGGAGTTTTTTTTCGAGCATCCGTGCTGCCATCATCAGACCGTCGCGATCGACCGGAACTGCATCTCCGCCGTCATGTTCCAGTAGCGATGCCGCAGGCGTATGGTAGGTTCCACTTGGTTCAAGAAATTCAAAGGTTTCCTGATTTTCCTCGATGGTATTTTTTTTCTTCGCTTTTGACTTGTCCGCTTTCTTCTCAATCACCTTTTTGGGTTCAGGAGCGACAATCATCGGAGCTTTGATCTCGAGGACTTTTTTCTCTTTCATTTTCAGCTCTTTGCGAGCCTGCCTGGCATCACGTCTACGTTCAACTTTTCGACCAAGACGCTCAAGCACACCTTCGAAAAAAAGAACCAGTGAGAAGCGGGTCGAAAGGATCAGCGAAACGAGGAAAAAAACAATCAGGATAATTGTCGCGCCTCCGGTATTGAGGTAGCGCGATAATAATTGCACCAGAACCCTGCCGATAGCTCCGCCAGCTTCATTGATCTGACTGCCAAACAGGGACACTTCTGAAAATTTAAGAGCTAATAGTCCGCCGAGGGTGATCTGCAGCAGTAAAAATGCAACGAGTCGAGGGAGGCGGAAGTGAACTTCACGAAATTTGAGCCAGCGCCAGGCCAGATGTAAGCATCCCAGAGGCCAGAGCAGAGCCGTCAAGCCTAGAGCTTGATAGAGCAAATCTGACAGATGAGCACCAAAAACCCCTATCAGGTTATTAATGTTACCGGGATGAAGATTATTGTTAAATGAAGGATCATCATTGCTGTAACTCGCAAGACAGATGAAAAGGAAAATCCCTAAGGCTAGCCAGACGAGGCCAAGGATTTCCTTGCGCATACGATAATCAGCCGGAATTTCTGGGATCTCTTTACTCTTACTCATGGTTCGATCTTTTCAATTAGTTATGTTTATAGCCAGATAAGGACCACTTGCAAAGCCACCTGAATGGCTAACCTATTTAATTCAGCAAAGAATAACCGATTATGCCGATTCCGACTAGTAAACAATAGATAGCAAAACCGATCAAACGTCTACGGCGTACGACGTTCATCAGACAACGTATCGCAAATAGGCCACTGATGAAAGCTGTAGCAGCACCGAGCATGTAAGCAGGGACATCTGCACCAGCAATATGTTGAACGTCTTTCAGCGAAAGGAGCATTGCGCCACCTACGGCTGGCAAAGCCAATAAAAATGAAAAACGGGCCGCTGCATCTCCGTCGATACCACGCAGTAGCAAGCAGGCAATGGTTGACCCCGAACGTGATATTCCGGGAAGAATGGCGCAGCCTTGAACGATACCAACAAGGAGAGCATCACTGTTGTTGATTTGATTGAGCGAGCGTCCATCTCTACGGATCTTTTCTGCGAGGGTGAGCAGGGTTGCAGTGATCAGGAGCATAGAGCCAACAACGAACAGGTTTTCAAATAATCCAGCAAAAAAGTCTTTCCCGCTGAAGCCGATAATTGCAGTTGGGACAGAGCCGAGAATCAGCATATGCAAAATATGGCGATCTTGATGGGCTTTATCATCGGAACGGAAATAGCAACTCAGCAATTTCCAGATATCCTGACGGAAGTATATGATCACGGCCAGCATGGTGGCCGCATGCAGAAGGACATCAAAGGCCAGACCAGGTTGTTCGAATCCTGGGAGAAAATGTTGAGCAATTGCCAGGTGGCCGGAAGATGAAACTGGCAAAAATTCTGTCAGCCCCTGGACCAGGCCGAGCAGACAGGCCGAAAAAATATCCATGTGTTATGAACCTTTTAAATAGGAAATTAGAGTTGAAGTATGACCGGAAGGATCAAAGGCCGGCGGGCAATGCGCTTATTGAAATGGCGGCGTAACACCTTCCGCACCTCAACGCGGAGTTCTTCCCAGTCGCTGAGCATTTCCTGGCTGTGTTCTGTAAGAAGATCACACACGGCCTGACGCGCATCATCCAATAACTGGTCGCTTTCATGATCATCTTCTGGAACAAACCCCTTCGTGAAAATTTCTGGGCCCTGGACAATTTCTCCGGTCGACTGGTTGATGGCCATCATCAGAATGACCAGCCCATGATTGGCCAGGTGCCTGCGGTCGCGGATTTCCATGATGCCGACATCGCCCACTCCTTTGCCATCAACAAAGATGCGACCTGTCTCAAAGCGGTCACCAAGATAAAAATCGTCTGGGCTGAGGTGTAGGGTTCTTCCATTTTCGATTACCAAACTATTCTCTGGGTCTATCCCCATGCCAATCGCTAATTGACGGTGTTTGACCAGATGGCGGTATTCTCCGTGGATCGGGACAAAGTAGTGAGGCTTCACCAGATTGTGGATCAGTTTTAGTTCCTCGCGGCTGGCATGTCCGGAAACATGAATCTCACTTGTTTTTTCGTAGATCACTTCAGCGCCGCGTCGGTACAGGTTATTGATCAGGTCGCTGATTGCTTTCTCATTTCCGGGGATGAATTTGGATGACAAGATAACCGTGTCACCTTCTTCCAGCTCAATCTGTTTGTGATCCCCCAGAGCAATTCGCATCAAGGCGCTTAATGGCTCTCCCTGGCTGCCGGTGGTAATGATCAAGACTTTCTCTGGCGGAAGTTCGCGCATGGCACGCAGATCGATAAACTGATCTTCTTCAATTTTTAGATAGCCGAGTTGTCTGGCAATACCGATATTGTTCACCATACTGCGGCCATTGATCAGCAATTTGCGGCCAGCGAGACGGGCGGCATCGGCAATTTGCTGGATGCGGTGGATATTAGAAGAAAAGGTCGCTACGACAACTCTCTGTGAGCAGGGAGGAATCAATTCCTCCAGAGTTTTGCCGACTGTTGTCTCTGACAGTGTATAGCCTTCATTCTCAACGTTGGTTGAATCGGCCAGTAGCAGTAGAACACCTTCTTCACCCAATTCGGCCAAACGAGCGAGATCCGTTCTTTGGCCATCGACAGGGTTCTGATCGATTTTGAAATCACCTGTATGGATGATGGTCCCAATCGGTGTTTTTATTGCGAGTCCGACACCATCAACAATCGAGTGTGCAGCGCGATAGGGTTCAATGCTAAATGGCCCAAGAGAGAATTCCTGGCGCGGTTTTATTTCGATCAGTTCAGCCAAACGATCCAGCTCAAATTCTTTCAACTTGCTGTGTAGCAATCCCAGGGTCAATTTTGTTGCGTAAATCTGCGGTTGTCCCAGTCTGTCCCAGAGAAAGGGAATCGCCCCAATATGATCTTCATGACCGTGGGTTAGAACCAGGCCAACAATGTCATTGGTCCGATTTTCTAAGACGGTAATGTCAGGGAGGACGAGATCGATACCAAACATGTAGGCTTCAGGAAACATCAACCCGCAGTCGATCAGGAGGATTTTTCCGGCATATTCGATACCGAGCATGTTCATCCCAATTTCTCCCAGACCGCCAAAGGGGAGAAGGCGGATATCTTCTGAGGTCTTAACTGTCATGGGATTGTTCTCCTTTTTTCACGGCGGATGCGATCTTGTCATGAAGGTCGAGAGTCAATTGCTCAACGTCTCGAACTTTCAGGTTTTCCGCTGATATCGCCGGAAATATCGTCAATGTCAGTGGGCTTGCCATAACCCGCCAACGATCTTTCGGCTGGACAGCGTAACTTCCTTGGATTGCTACCGGAACAATCGGAACCTGTGCTTTGGCAGCAATCACCAGAGCTCCTTTTTTAAAGGTCTGGACTTGGCCGTTTGGCGACCGGGTTCCTTCAGGGAATATGATGACAGATGATCCTGCTTTGATTTTTTGAGCAGCGAGGTTAAGGCTATGCATCGCCTTGCGTGGATTGGAGCGATCAATCGGGATGTAGCCGCTGCGCTTCATCGCCAGACCAAATAGCGGTACGCGAAAAAGCTCTTGCTTGGCCATCCAGCGAAATTGAATCGGCAATCCCGCGTAAAGAATCGGAATATCAAAGTTACTCTGATGATTTGACACATAAATAGCTGGTCCATGAGCAGGTATGTTTTCTGCCCCTTCGACTTTGAGTTTCAGACCAGCAATGACGAGACAGCCACGTCCCCAGATAATGCCGAAGATGTGGATCAGGTCAGCACTGATAAAGGATAGCGGCAAGGCCAGTAAAATGGCAATTAAAGTCCAGGGATAAAACAGTAGATAATAAATAAGCGTGCGTAGCACGGAGCCCTCCAGCAGAATCAAGTTAAGCGATATATAATACGGGGTACAAAAGCCGAAGGTCAAATGATTCTGTCAATGTGTCTCATTTATTGCAAAAGGGTCAAAGGTGCGGCGAATGCAAAATGAGGCCAATGGCTTTGCCGGAAAATTTAATCGTAGTGACTATGCGCTGAGTGATATGGAAAAAATAGATTCTATTTGTCTTGCTATCGATATTAACGATTTAACATATTTTAAAAATCGATATATTATGTTGTCTAGCGATTGGAAAGTTGATGGACAACTATATTTGTAAAATAGAGCGGGCGTTTCAGCCTGGTGGATTGAGGCCAAGTGAAGATCATCTGGTTTGTGCTGGAGACCTGTTCGGTGTTTTTGATGGTGCGTCGAGCCTGGTGGCTGATCTGTATGATGGCTGGACCGGTGCTTTGTGGGCGTCTCATCTGGTCAGCTCAGAATTTGCCAAGAATGATGCTCCTCTCATCGATCTTGGTTTACGGGCGAATGAACGGCTTCGATTTGCCATGGCGACAGAAGGGGTTGATTCCGATGACAAATTGGCGTGCTGGAGTACCAGCGCTGCAGTTTTGAAAGTCGGGGAAAAAACGCTGGAGTGGCTCCAGATTGGTGATAGTCAGATCATGGCCATTACCGATTCTGGAGAGTACCGTCTGCTGACAGATTATTATAATCACGATAGTTTAACCCTGAAACAGTTGAAATCTCTGTTTGAACAAGGAGATTCAGATCCACACAAAACATTGAAACCTTATGTGGAGCAGGTCAGGCGGCAGATGAACAGGAATTATGGAGCAATGAACGGAGCTGCAGAGGCTCTGGATTTTTTCAAAGCAGGAAGCTGTCCGCTTAACGGGATCAGTCATCTATTACTTTTTACTGATGGCTTGTTGCCCCCTTCGGAAGACCCAGAACAGGAACACGATTTCCAGTGGATTGCAGACCTCTATCTTCAGGGGGGATTGTCCTTAGTCCAGGAGCAGATCCGCCGAAAAGAAATGAGTGATCCCGAATGTCGATTTTATCCCCGTTTCAAAACGCACGATGATATTGCCGCTATTGCCCTGTCGCTAAACTGAATAAGATCTATAGAGTTTTTCCAGTTTAGAAAAAATACCCTCCCAGGTATATTGTTCCAGCAGGTGCCGTAGAGCCGCTGGGCATTTTTCTTCTTTCTCTGAATTTCTGAGCCGGTGACATTGTTTATCCAATGATGCGATCAAATCGTTGACAAAATGGCCCTCGTCAGCGGGATGTGGTGTGTCGATGGAAATCATTTTTGGTAGATCAATCAGCTCAACCCAGTCACTCGTAATGTCTGTAAACATTTCTGCAATGCCAGGCAGGGCTGTGGTGACAATGTGGCACCCACTCGCCAGAGCTTCCAACAATACCAGCGGTAATCCTTCAAAGAATGAAGGGAGGGCAAAAATATCAGACTGGCGCATAAGCTCTGCCAGTTGATGTTGTCTCAGCTTCCCATGGATCTGTATTTTTGAGTCCATATTTTGGGCGAGTTCTATGATCTCATCCTTTTCTTGACCATAACCATCACCGACAAGATGAAAAATAAAATTTTTCTGAGGCAGGAGTTGTAAGGCATTTATCAGCCAGGGGACTCCCTTGGCCCGGCTGAGTTTTCCTGCATAAAGGATCTGTAACGGGTCGGCTGTGCGTTTATTGTCAGGCCAGAAGAAACGTTGACTGTCATAGCCAGCGCCGATCACCTCGATACGATTTTCATCGATCTGGTAAAGTTGTTCGATTTCGAGTTTCTGAATGCTACTCAGGGCACAGACGGTGTCGATTTTTTGGCATCCGGGGAGAACCAGAGGGTGGAGATGAGAGCAATTATGGAATTGACGCAGATCTGAGCCATGACAGCTTGTCACCATCGGGATATTGGGGAATTTACGTTTTGCCAGCGAGGTCAAAAGCCATAGATGATGAGAGTGAATTAGGTCGGGTTGATGTTGCTTAACGGCCTCAGTTAATCCCTGCTCAAACTTGTCCATATAGAGGTCAAGTTGATCTGTAGAGAGGTCGCAGAAGCGTGTGCTTGGATAAGGCATGACATCGCTCATTCCAACCACCGGGAAGGGGATGTCGTGTCCGAATAGAACCTGATGGTATTGGTTGCTGTTTATTTCTAGACAGTCGACATAATCCAAATCGGAGGGGATGCCCGCTAATAATGCATTATCAAACCCATGGCTGGCTGAGTGACGGAGAGCTGCCTGAAGATAGATACCACTTCCGGTGGCATCTGGTATCTGACTAAGGATATGTAGAATCTTCATTGTGCTGACATTATTTTGAGATCAATTACAGGGAAATCTGCACTGTCTGTTTCCAGCAGATACTGTGCCTCATCCGTAAGACCCTTTACATCGATGCCGAGAAATACAGGCTCAGCAAGTTGTAGTTTGTTACAGCCATCCTGTGTCAGTATTTCTGCTCCTCTGTATTCTTTCATAAAGCGTTTCAGCTGTGCTGCGGCAATCTGAATCAAGCCCTGAACAAAAATCCCGGTTCTGCTTTTTCTGTCTGCAGCAATCCAGACCGACTCCCATGCTTCATGAGCTTCCCACCAGTAGCCGTGGTTAAAGAGATCGACCCCATAGAGATAAGGGACGCAGGTCGACCAATCTTCTGGTTTGAACTCGGGCAGGTACTCTTCTTCTTGTCCGAACGAGTGGCCTGCAGGATCGTTGCGTGGATGAGGCATATTCTGAAATGGAATATAGCGGTAGCCTGGAAACTGAAAGGTTGTGTAGCGTAGTTTTGCTGGATGCTTGTCTGAGCTCATGAAAAAACTCACGCAGAATAGGGTTGACCTGCAGATATGACAAAAGGGTACTCCATTACTGAAGTACCCTTTTGCCAGGGCCTAACATCGGTCGTTATCGCTTAGCTGCCACCGTAAGAGTGTAAACCGGAAAGAACCAGATTAACGCCGAGATAACAAAAGATCGTTGCTGCAAAACCGAAAATCGAAAGCCACGCAGCTCTACGACCGACCCAACCGCGAGTGAAGCGGGCATGGATAAATGCTGCATAAATAAACCAGACAATCAGGCTCCATGTTTCCTTCGGATCCCAACTCCAGTAAGTTCCCCAGGCGTAGTTAGCCCATGCCGCACCGGTAATGATGCCAAGGGTCAATAGTGGAAAGCCGATCATGATTGCTCTGTAGTTGAGGTCGTCAAGGATTCTGGTTGTCGGGAACAACCCGAGGATGCCACCCATTGGTTCTTTGCCTTGATGTTTTTCCTCTTTGCCGATTTTCAGTAAATACATAACGGAAACACCGAAAGCAACAGCGAAACCAGCATAACCAAGGAAGCAGGTGACAACGTGATAAGTTAGCCAATTACTTTGCAGGGCAGGAACCAGAGGATCGATACCCGAATGCATATAGCGCGAGTCTAGTTGAGCCCACAGCATCGTAAACAGAGCAATCGGTAATACGAAGGCACCGATTGTGCGCTGCTTGTATTTCCAATCGATGAGAAGGTAGATCAACAGGATCGACCAGGCAAAGAAGACAACCGACTCATACAGGTTTGTCATCGGTGCACGACCATCTTGTCCAGGGATTTGGTACGATTCGTACCAGCGCAATCCGATCGCAGTGGTCTGAATAAGGAAACCACCTAATGATGTCAGGGTTGCAGTCAGAGCAACTTTTTCACTTTTTGAGGCAATATAGGCGAAAAACAGGACCATTGCAGCAAAGTAAACAATGGTTGTCAGATTGAATAATAATCCACTATCCATCAGTTATCCCTCCTTCTTTTGGGATTCATTTTTAATGCAGGATTCCAGTTTTTGTTGCAGATCATCAAAGGCCAGAGAAAAGCCGGGCTGATTGCGATGAGCGTTCGCTGCAACGGCAATTTTTGTTTTCTTGCCATCCTCTTCCAGACAGACCCAGATCCGCTTGTGGGAGAAGAAGAAGGCGCTAAGTGAACCGAAGACCATCAAGAAACAACCGAGCCAGACGACATTGACACCAGGATCTTTGGCGACTTGAAGGCCGGTAAATTGTGGTTGTTCAAATCCGAGCAGAGCAAAGCTGAAGGTCCCAGCCCGTTTGGCGTCGAACTCAGGGAAATTTTGCCAGACAACAAAAGGGGCACCGCTTTTGCCATCTGGGGTGTTGACACGCAGCTGCATGGCTGGCCCGAAATTACGATCATTCTCGGTAAAATTGGTCACTGCAAAGGTGTAGCCTCCGGGAAGTTGAATTGTTTGGTTCTGGTTTGCTTTAACGTCAATTGTTTCGCCCGATTTATTATCGGTTGCTTTGACTTTGAAAAATGCATTACCAGCTGGGCCATAGCTCGATTGATAAAAGGTGATCCCTTTGTAGGTCAAGGGATCATTAACTTCAATCCGCTTACGCAGAATTTCTTTTCCATCCTCCAGGACAACGAGGTCACTGTTGTAATCTTTGGGGCGATTACTGTTTGGGTAGTAGCTGACATCAAAATCATCACAACGGACAGTAAAACCAAGAGGAACCTGTCCTTGGCCACTGCGCGACATCACTTTGTCGACTTCTGTTCCCTCAACAATATTGACGTAAGCTTTGTAGCCCCAGACGTTACCAATGATTGCACCAGCCATGATAATCAAGATTGACAGGTGGGTGACATAGGCACCAAAACGAGAATAAATCCCTTTCTGAGCAAAGAGATAGGTTTTGCCGTCTTTGTCCGTTACTGTTGGTTTCCCAAATTCTTTTTTTAGCAGAGGTGAGATGCGCTCAATAATGAGTTGAGTCGATTCTTTGCTGGTGTATTCCGCTTTGTTTGCCGAGCCTTTCAGGATGCCAGAGCTGGCAACCAGCATCGGATCTGTCACAAATTTCCATACACGTGGGAAATTTTTGATGGAACAGCAAATCAGATTGACACTAAATAAGGCCAATATGCCAATAAACCAGAATGAGTGGTACATATCAATGAATTGGAGGTTTTTGAACAGTTCATAGTTTGATTGTCCATATTCACGGATATATTCTGAGGCAGGTGCGTTTTGCTGGAGCACAGTTCCGATGATGGATGTCAGAGCCAGCAGCAGCAGCAATATAATTGTCAGTTTTAGGGAGCAGAGAAAGTCCCAAATCTGATCTGCAAAACTTTTTGATTTTTCAGTCAAGGTAATAGTCTCCTATTGAAAATCTGCCCGTTAAAAGGTAACGGATTTGGTCATTAAGGTTGGTGGAACCAACCGAGGAACCGTGTAAAACTGACAGATCTCAATGCAGGAGAACAACAGAGCGTAAATTAAGTAGTGACTGAAGAGGCTTTGTCTGGATTGTGTTTATTGATTGGATATTGTTCTGTGGAACATAGGTTGTGATAATCGCCTGGCCAGCTTTGAATTGAGGTGTAAATGAATGGTATTCATGCGCCAGGGGGTGTGCGTTTTTATTTTGAGTGTGGTACTCAGGGCGGCCTAAGTCGCGCTGAACCGGGTCCGTCTGATGACAGGCCCGGCTTGGACAGCAAGCTGCTGGCGGCGTTTGAGCAAAAATCAGGTGGCAGCCGTTCGTTCTGACAACAGAATCACATACATTCCCCTGAGGAAGTACGGTTGCTGTTGCTGCTTGCAGACCACTAAACGCCAGGACAATGAATGTCAGCAGAAAGATAATCTGAAAACGGCTGTGAATAAAACGATCAACCAATTGCGACCCTTTTGTTCCCAGTACTTTGTTCGTGCCTGATAAAGTCAGACGTCCACGTTTCTTACCTATTGCAGTGAAGCATTGTACAGCAGAGCAGGTTGTTTAATACAGTAAAAAACTAAAGGTCGACCGTTTTTAATTGATCGAGTAGCTCTTTTTGCTCTGATGTCAAGGCCTTAGGGACCGCGACTTCGATAATAGCATAGAGGTCTCCAGCGGGACGTTTTCCTGCTGCAGCGACACCATAGCCGCGTAATCTGATTTTTTGTCCTGGCTGCATCCCTGCGGGAACCTTGACCCGTTTAGGGGTGTCAAGAGTTGGAACTTCAATGGAGGTCCCGAGACAAATCCCACTGTAGGGGATTTCAGCTCTGACCTGAAGGTCGAAGCCATCACGTGTGAAAATTGGATCTGGTTCAATGTCGATTTGCAGATAGAGGTCACCTGGTGCTCCCCCTGATGGGTTCAGTCCGCCTTTACCGTTAACACGGAGCTTCCCTCCCTTTTCAATCCCGGGTGGAATCCGAACTTTGATCTGTTCGACACGATTGTCACTGCGATAATCGACGCGACGTTCTCCCCCCTGCACCGCGAGTCGAAAGGGGATACTGATCTGCATCGAATAATCCTGACCTTTTGACGGTCGTCTGGGTGCATGGCCACGGCCACCACCGCCAAACAACTGGCTGAACAAATCTTCATTTCCACCGCCACCACCGAAACCTCCAAAGATATCTCCGAAATTCATGTTGCTGAAAATATCTTCCTGACTGTAGCGTTGATGAAAGCCTGTATCACCAAATTGATCATACTGACGCCGTTTGTTCGAATCAGATAAAACGGCATAGGCTTCGGTAATCTTTTTAAATTTTTCTTCTGCTTTTACATCGCCTGGATTTTTATCCGGGTGATATTGTTGAGCTAACTTGCGGTATGCTTTTTTTATAGTAGTCGCATCGGCGTTGCGTTCGACTCCGAGTACGGAATAATAGTCCTGTGCCATTGTCTTCTCCTGCTGGTTTGATTGGGTGGATACTATAGGAGTGGATTTTGTTAGCGTCAAGAGGTAGCTTTGTTGTTGGTAATGAGTTCTCGCTGCTTGACCTCGTTATGTTTGAAGCGTTAGGATTCAGCCGATTCCAATTTAACATCACCTATCTCATCTTGAAGGAGTCTTCATGACCCGAGTCGTAGTGGTTGGAGCAGGTATCTCAGGGCTTGCAACGGCTTATGCTATTGAACAGCAAGCGCAACAGGCCGAACTTGACGTTAATGTCACCGTTTTAGAAAAAGCGAGTCGAACCGGCGGAAAAATCTGGTCGATTAAAGAGGATGGTTTCCTTTGTGAATGGGGCCCCAATGGGTTTCTTGACAATAAACCGATGACTCTTGATCTGTGTCGTCGTTTGCAGATCGATCCACAGTTGTTACGTTCTGATGACAACGCTCGCAAACGTTTTATTTACGCTGACAAAGTTCTTCACCGCTTGCCGGAAAACGGCCCCTCTTTCCTTAAATCAAAATTGATTTCATGGCCGGGGAAGTTACGCCTGGCTGGAGAGATGCTGGTTCCAAAGAGGACTTCTTTAGAGGATGAAACTCTGGCAGAGTTTGGCCGACGTCGTCTTGGGCCAGAGGCTCTTGATAAGTTAATCTCACCTATGGTCTCGGGAATTTTTGCTGGGAATCCTGAGACGATGAGTGTGAAGAGCTGTTTCCCGCGTATTTATGAGCTGGAGCAAGAATATGGTGGTTTGATCAAAGCAATGCTGAAGCTCGCTAAGAAAAAGCGTGCTGAAATTAAAGAAGGGAAAGCTGTTGCCAGTGCTGCAGGACCAGGTGGCGTTTTGACCTCCTTTGATGGTGGAATTCAGGATTTGACTGAAGGTGTCTCCAACCGGCTTAATGGTGAAGTGAAAACTGACTGTGAAGTAACTAAAATTGAAAAAAAACAGGATGGATTCATTCTTCATTTGCTCAATGGCCAGACGCTTGATGCTGAAATTGTAGTGACTGCCGCGCCTGCTTATGCTGTGGCCAATATGCTTGATGGGTCCCATGGCGATAGTTCTCAATTGTTGCGTGATATTCCTTACGCACCGATGAATGTTGTTTGCTTCGGTTATCAGAAAGATCGCATTCGACATGACTTGAATGGCTTCGGTTATCTGATTCCCAAGGGTGAAGGTTGTAGTATTCTTGGGACCTTGTGGGATTCCAGTATTTTCCCGAATCGAGCTCCCGAAGGGATGGCTCTGTTGCGTTCGATGATGGGCGGGGCGACCAACCCGGCAGCAGTTGATCTGTCTGATGATGAAGTCAAAGCCAAAACCATGACCGACCTGAAACAGATTATGGGGATTGAGTGTGATCCTGACTTTGTTAAAATTTACCGTCACAAGAATGCAATTCCCCAATATACAAGGGGCCATGCCCAGCGTCTTCAGGCGATCGAAGGGGCTGTAAGTATCACGGAAGATCTGATCTTGACCGGGAATGCTTTCTTTGGAGTCGGGCTCAATGATTGTGTCAACGCATCGAATCGTGCTGCAGAGAAAGTTGTGCAACGGGTAAGCAGTAAACAATAGCTGATTTGAATAAGATTGATGCCCCTGTCACGGCCGCGTTTTAAAATGCGGCCGTGGCTATTTCCAGTTCTTCTGCGTTGACCTTGAGAGGGGAGTAGGTCAAATACTGAAATCCTCCCTCTTTTGAATTTTCTATAACCGAAACTGGTCCGGAAATATCGGTCGGTATCTCGTCGCTTGCTTCCCCGAGGTTAACGTTCACACCTTCTTTGATCGAATCCAGTATGTTGATTTTAGGGTTGGCTGAGGGATGTTCATCAAGGGCAAATCGCAGCAATTCATCAGCGACTTCTTCGCGCTCATCGTCCAGATTAACACGCCGTTGAGTCAAGATCCCTATTCGTAGTTCAAACGCTTCTCGTAAGGCTGGCCTTAAGTTGGATAATGTTTTTCCATTGAGGGCGTTGAGTGTTGAGGTAATATTGGCCAATTGGGCAACAAGGCTTTTCAGCCTGTTGCGAAGGAAGTTTAAGCGATCTGTTTCCGGAAAATAAATTCCCGATGTCAGCATGGTTTTTGTTCCAGAGTGGCTTCCGAGAACCTTCGCCTCAATCCCTTCCAATGCAATAATTTCGCCCCCTGTGATCAAACCTTTGGGGATATTGATACTTCCCGTACTCTTGACAGTTGAGTTTCGCACTTCATTAGCGATGTGAATGTCTCCCCAACATTCAACTGTAACGTGGTTGAGGTAACGGGATCGAAGATCTCCTTTGCAGGTAATCTTCCCTTTACCCATCCCAGCCATGCTGCCAATTGTTACAGGACCGTCAGAGATAATCTGGCAATTCCCTACAGCCCCAGAGATATTAATCCCTTTTGTTGCCGTAATGTTGAAATCATCAAGAACGTCTCCTTTAACATCGACAAACCCGTTGAAGGTGATATGTCCAATTGAAAGGTCAACATCCCCACTGACAACGAATTCTTCGGTGATGGAGAGAACTTTGTTTTCAAACAGGACACGACCTTGTTGATCCGCTATCGCTTGCTTGCCGTCTTCGGTGAAGTGGACTCCTGGCCCAGCAATAATTCCACAGGGTTTTCCCGGGTAGGGGCTGATTTCTTCGCCGTAGATGGTTTTACCGGGGGTTCCCTCTGTGGGGAGATGGATATTGCCGATCTGTTGACCTTCTTCAATATTGGAGAAGGTCTGGATCGACTTGAAATCAATACGTCCCGTATCGTCTTCAGCCAGATCGCTTTCTTCTTTTCCTGTCGTGACAACGAGCTCGAACCAGCCGTCCTTGCCATTAACTACTTCTGTTCCTTGAGCAAGAATGACATTTTGAGGGTCTTCTCCGAGAGCCGCTTCAGAGCAAAACACTGCCACCTGTTCAAGATCTACCGTGTCGGTGATTCGATGGTTTCGAAGAAGTGTAATCAATTCAGCGGGGGGAATGCTATTATCTGTATCGTGTACGGTAATATTTGCACGACATTCAAGACCATTGTGATGGGCTTCAAGGTGGAGTTGAAAACTATCATTAACGTATTCACCAATATCCTTGGCGCCGACGTCAATTCCTTGTTGAACTGTTGGTGGTGTCATGAAACCTCTGTAAAAGGGTCAAGAATAGAACTGAACTGTATTCTAGCGTAATACGTCTATCGGTTAAAGGGAGATTTTTCTTTAATCTTATATTGTTACCATCCTTGAAAGCTTGACGAGTTGTTGTGGGCTGGTTATTCTCCAATTTTTGCAAAGGTTTTGATATGTCTGAAATGAGAGCAAGTTTTAAGCGCGACCTGGGTGAGGTCTGCTGGCGAGAATTACGAATTCACTTACAGCGGGACTCTATTATTCTGGTCTCAGGAGAATTGGATCTGATAGAAACTGCTGTTGCCGTTGCCGAAGATGACAAATCGCAGGTTGAACAGTGGATTTCCTCTGGATTAATCGGTAAGCCAGAAAAGGATAGCTTAGAGCAGTGGGAGGCTGAACTGAGCACGCCTTTTAACATGCTGATCGTCCAGCCTTTTATTTTGATCCAGGCGGTGTCGAATGCCTGAAAATTTTATTTCTGCACTTTGCAGCTACCGTGCCCCAGAGGTTTTTAATCCCTGGGCAGATTGCGATAAGGAGCATGATCTGAATTCGGAGGGACCGCAGATCAGACGCAATCAGCTGCTGCATTACCTGACCGAACGGGTCGGTGTCGCTGATACTCTTCTTTGTGCTGAGGCGATCGGTTATCAAGGTGGTCACTTCAGTGGAATTCCTATGACATCAGAGCGGCTTCTCCTCGGTGGATTGAAACATAAAAATCTCTTTCCCGATATGGTGTTTCGAGGGTTGGAACCTCAACGGACCAGTCACCCTGATTTCCGTCCTATGGGTTTTACTGAGCCCACGGCAACGATTGTCTGGGGTTTTCTGGCCGATAAAGGAATCGATAGTCGGAGGGTGGTTCTATGGAATGCCTTTCCGTGGCACCCCTTTCAGGCTAAAAAAGGATTGCTGAGTAATCGAACTCCAACAGATGACGAACTGGCCGCAGGGCATATTATCCTGAGGAAAATGCTTGAGCTGGGGAAATTTAAACAAGTGGTTGCTGTCGGTGAAAAATCCTCGTCACAGCTACTGCAGCTGGGGATCCCTGCGATCAAAGTTCGCCACCCTGCGAATGGAGGAGCTGGAAAATTCAGAAGTCAGATGCTTGATCTGCTATAGTTTGTAAGCTTCTGGATATCACCAGAGAGATTACGGATACTGTTGCTGATTGATATTAGGTGAAATGTTATGGCGCTTGAAATTATACAGAACCAGATTGCCCGTTTTCTTGCCAGTGAAGCCCCTGAGGTTATGTCGATCAAAGGAGCCTGGGGGGTTGGTAAGACCTATGCCTGGAATACCTACCTTAACGCTGCAAAAAATCAGAATAAAATTGCTCTGGGGAAATACTCCTACGTCTCCTTATTTGGAATCAATTCCCTTGATGGTCTGAAATATTCCATTTTTGAAAATATGGTTGATAGCAGAATGATCGGGCGCAAGCCCAGTGTTGAAAGTTTTAAGTCCAATACTGCTGATCTGCTCAAATCTCTGGGCAAAAAATCACTTCCGCTCTTACCTTCAAGTACGACCGTCGATCATTATCGCTCGATGATCGATTCTCTGGCTTTTTTATCCCTGGAAAAGACCATCATTTGTATTGACGATTTTGAACGTAAGGGCAGGAGTATCGAAGCTCAGGATATTCTGGGCTTGATGACGCAACTGAAAGAGCAAAAAAAGTGTAAAATTGTTCTGATTCTCAATGATGAAAGTTTGAGTGAAGGTTCGTCCATCGACTATGTCAGACTTAGAGAAAAGGTTGTTGATACCGAACTTCGCTTTGCCCCCTCAACTGAAGATTGTGTTGCCATTGCGTTGAGTAGTGGACCGATTGGAACTCTACTTCGGATCAATATTATTAAGCTGAAAATAAATAATATCCGCATTATCAAGAAGATCGAAAAATTGACTTCAATGCTGGTCCCACTTATAAAAAAATATGATGATCATGTTCTTGAGCAGGCGCTGAAAACACTGACAATATTAACCTGGTGCTATTACGGTCAAACCAGTGAGGTTCCCGATTATAATTTTGTCGTCAGCCGAACCAGCGCTTTCAGTGATCTTGAAGAAGATATTTCAATGTCGACGCAACAACAAAGTTGGTGTGCGACTTTGCGGCATTACGATAACTTTTCTGTCGATGAATTTGATCTCCAGATTGCAAGCCTGGTTGAGAACGGCTACCTCGATGAAGAAGGGCTGAGAACAGAGGCTAGCATGCTGAATGAACGGGTCCTCTCCGCGCGATCAGAGGATTCTTTTCAGGAAGCCTGGCGCAAGTTTCATGAATCATTTGCTGATAATTCACAAGAAGTCATCGATTGTTTGTCGGATAGTTTTAAGAATAACGCCCGTTATATTAGTCCGGTCAATCTTGATGGTACAGTTCGTTTACTTCGCTATTTAGGTAAAGATAAGCTGGCATCAAAAATTATTACCCTCTACATCGATAAAAGACAGTCAGACTCAGAACTGTTCAATCTTGATACCTCTGTATTGCCAGGCCAGATAAAAGATCAAGAGGTCATCGAGCGATTCAGGCAGAAATATGAATCACTCCGATCAACGCGGACCATGCTGGAAATTTGTGATTTTTTACTGGAAAATGAAAGCCATCAAGATGAAGAAGAGGTCTTACTGTCTCAAGCCTCTATACAGGAATATCTCGACCTTTTTAAGTCTCAGGGGGGACCGAAATTATCTCAATATGTTGATCTTTGTTTGAAATTCAGCAGGTTGGGGGGGACAACCGAATATCAAAAACTGATTTCTGATAAAGCGATTGAAGCACTGACGCGAATCGGTCGTGAAAGTAAATTGAATGCCAGCCGGGTCAGGCGTTTTGGGATTAAAATTTGATTGAAGAATCTTGTTGATTGATCGATTGAAAATAGAAAAATGTATGTATTTATCTGTCTCAGGGAGGTTTAAATGAAAAATATGATGAAGCTTTTGATCGTCGTAGCGACTCTGTTTTTAATCGGTGGTTGTAGTGGTGTTTACTACAGCGCTATGGAAAAGGTTGGCATTCATAAACGCGATATCCTGGCTGACCGGGTTGTTGAGGCAAGAGATAGTCAAGCTGAGACGAAAGAGCAGTTCTCTTCTGCGCTGGAACGCTTCAGCAGTGTGATTAATTTCCAGGGTGGAGATCTGGAAGATAAATATAACCAACTCAAAAATGAATTGAGCAATAGCGAAGACCAAGCTGAAGAAGTCCGAGATCGGATCGATGCTGTCGAAGATGTCGCTGAGGCGTTGTTTGACGAGTGGAAGGCTGAGCTCGATCAATATACGAATGCGAATCTTAAGCGCAAAAGTGCTGCTCAATTGAAGCAGACTAAGAATCACTACAGTAAATTGATCGGTGCTATGAAAAAAGCCGAATCCAAAATCGATCCGGTTTTAAGTCCGCTCCGTGATCAGGTCTTGTTTCTTAAGCATAATCTGAACGCCCGGGCGATTTCATCGTTGCAGACCGAATTAGGTCAGATCGAAACAGATGTCAACCGCCTGATCCGGGAGATGGAACTATCGATGAAAGAAGCAGATAGTTTTATTCAAACATTAAAGGCTGAGTAATCACAATGCCCCCCGAAGACAGGTCTTCGGGGGGCATTGATAGGTCTGTTTATTTCCTGCGATTCTTCTATTTCATTCCGCGCATACAAGGGATTTTTCGTATCAACGGTTAAATCGTCCCTTCTGACTGTTTTGCCGCCACCTGTGACAGGTGACGACACAAACAAATTTCTTTATGAATACAATTATAAGACTTTTTCGGTCGGAAGGTTGGCACCCTTCCAGGCGAAAATTCCACCAGGGTAACGATAGACGTTTTTATAGCCCAGTTTGCGCGCCCATGCTGCACCGTTGTGACTGCGGGTACATTTAACGAAACCACAGTAGACAACAATAGCTCTTTCCTTATCTTCTCCCAAAAGTTTCTCAAACTCCTGCATCGATTTTCCGTCTGTTTCAGCAGTATTCCAAGTGTTCATATCGGGAATCGGAAAGAGAAACTGAGCTGCGCCGGGCACATGGGCTTTTTTGTAGCTGGCGGTGAAAGGCATGGTGTCAACAAGCAGCATGTCTTTGTTTTCGTCGCTCCATTTTTTCAATTCATCTGTGCTGACGATCTGGTAGTCGCCGCGCTCAACTTCGCGCAACAATTTAATGGCTTGTGCTTCCGCCTTAACCTCTTTTTCAAATTTGTTGTCGAAACTCATGGCAGATGTAGCAACGAGGGCTACGATGATGGCGATAATGATGAAAACTGGGGTCCGGCGGATTTTCATGTTAAGTCTCCTTTGTGTAAGTCGCCCTGTGTCTCAATCGAACAAGGGCTTAGGTTTGAAGTTGTTGATGTGGCGCCAAAAGTACTGATAGCCAACGGCCAGCAACAGCAGGAAATCACGCATAAGGGCACCGCGTAGGTCGTGAAAAGCTTCGGCTTCAGGGTCATTCGGTCCAAAACAACCGCAGTCGATGTCGAGTCCAAGGTGGATTCCAAAAATTAGAACAGCGATGAAGAGCAAAAGCTGTAGGGTGATGAGCAACAGTGCCCCGTCCTTTTCGAATAACAGACCTGCTGCGGCCACAATTTCAACGGCAATCAAACTGATCGCAGCAGGGAAGACCAAAGGGTCGGGAATAAGTCCGTATGCTTCAATAATTGATGCAAAATCGGAAGGATGTAACATCTTTGTCAGGCCTGACACGAGGAAAACGGCCACAAGTGACAAACGGCAGGCATGATACAAACATGACCCAGCTCTGGTTGTCACAGACGTTTTCAGCAGACCAGCAGTGGTGTGATTATCGTGGGTCATTTAGAACCCCTTTTCAGACGTCGATAGGCGAGGGGCAACAGTGATAATGCACCCAGAAGACACACTCCGATAAAAAAGGACGGTGTCAGCTGTCCCTCTCCGAGCAAGGCCGTTAATGAGCTGGACAGTGTGATGCAGGCAATCACGCCAGGGAGCATGAAGATGAATGTCGCCAGGCAATAGTGCCTGAAGCTGATGCTGGTGAGTCCGAAAGCGTAATTCAGAAGATTGTACGGAAATAGAGGAACAAGGCGAGTCAGAGCCACTATCTTCCAACCATTCTGATTCACCTCGAGACTAAGATTTTGCCATCGGGATTCTTCTAACCGATCTTTGACCAGACCACGGGCCAGGTATCTTGATATCAAAAATGCAAGACTGGCACCAGCGGTTGCCGAGGTGATTGTGTAAACTACTCCCCAGAATGGACCGAATATGAGGCCACCGACAATGCCGATCGGAAGCCCGGGAAGCAAGAAAATCGGAGCCGCAGTATAGATCAGCATGTAAACCAGAGGTGCCAAGTTGCCGTATCCGGCAATCCATTGTTGAAGTTTGTCTTGTTCCAGATAGTCGATTCCGCCATAGGATCTGATCACGAAAATGGCGAGAGTCAGACATAATATCAGTGCAATTTTTTTCAGTGAAAGTTGGTTTTTGGGGGAGCGGTTAATACTCTTTCGATTATAAATCTGAGTCTTAGTGTCAGCATCTCTTCTCAGTTTTTGTTTCAGCTTTAAACGGTGAAAATAGGTTGCTGACCCCTTTGCGACCAGTGACTTATCGGAATGGGAATCTCCGTTCTGAAATAGGAGGTCCAAGATATGGTAACTACGGGCTTTTGACGCAAATGCTGCGCTACAGGCAGCACAATAACTGACAATTGGGTGCCCGTTGCTTTCTTCAACCCGCTTGGCTTGCAATCGTTCCGAGTTTTCAGGGACAAGACTTTTAACGCCACCACCTTCTCCAC
>Ga0193954_1000550_pt1 | contig 21604 bp, 19 predicted proteins | sample BB_5_MG_FD_140340 | JGI IMG/M metagenome (GOLD analysis project Ga0193954, IMG submission 140340) | Microbial mat bacterial communities from the Broadkill River, Lewes, Delaware, United States - BB_5_MG | ecosystem: Environmental > Aquatic > Freshwater > River > Microbial mats | place: USA...
CCTTGCATCCCCAAAGCCCCCCGTACGCGGCAAGTCCGTGCGCCCTTCGCTTCGCTGGGGCTTCTGCTTGGCTTGCTGTGATGCAGGATAGATTGCGCGTGGGGCTGTGCTGGGTGTGAGGCCGTTGGGCTGAGGGAGGAGTAGTACATTGTCTGCGCAGCCTTGGCGGGGCCTGGCAAATTCAGCCCTTGCTGGACCGAAGCCTGGGGGAAAACTCGACGTTGCCCTCTGCCTTTGCCGGTGGCACCTGCTTGAGTCGACGTGGGTTCTTGCTGGTGGTGGAGCGTGAAGACGGAGCTGTGTGGGGTAGGTCCTTCGGGCGCGGCACCCGGCCAGTGCGCGGTGGCCGAACGCGAGCTATGCGGTGGCGATGTGTGTGTTGCCGCAGGTGGCTGCGGGCGGTTTACCTTCGGGTCGCTGTAGCATCGACCTCGATTGCTCGGGCCTACACAGGTCTTTCTTGCCCCTTGGGCCGGCGTTCGGTCGCCGCAATTCACGGGCTGAAGGGTGTCTCAGCGCGCTTTGTAGCTATCCGTTCGTTGGGCCAGGATACTCTTACGGGGCACGAGATCGAGCCTGGCTTGGTCGAGGCGCACCGCCGGCTGCTCGCTCTGGCCCTCGCCAAACACCGACAATGAGATTGAACCGCACCGGATCGACCGGCATGGTCCCGAGGGTGCCGCTGTGGATGACAATGCGTCGGTCGGGGGTCTGGCTGTCCTTGAGCCTGGTGGTGGCGCTTGTTGGCGGTTGCGTCCCCGGAAACAGCCTTGATGGCCGTCCTGCCCTTGTATCGAAGGGTGGCTGTGCGACGTCCAGACTCAAACGTGCCAGCGGACCATGGCCGGGCTGGATGCGGGGTCTGAGGACGGCGGTTCGCCAGCTCCAGAGAGCCCATGTCAGGGTCAAGACGCTAGCAACGCGCTCTACGATCCCAGCTTCGATACCACGCCCGGCCTCACCCCGAATCGACCCCAGTTGTGGGGCGGAGATCCGGCGGAACTCGTTCGCGGGGAAGGTGGCGTATTGCCATTTCAGGGTGAGTCTATGCTCGCCTTCCGAGCCACTGCGCCCAGCAACGACGCCGCCGCCGCACAACTCTTCCAACTCGTGAGTGCGGGGGTCGCCGGTTTCGAGCCTGGCGACCGAGTATTGGCGTGCGCGGCCTTCAACCGGGTCGCGGCACGCCAACATCGGATGCCCGGTTCCAGGTGTTCCTGCATGGCTACGCGGGCAGCATGCGCCACTTCTCCGAGGTCTATGGATTGCAAGCAGCATTCGGACCGGCCCGCGCCGAGCTGGACTCGGACGCTCAACCCGAGACGTGGGAACCAATTTGCATCGACGTCGCGATCACCGTCCCTGTGGACTATTTTGCCATCGAACTGCGCGCTATCGAGAACACGGTGGATGGCCCCCCGGGGGACGAGTTCGACGGTCACTTCGTCGACGACGCGTGCCTATTCGTGAACCCGCGCTGACGGGCCGGGCAGCCCTTCTGATCGCGGTGGTTGAGTCATCCCTGCCAAGGCGCAAAATTGCGACTCCTCGCACCCTCGACTAAGCGCAGGTACGCATGTGTCCGGCGTGCGCGCGGCCGCTCCGTCCCTGGGGGAAGCATAGTTTCCGGTCGTCGTCATAAGTTCTAGGCTGGAGCGATCTTAGCTTTGGGCTGGGGTGTGGTGCGCATCAAGATAGTTCGAAGGTCCGGTCGTACTATGAAGGGTTGAGTTGAATCGTCGCTCGCTTTCGGGCTCCCGGTCTTGCCGGCTTTCGGGGGACCGGCGGGACGGTGCGCCTTGGTCTTGGAGGCGGTCGCTCCGCCTCGTTGGGGCCCCAGGGCTGCTGAGCTTCGAGATGTGGCCGTGCATCCCCAAAGCCCCCCGTACGCGGCAAGTCCGTGCGCCCTTCGCTTCGCTGGGGCTTCTGCTTGGCTTGCTGTGATGCAGGATGGGTTGCGCGTGGGGCTGAGGTGGGCGTAGGGGTGCTGTGTTGGGGTGATATGCAGGGTGGGGTTGCGCGAGGGGCTGAGGTAGGCGTGATGCCGTTGGGCTGAGGTTAGTCGTCGCTTTGCTTTTTGGCTCCCGGTCTTGCCGGCTCCCGGGCGACCGGCGGGGTGGGCCCTTGAATCACGAATGCAAAGTTAGTTGACGATGGTGGTGCAGCTTCCGGACTCACAGTACACGCGGTAGGTGGCGCCGGTTGGGCCTGTAGGTGCGCCGTTGCCTCCTGCGCCTCCTGCGCCACCTTGGGCGCCTATGAGTTGGTCGTTGGCGGGGGTGTGGGCGCCGTTGGAAATGTACAGACCTACCGAGGGTCCGCCGGGTCCGCCGGAGCCCGGTCCGCCTGCGCCGCCCGCGGCGCCGTTGCCCCCCGCGCCGCCGCGTCCGCTGTAGTTTGCGCCGCTGCTGGCGCCGCTGCCTCCGTTGCCGCCTCCCGCGCCGTTGCCCCCGAGGGCACCAGTGCCGCCGTCGCCTCCCTCGCCGCCGGCGCTGGGCATGAATCGGTTCTGTCCGGTCTCGAGGGCGCCGCCGGTCATGAAGATGCAGAACGAGCCGCCTCCGCCCATGCCGCCTTCGCCCGGGCCGCCTCCGCAGCCGCCGCTGCCCCCGCCGCCGCCGCCGCCGCCGTTGGTCCGACAGTAGCTGCCTCCTCCCCCACCGCCGCCTCCGCCTCCGGATTCGCCGGGGCTACCGTCGTTGCCTTGGCTCTGTGAGAAGCGGCCGCCGTCGACGCTGCCCATCGGGTCACTCACGACTGGTCCGGGAGCGCCGTCGGCTCCGGGCATGCCGTCGCCACCATCGTCGCCCTGTTTGTTTGAGCCGCAGCCGCTGCCGCCGAGGCCTCGAGCACCGCCCCGGCCGGTGGGCTCACCAGGCTGGCCGGGGCGTCCGTTGGCTTCGGACGAGCCGCCAGTGCTGTATGATGTGCCGCCTCCTCCCCCGCGTCCGCAGGAGTTGCCGCCCGCGCCGGTCCGGCCGTTGGCGCCGTTGCCGCCCGGGGTCCCGGAGCTGCCGGGGCTACCATCGGCTCCGGGTGTGCCGCTCGCGCCGGGCCCAGGCATGATCTCATTGCCTTGGATGAAGAGCGTCCCGCTGCCCGCGCGCACCACGATGCCGTAGGCGGACTCACCGGGGGCCAGGTCACCCGGGAGACCTACGATCTTCAGCCCCTGAATCGCCAAGGGTCCATCAAGACTGTTGCCCTCCAGCACGGGGCTGGGGCCTTGGATTTCGGTGACCGCGTTGGCGCTGCGCGCCCAGCCATTGCCGGCGTCGTAGCCTCCGTAGAGGCTGACCTGGTCACGAAGTTGCAAGCTCTCCGTCAAAGTGTAGACGCCAGCGCCAATGAATACCTCGGCGCGCGGCCGACCCTGGGCGGCCAGCATGCCGGCTTGGATGGTGGCCAGGGGCTGGGCCATGGTGCCCGCGCCGTTGTCATTGCCGCCAGGGGCCACAAAGATAGCATTGGCGGCGTTTCCGTCGATGCCATCGCAGTTGGCATCTTCATAGTTGAGGTCGGGCAGGTCGTCGTCCTCTACGCAAGTCCCATTGCATCGTACATAGCCCGTCGTGCAGTTGCAGGTGTGCGCGGATAGGTCGCACACCTCGTTTGCGCCGCATTGTTCAGTGCTGGAGCAGCCGGGTAGGCACTGCCCAGTCGCCAGGTCACAATAGGTTAGTCCGCTGCAGGGCTCCTGACGGCAGTCCTCCGGAGGCTGCGTGCAGCTGCCGTTTTCGCATAGGTTGCCCGCTGGGCAGGCATCGCAACCACCGCAGTGATTGGGGTCGCTACTGGTATCGACGCAGGTGCCGTTGCAGAGGGTGCGTCCGGCCTCACAAGGCGCCGCGCATTGGCCGGTGCCCGTATCACAGACCTCAGTGCCACCGCAGGTCCCGCAGGACCTGCCGCAGACAGGGTCTGCGCCGCAAGCACGCCCGGCGCAGTCCGGGGTACAGGCGTTGTCGATACACTGGCCCTCGGCGTTGCAAGACTGGTTGCCAATGCAGGTTCCGCAGGAGGTGCCGCAGGCCGGCTCGTCGCCGCACACGCGCGCCCCGCACTGAGGCTCACACAGCCGGGCCGCCCGGCAGTCGGTGGTATCGGTGCCGAAGTCGCAATACTGCGGCTCGTCGCACTCTCCGTCGTTGGCGGAGGCGCAGCTGTCGTCCCCGCAGTCGGTGGTATCGGTGCCGGCCGCGCAGTACTGCGGCTCATCGCACTCCCCATCGAGCGCGGATTCGCAGGTATCGGGGGCACGGATGGCTTCTCCGGCACAACCCGCCACGAGCAGGATGCCAGCGAGCATTGGCAGTACAGCTTGCGGCCGTCTGCCTGGGGTGCGAGCCGGATCGAGGCGGGTGCGGGGGAGAGTTGGCGTGCGTTTCATGGTCCGGAGATCCAAGCGCAGTATGGGTGGTGGGTCTTTGGGTGGCGCTTACTGAGCGAGGTAAGATCACCTGAGGTTCGTCGAAGGTGCGATGCTCCGCGGGCCTTGTGTCGCGGGAGCCGCCCCTCAAGCCTGGTTTGGGCTGTCCCGGGGTGTGGCGTTGACACGCCGGCCTTTAGTCGTGTTGCGCGGCCAGGACCCGAGCGTACCCAGGGCTGGTGACGGAAGCTAGATGTCGCCTTGATCTAACGGCTTCTCGGCCTCGCTGGAGCCTCTCCCAATACTATTGCGAGTCAACTGAGCTTGAGAGCAAGGTCCTTCACCTGGGGATCCGTCGAGCATGATCAAACTGTTGCCTCAGTAGTTGCAGACTTCGCTTCCAGCGCGAGCGTCTGCCGATACTCCATCGCTTCGGCTTTGAGAGTCCAGTGCGCCGCGATGCCCATCTCAGTCACGACATCACGTACCTCTGCTGCGGTGACGCGAAAGAACTCCTTCCTTGGGTTCACCTTGTTGACCTGTCGATGGCCGAAACGCTGGTGAAGCTCACGCTCAAGAGCAGGGGCATCCTCACTGTGAATCATGGCATGTACGTCGAATGGGAATGGTACGCTCGCGTCTCCCAGCTCTTTGACTCGGTCAAGGGGTTCTAGCCGCCGCGTGAGCCCGATTTTAAAGACCTGCTCGCCGAAGGAACCCTGATTGGATATGACATATACGTGGCCGCGGCGAGTCTGCTGGGCCATCGAGAGGGCTCGTTGGTTCTTTTCTTCGGCCTCGGCCAATTGCTGTTGAAGTACGGCTAGCTTCGCCTCGAACTCAACCTTCTGCTCTGCTGCCGCATTGATGAGGTCCGCTTGGGTGGATTGTAGTGCCTTTAGGAGTGCCTTTTCTTCCTTCTGAGCGGCCTTCTGGGCTTTGACGTACTCTCTTTGGGCTCGTTCTTCCTCTCGGATGGCCTCCTTGATTCGGCGCTGTTCCTCTCGTTCGACACGCTTAAGTTCGTGCGTCGCGATTGCCCATCTGAGTTCATCGTTCCGCGCAATGCGGTACTCCTCTGTGATCCTCGCGTTTCGAAATGCGCGTCCAAGATTGTTCACTAGGGCGAAGGCGTCGTCGATTTCTTGAGCTAGCCTTCCGAAGTTGTCATGTCGGACCTTTGAGAGCACTGATTCAACTTTCCCGTTGAAGGCGTCGAGCACAAACTGGATGGCGGTGGTCCGTCGATGCTGTTCGGCGTAGTCGCATGTCGCCGCGCGGCCCTGTCTTACGAGTTCACGGGTTAGCTTTCTCGATGACTTTAGTTCGATTCCGGCCTCCTTGTGGCCGAAGTCTTCTGCAAGGTCGTCTAGGACGGTCTGATTGGCAACAAGGTACTCATCGCCGTAGCCTTCCACGATGTTCTTTATCGCTCTTGCCGTCCGCTTGTAGTGGTCCGCCTTTCCTTTGGCCTCAAGAGCATCGCCAGCGAGGGCCGTAGCCTGCTCTTTGGCCTGTGAGAGGATTCTCTCGGATTCACGGAATGCGTCGCTGCGGAGGGTCTCGGCCCGTTCACGTGTTGATTTCGCCTGTTCAGTTGCAATACGGCGCTCTCGCGCTGCCTCCTCCTCTGCCCGAGTACGCATGGCTTCTGTGGACTCTCGGGCTTCTCCTAGTATTTCCTCCCGGCGAGCCTCAGCTTCACGCACGGCTTCAGCCTTGAAGCTGGCCGCTGCCGCACGAATAGCGGTGGCTTCTGCTGATGCATCTGCGATCTCCTGGAACGGAAGTAGAGGCTCCAGGCGAGCGTGAGTATCTTCGAGATCGGCCCGTGCGGATTTGAGGCGACGATTCAATGTCCATAGCACGCCGACGAGGGCCACGATGACGAAAGTTAGAACTCCTACGAATACAGATGCATTTTCCATAAAGGCCTCAGTGTATCGACTTTCCGGGACTATGCGTCCTCCACTTGGGTGAGTCGGAAGCGGATATTTTGCGTGAGGGGCTATCGGGGGATGCTCGCGGTGAAATGGAGGTTCAGGGCGAATATTGTCACGAGCATATGGTCATGAGGCCAGCCCGACCTGACAGCCGTTGAGCGCTCCTGCGTACGGAACCCGTCGCGGGCCCATCGAAGCCCGGACTCCTTTTTGGGGAGTGTCGTTGTCGTGACCTTGGTGTCCTGCTCGGCAACCGAAGTGGGCCGTGTGGTGCTCCCTCGGGGGGTGCGCTGCGCCAGATGTGCGTCGCGGGAACTGGACCGCAAGAGGCCGATGCTCGGATTCTCGTTCCGCTTACGCTGATCGCGGTCGAGAGCCTAAGGGCAGGACTCAAGCCGCGTCAGATGTGAGCGGTGAAACGTCTCGATCGTGAGTTCCCAGACGACCAGCGCCCAGACGCCTCGCTGGAGGAACTGGAGGGCGATGGAGAAGTCCTGCTGGCCAGCCTGGACGTTGAATGCTCCGCGACGAAGCGGCACTCGTGGTCGAGCTTGAGCAAGAAGCTCTTGAGGTCCGGGCCGGGCCGCGTTGCCGGTCGGCCTCTCGATGCCCGTCCCGAGGCTGAGGAAGTCCATGAGGTTGCTGTGCTTGAGCGAGGCGGCGGAACGTGGGTGCCCCTGGACGAGCGCCGACTAAGGGCTGGGCTTGCTGGTAGCCACGCGCGCAGAGAGCGGCCCTTGGATTTGGCGCTGCAGCTCCCGTCTTGACCACCAGAGCCGCTGAACGGCGCGGGCGGGTCGAAGTCCGGGCAGACCTGGCAGCTCCACCACATAGCGACCCACACCGCAACCCAAATTGCCTCCACCAACCTACGACCCCGGCGACTCCCGGAACAGGTCCTCCACAAACACAGTGATCGTCGCTGCGACGTAGAGGGGCTCGCCGGCGGCGAAGTGGCGTTCGGGGATGCGGGAGGCGATGGTATTGGGGCCGCCGAAGTTGCTGGCGTAGTTGAACTCGGACTGGCGGTAGCGGCGGTTGAGTAGGTTGCGGGCCTCGATGCCGAGGTCGACGTGCCATAGGCGCAGCCCGGCGGAGGCGCTGAGTAGGGCGAAGGCGTCTCCGGTCTCTTGGTACAGCAGGGGGCGTCCCGGCACGTAGGTGAAGCCGAGGCCGGCGCGGCCGATGACAGGCTGGCCTGCGACGGTCCAGTCGAAGAGGGCGTGGCGGGCCCCGAGGTCGGCGCGGACCACCACTTGGGGGATGTAGGGGATGAGGTCGCCGGTGGAGTCGATCGTGGCCTGGGTGAAGCCGAGGTTGAGCAGGCCCTCCAGCCAGCCTGCCCAAGAGGCGCGGGCGCCGAGCAAGAAGGCGTGCCGTGTGGATGCGCCCAGCAGGGTATTGCGGGCCTGGGTCTGGTCGAAGACGAGGTCCTTATCGATCGCTGCGAAGACATAGGCGGCCTGCAGCTGAAGGCGCAGGTTGTCTTGCGGTCCGCCGAGCCCATACTTGGCGCCCACCTCGAACTCCTGGGCCCGCGCGAAGGGCGCAGTCTCATTGTCCGACAGGGCCGCCGCGTCCGTGGAGCGCGTGCCTTGGCCATAGCTGGCGGTGACGCTCAGGTCGTCCAGGGGGCGCGCCTCCACCGAAACCCGGGGGTTAAGGGCGAATCCGAAGGACTGCGCGGTCTGGTTCGGCACGCGCTCGCCCTCTCGGTCGACGCTGGGCTGGTTGGTATCCCGCACGCCGAAGGAGAAGGTCTCCACTCGCAGCCCGCCTCGGATGGCGAGCCAGGACAGGGGCCGCAGCTGCGTGCGCAGCCACGCCGAGGCGTTGAAGATCTCGAAGTCGTGCGCGAAGACCTGTTGGTAGGGGATCGAGGTGACCGCCCGCAGGTTGAGTTGCTCCGAGCGACCTCGGTCGAGCCGGAGCGCGTAGCCGAGGTCGATCTCTTGGGTCTGCCCAAAGCGCCGCGTCGCGAGGCGATAGGACCCGCGACCGCCGACGGTGAGCGACGAGTAGCGCTGCTCCACCCCATCGCCCCGTTGCGGGGTCTGGCTGTCGCCCACAAAGCCCGTGAAGTTCTCGCGGTTTCGCATGCCGCGCACCCCGAAGTAGGCGCTCTGCTCGAACGTGGCGTCGGTGGGGCCCACCGCGCCGCGCAGGCTGAGCAGCAGCCGCTTGCTCTCGCCGCCTTGGTTCGGGTCATAGGTGCCGAAGAAGTCGACGGTGCCGTCCTCGACGTCGTCTTGGCGCACCACCCCGGCGGTGTCCCAGCGGCCACCATAGCCGAAGGCCGAGACCGACCAACGCAGGGCGTCGGTGCCGTCGTCCTGCTCGTAGCGGGCGAGCGCCAGCCCGCGCTGGTAGGCCCGGTTTTCGCCAAAACCCGCGCTTCGGGTCAGCTCAAAGCCGGCGAAGGTGCCGGCGTTGGTGCCGTGCGGCGCGATCACGCCCAGCATGCGCTGGGTATCGAAGCGGCCATAAGAAAAGCCGACCCTGGAGCCCCGCTCGGGCACCCCAAGTTGGTAGGCGGCGGTGCCCGCGAAGGCGAAGTCGCCCTGCTCGGGGTCGAAGACCCCGTTGGTCACCGAGACCCGCTCCACCATCTCGGGCGGCACGAAGAACAGGTCCGCATAGCCGTGGTTGTGGGCGTTGCTCACCTCGTTGATCGGCACGCCGTCCACCAGGAACTCGATGTCCTGGCCGGTGCCGGCGGCGAATCCGCGCAAGAACGTGTCGTTGGCGTGCCCCTCACCGCCGACGTTGGTGACCAGCACGCCGGGCGCGAACATCAGCTGCTGGGCCGCGTTTTTCTTGGGCACCGCCCCCAGCTCGGCGATGTCCACCTCAAAGCGCGATACGGGCGCAGCCCGCTTGCGTCGGCGGCCCTGGATACGTACCGAGCCGAGGTCGAGCGGCGAGGCGGCCGCGGTGGAAGAGCGTGTCAGCTCCGAGCGCGCGTCATCGGGTCGAAGCAGCGACCACGCGTCGAACGTGCCCTCCGCGCGGCTGGAGGTTTCTGTGGGCGCGGGGCTCTGGGCCGCGGCGCGGTCGGCACCGCCGACGCTGCTCAGCAGCACGACCATGAGGGCTATCGAGGACTTCATCGTCGAGCTCGCTCCAGCCGCCTGCGCAGCTCCTTGAGGCCCGCAAAGCGCTCCGGAGCCTCGATCGCGTCGAGGTAGGCGAGGGCCCTGTGCGGCCGCGCGGTGTGCACCGCCGCGAATCCCAGGGCGAAGCGCGCGGGGTCCTCGAGGCGCTCGGGCTTCAGTCCCGCGGCCGCCGCCAGGGCTTGATCCAGCCGGCCGGCCTCCACCAGGATGGTGGCGCGCTGCCCGCGCCGCCGGCGCTCCGGCGTCACCAGTCGATTCACCCGCAAGGCGGCCTGCGTATCTCCTGCGCCTCGGTACAGCTCGGCGGCGGCATAGGCATGCTCTGCGCTTCCGAGGCGCTCGGGGTCAATGACCCGTGCGGCCACATGCGGCAGGTTAGCTTGCGCATAGGCCCAGGCCAGCTCGGCGGCAATTTCAGCATCCTTCGGGGCCGCAGCGCGCGCAGCCTCAAGCACGGTGGCCGCAGCCCGGGGGGCCTTGGCCGCCACCAGCCGTCGAGCCACCCAGCGGCGCTCGTAGCGGGGCCGAGCGCTGACGCGCGCCAGCGCCTCGGCCCTTGTCAGCGCCAGCTGCACCAGCCCGAGGTCCAGCGTCAAGCCGACCTGCAGTCGCAGGAGGCTGGGCTCATCTCCGAGCCGCTTCACACCGGCGGTGAGCAATCGGTCCGCTTCGATAGGGTCGTGCAAGGCGCGCAGGTTCTCGGCGCCGAGCGCGTAAAAAGCGGCGCGGTCCTGCCCCAGCCGACGCCCTTGGGCGAGGGCGCGCAGGCTGGCCTGCGGATCTGCGCCGAGGTGCTCGGCCAGCGCGAGCTCAAGCCAGGCGGCCGCGCGCTCCGGGGCCGCCTTCACAGCCCGTCGCAGGTGCCGACGCGCCGCTGGCACGTCTTTGGCCCGAAGGTACAAGTGCCCCAGCAGACGATCTTTGTCCGCCGGGGGCATGCGCGCCGCGTTCGCTGCGGCCACCGCCGCAGGAAGGCCCTCGGCATCCGCCAGAGCCAGGATTCGGCCCGCCGCGCCCCCGTGGTCCGGCGCAGAGGCGAGCGGCGCCACGGGCAACTCAGAGGGCTCCTGGGCCCACGCAGGGCCTTGAGTCATCAGCAGGGCCACTGCGGCCAGGGCCGGGGCGCACATGGGGCGACGCGGGCTCATTGCAGGTCGAACCTCAGGGTCTGGCGGGCCCAGACCTCCACGGCGCGCCCCCCGTCCCGGGGCGGGGTGAAGCGCCAGCCGCGGATGGCTTGCAGGGCCGCGGCGTCGAAGACCTCGGGCAGCGAGCTGTCGACCACCTTGGCCTCGGCGACCCGGCCAGAGGTGTCGATGCGCAGCCGGATCGTCACCGTGCCCTCAAGGCCGCGGTCCTCCGCCTCGGCGGGGTAGCGCGGGAACGGTCGGGACAGGGCGCGGGGCGGCTCGTCGACGAGGCTGGCCTCCTTGGGCCCTGAGTCCTGCTCTTTTGCCTGGCCGCGTCCTCCGCCACCGGTCGGCGCCGCGCCGAGCGCGGCCAGAGACAGGCCCGCCGGTTGAAGGGCGGGTTGCGCGGGCACTTGCACCAAGGACGCTGTCAGGTTCGGGGTCGGTGGGCTGGGGGCGGCCGCGATCGGCGGCGCGAGCGCGCTCGGGGCCTCCATGGCCTCCCGCTCAGGGGCCGGCGGTGGCGGCGGTTCGGGCACGAAGGGAATGCCGGCCACCATAGTATGCGGCGGAACCGTGGCATCGGGCGTGGTGCGCGCGAGCACCAAGATCAAAACGCCGTTGGCGAGCATGGAGAGCACAAAGGCGATGAGCACGGCGCGGGGTGTCAGGCTCATTCTTTGGCCTCCACCGCGACCCCGACGTGGGCCGCGCCGGCGAGACGGCAGGCGTCAACGACCTCGACGAGGCGGTCCGCGGGCACCGCCCGGTCCGTCACCACGAGCACGCGCGGGTCCTCCACCTCGGCGAGCCGCGCTTGCACGGTGGGCCCGAGCATCCATGAGGAGACCGGCTCACCCGCGACAGCGAGCGCCTCGGTGCCCACCGTGACCCGCACCACCCTGGCGTCGACCGCCGCACCAGAGCTCGCGGTGGGGCGCTCAATGGGGATCTCCGCGTCTTTGACCAGGGTGGAGCTGACCACGAAGAAGATCAGCAGCAGGAAGGTCATGTCGATGAGCGGCGACAGGTTGATGGTATCGCCCTCGCCATCCTGGGCGCGCCGCAGCATGCGTCGGGTGATCACGAGCGCCTCCAGCCGGCCAGAACCTCGGCTTGCAGCGCGTCCAGGTCGCGGGAGAGGCGCAGCTGCCAACTATCGAGCAAGCGACTGACGAGCAGCCCCGGGATCGCGAGGGCCAGGCCCAGCTCAGTGGTCAACAGAGCCTGCGAAATACCCGACGCCACCTGCTCGCGGCCCCCGGCCGCCCCGAGCGCGTCGAAGGTCTGAATCATGCCCGAGACCGTGCCCAGCAGACCCAGCATGGGCGCGGTCGCGCACAGGGTGCGCACCGTGCGACGAAAGAGCGGAAGCCGTCGTCGGATGGCGCCGAGGGCCTGGTCTAGGCCCAGGCGGTCGCCCGGGGCGCAGTCGCGCACCGTCGACACCGCGAGCACCAAGGCCCCGTCGCCCTCGCGTGGGCTGCGCAAGATGTCCTGCACCGTGCGCCGGTCGCCGCGCCTCAAGGTCCAGCCGCGCAGAAACAGCGTGGTGCTCAGGTAGACCCCGAGCCCAATCAGGAGCAGCCCCACGTGCCCGACGCCCTCGCTGAAGCGCATCAGGGACTCGGTCATGGCGCCGCCTCGTCGTCGCGGTCGGGACTGAGTGCATCGCCCTCGATGCCCACCCGCTCGAGGCGCTCGACTACCCGGTCCACCCAGCTTTGCACCAGGCTGTGCGCGAAGAGGGCGGGGATGGCCACGATCAGCCCCAGCTCGGTGGTGACCAGGGCCTTGGAGATGCCGCTGGATAGCAGGCGCGCGTCTCCGGAGCCGTGGGTGCCAAGCACATCGAAGGTCTCGATCATGCCCATCACCGTGCCCAGCAGCCCGAGCAGCGGCGCCACCGCGGCGACGAGCTTCAGCAGGTTGATGCCTCGCTCCACCGACCCGATCTGCTGGCCCAGCGCGGCCTGCATGAGCTCCAGCCGCACCGACTTGGGCCGATCCGCCAGCTCCAGCCGGGTGCGCGCGAGGCTGGCGACCCAGCCGGACCTGTCCTTCAAGGCGAGGGCCGCAGCCTGCGTCTCGCCCGCCGCAATGGCGCTTGCATAGGGCTCGACGAAGTCCCCGTCATCTCGGGTGCCCAGCGCCAAGCGCAGTAGACGCTCGGCGAAGACCAGCAGGGCAAGCGCGGCGAGCAGGGCGATGGCGATCGCCACGCTGCCGCCGGCCTCCAATCGTGAGGCAAAGAAGGGCGGGCGCTCGTCTCCGGCGCCCTCATGGGGCGTGCCCCAGATCAGGGGCACCAGCGGGTTGCCTGCGTCTTCGAAGAGGCGGCCCACGTCGGCGTGCTCAGCCAAGGACCACCGCGCCCCGATGCGTTGCAGGGGACCTTGCACCTCAGGGCCGCGGCCGAAGGCGGCGAAGGCCCCCAGCGATACGACCTCGCCCGATTGGGGGCGCCCGTCGAGGCCGAAGAACGTATCGGTGGACGTACGCACGTCTCGGTCCCACAGGTCCGCATCGAGCACAATGCGGGTGAGGTCGCCCGAGTCCACGGCATCGGATGCGGGGCTGAGGCCCTCGTCCGCGTGGTCGTGCTCGTGATGCATGCGCGCGTGGCTGCCCAACTCGCGTCGAAGGGCCTCGTTTGCGGCCTCTTTGGAGCGCGGCGCCGGGGCGTTGCGTCGGTCGGCGCGGCGCCGCTCTGCGTCGAGGCGCTCGAACTCTATGCGCAGGACCTCAAGCTGGCCTGCGAGCCTGGTGGCCTCTGCAGAGGCGCGTTTTTGCAGGCTGTCCTGCTCTTCTCGCAGAGCGGTGCGGGCGCTGAGCAGAGCCTCTTTTTCGGCCTGCAGGCTGTCCTGCTCCCGGACAAGGGCTGTCTCGAGGTCGGGCGACTGCGTGGCGATCAGCGCGATCAGCGCCAGGGCCGGGCTCATTTGCGGCTCCCGGTGTGGCTGGGGGCCAGGCACTCTGCGGGCACCAGGGTGCGGCCACCGCCGGGGTGCACGTGGTACGAGCCGAAGGCTGCCGTCACCGCGTCTCGGATGCGGCGGTCCTTGAACAGGCGCACTTTGTAGGCTTGGGCGGGCACGGTGCAGCCGGCGCGTCCGTCGGGCAGCTGAACGAGCAAGGAGACCAAGCCCAGGCGCAGCACGTCCACCATGCGCGCCTCGCCGTCCACGGTCAGGACCTCCCGAGCGCGGTTCACGGTCTCGGCAAGGTGGCGTTCGTCGCGTAAGAAGCGGGCGAGGCTGATGGCGGCCCGGCCGGGGTCAGCCCGCTTGCGCTCGAGGTCCTCGGCGAGCGCGTCGAGCGCGGCGAGGCGCGGGGCTCGTTGGTAGGGCAGGCCGGTGGCGATGCGGCCGCGCAGCCCGGCCACGATGTCGGGCAGCAGGCCATAGTCGGGCTCGGCGTCGGTGGCTTCGCTCTGCGGTCGACCCTCGAGGGCTTTTTGCAAAGCCGCGACCCTCGCGCGGGCTTTGGCCACGGCCATCTCCAGGGCCTGCGTATCGGCCGACCAGGTGGCGCGCTGCTCGGCGGCGCGGCGCCGCTCGGCGTCCACATCTGCGGCCAATCCTGCCACCTCGACCCGCAGCGCGGCGACGCGACCGGCCGCGCTATCAGGGGGTGCGGCCACCGCTGCGGTGCACGTCAGCAGCAGGGGGATCAAGAGGGCTGGGCTACGCACGGGGCACCGAGGCTGAGTTGACGCACCAGGTCACAGCGGGGTCCAGGGGCAGAATCCGAGACCATTGAAGTGCGCGCTCTGGCGGAAGCCATAGCGGACATAGCTGGCCAGGTCGAGCGCGCTCGTCGGCAGCAAACCACCGTCGTCAAAGCGCACTTGGCCACTGCCGACGGGGTCCATCAGCGGACCGCCATCGGCGTCGCGCAGGTCGAGCAGGTTCTGGGTGGCGAGCTCTTGCATCGTCACCACACCGTCCGGGCCCGCGACCGCGGCCCAGGGGTCGAAGCGCAGGCTGGAGTTGCTGCCGACCAGCGTGTCCCACCACAGGTGCGGGGTGTGCGGGTACAAGAACGCGCGGGTGGTCTTGCTCGCCTCCACCGCGATGCCGCGGGTATTATCGAGGCCGTTGGTGCAGCGAGAGAACCGCGTGGGCGCATCAAACCCGAGCGAAAACTCCACCGTGGTTCCCGTCGTGGTCCCAGTCTTGGTTGCGGTGCCCTCGATCAAGACCGTCCAGCCGTTGTCCACGAGCCGCTGAAAGTCGGCGGGCGTGGCGCTGATGTTCTCGGTGGCGGCGGTGGCGGCGACGAAGTCGAAGCTCACATCCGAACGGACCGCAGGCACGTCGGTGATCGCGGGCAGCTCAGTGCCGGACACCGGGTTGGCCAGGTCCACCACGCCGGGCCCGACCCAGCTCGCGACCTCAGGGCCGTCGCCGGTCTCGCCGTCGGGCAGGGGCTCGGTGAGTCGAACGGAGCCGACGGTGACGAGGAAACGGGTGATCTGCACCGACCATCCATCCACGAACTCGAGGCGCCCGAGGTCGGTCTCGTCATGCGGGTAGCCGGCCTCGACGGCGCGGCCGCCGCTCATCACGATCTCAAGGTTGCCGCGCCCGGCGGCGTCTTCGCCGGTGCAGGCTGCGAGAAGGAGGGCGGGCAAAAGCAGGAGGCGTTTCATGGCGAGGTCCACTCCAAGCGGTAGGCGAAGCGTGAGCGCATCCCACGATGCAAGGCTGCGGTGGGTTGGGCGTCGGGGTTGAATAGGTAGCGGCCCTCGGAATCGGTGGGCGCGCCCTCGTCGGGCAGGCGCGCGAAGTCGACGAGGCCCAGCCATTCATCGAGCAGCAGGTGCAGGTTCAGCGGGCCTGCGCCGGCCTGGGCCGCGGCCAGCGTGACGGTCGCGGGGATGCTGTCGATAACCTGCTGGTCGTTGAGCTCCGGCAGGTCACCTTCCGCCAAGAAGGGCACGGTGCGGCCGTCCTTGGTGGCGCGGCCTGCGAGGCGAAAGGTGCTCGTGCCCAGGGTCTGTACGGCCGCACCGGCGATCGGACCGAAGCCGGCCGGCCGCAGCTGAAGCTCGAAGGTTTGAAGATCGCCTTCGAAGCCCTCCAGGCGACCCATCGAGGTGCTGGGGGCCTTCAGATCCACCGCGACCTGCGCGAGTAGCTCACCGAGCACCTCTCCGCGGTCGAAGGTATCGTCTGCGGGGTGGGCGACGGCTGAGGGAAGGCCGAGGCCCAGGTCCGGCGTGAGCGCGGCCCGCGCGCCGCCGCCGTAGAGCCAGACCGGCCCGAGCGCGATCGCCGCCTCATCGAGCTCGATGGTCCAGCCGCTCGCGGTGCTGAACCGGTCCACGGTGCCCTCGCTGACCGCGGGCACAAGCACCAGGTCGACGGAGATCGGGGTGCCGCGGGTGATCCCACCGCAGTAGGACAGCACGCTCACAAGCGCGGTCGCGGCGAGCACAGATGGGGCGCGGCGTCTCATTAGGCCGGTGTAGAAAAGTACCAAATGCAATTCGATTGCAAGAACAATGTGGCCTCGTATAAGGTCGATACATGGGCAGAACACCAGCTTGGGCGACTTGTATGACCTTCGTGTCGGCCATCGCTTTCATCGCTTGCGGTTCGGGGGACAGTGAGCCGGAGCCTTGGCAGTGCTCGACCGATACGAACCGCTGGGAGCGCTGCGACAACGGTGAGGTCCTGTGGTGCCATGCGGTGGGAACCCCGCACTTTCACTCCGGTGCAAAGTGCGCCCTCGCGGGGCTCACCTGCACCGAGCTGAACGAGCGCGATGCCGTCTGTACGGATGAATCAACCACCTGCAACCCCGGGGAGTTCCGTTGTGATGGCAACTCCGCCATCAATTGCGTCGATGGCCTGGCCGCGATCCGCCCCTGCGGCACATTGAAGGTCTGCCTCGTCGACGATGCGGCAGGGGTCGCCACTTGCTACGACGAGCGCCCGGAGGCGGCCTGCGGGGGCCACGGTGACCTATACGCCTCGGGCTGTGTCTGCGATGAGGGCTATCGGCTGGACACTGCGGACGACAGCGTGTGTGTAGCGGGTCGCTGACGCCGGGCGGCGCGCGTCCACCGACGCCTCGATGAAATTCAGCCTGGCGAAGGCGGCGGGGGCTCGCGCAAGTACGTTATCAGTGATGATTCGAGCCGCACTGCGTCGATCGGCGCATTGTTGTCGATGACGAGCTCCACTCGTGAGTCTCGCCGATACCCCGTGCGCCGCAGGCTCTGGGCCGGCCCCGCCATATTGAAGCTCCACCAGCCCTCGTGGGTGTGCAGGACCGCCTTCACCCGCCGCACCTCGGGTGTTGATGCCAAGCTCTCGAGCCAGGTGTGCACGCGCTTTGCGTCGAAGACGAGGCTTCGTTCGCACACCCAGCCCACCGCGCACGCGGCGGGGGACCGATGCTCTCGGCGCACGATGGGTTGCTGCAGATCTGCCGTGGGTGGCGCCGACGGCGGGTGCAGGTGCGGATCATCGGGCAGGTGGTGCTGATGCCTTAGGGGTGGCGGCGTCTGGGCGGATTGGCGGTTTGCGACACGATCGAGCAGCTCCAGCGGGATCCGGCCCTGCTCAATCTGGCTGATGAAGCGCTTGGCCGGGAAGAGGCCCTGGGCCCAGGTACTGAAGGCCGCTCGCTGGCTCTCGCTCGCAAGGTCGGCGCGGTTGGCGAGCAAGACGTCCGCGGACTCAACCTGATCTGCAACTTCCTCACGCCGCAGGTCAGCCTGCAGAGTCGCGGGGTCCACAAGGGTGATGATGGATCGCAGGTCGATCGCCTCTCGCACGCCCGGACGGGTGAGGGTGTCGAGGATGCCCGACAATGTGGCCAGGCCCGTGGGTTCGATGAGCAGGCGGTCGGGTCTTCGTTGCAGCAGCAAGACGACCGACATGTCGAACATGAAGCTGGCGCTGCAGCAGATGCATCCGCCGGCCACCTCTCGCACCCGCACGCCTTCGGCCTCCGCGCAGTCGCTCAGGAGCGCAGCATCGAGGCCGATCAAACCGTACTCATTCACGAGCACCGCCCATTTTTCGTGTTTGGGTCGGTGGGCGAGCAGGTGGTTGATGGCGGTGGTCTTGCCCACGCCGAGCGGTCCCGCGATCACGTTCACGGGGATCAGGGGCTTTTTGGTCTTGGTCACGGCCTGGGGTCCGCCACTGGGCCGCCGATCTGCACTCCGCCGCCGATGATGAGCCACTCCAGCGTCACGGGCATGGCACTCGGCAGCGCTGCAAGGCGCGCGCGTTGCCGACATGGCCGAAGAGCAGAATGAGTCCCGCGAACACCCCCACAACTGGGCCCCAGCCGTGCAGCCCGCGCTCCTCAAGCAATCGAGCGCCAAGCAGCCCCATCGCTCCCGCCGCGAGCGCGAAGGTGACGGGCAGCGAGCCGTGGCGACGCCAGCCGATCGTCGTCGCCACGCCTGCGAAGAGCACCGCTACGAGGGTGAAGGTCCACTCCGCCTCGTGCCCGAGCAGGGCACCGAGACCCAACGCGCCGAGGACGCCTGGCAACAACGCGCAGACCACGCAGTGCGCGGCGCAGGTGCCGCTGGCGAGCACGCCAAGGCGGTCAACGGCCACCGAGGGGCGTAAGGAGTCTCTGCGAAAGGACCACTTGTCTTTTGCAACCACACTTAATTTTCTACATGCAACTCAGTTGCAAGAGCAAGGTGTGTTTCAAACAAAAGAAGAGGTCGGCGAGATGTGATTTGCTGGACGGCGAAGGTGGCGAGGCGCGCTGAAGAAGCCTGTTCAGGGCGGTAGGCGGGGCTGGGGTCTCAGGGCGCGGGGACCAGCGTGGCGTGAGGTTGTGGGCCACGCACGGATGGGGCAGGAGGACTTACTCCTCGTGGTCGTGTGCGCCACCTTCTTCGAAGCCAAAGCGCAGCTCGGTGAGCGCGGTCGGTCCGAAGCAGATGGTGTGCGTGCCTGCGGCCACGTCGAAGGTGTCCATGCGGGCCAGCTCGGTGCAGTCCGTGATGGTCTCGGTCTTTTCTGCAGCGATGGCGGTGCCGCTGGCGTCGCTGAGTGCCATGCTCACCGCCGCGTCGTTGACGGCGAGGATGAGCTCACCCTCGGCTTCGACGTCGACGCTGACGCAGCCGCCCTTTTGGCTCATGTAGTCCGTCAGGGTCACGGTGACGCTGGTGTGCTCGAACGATGCGCTGGCCGCACCCGCGGCATCAGCCCCGGCGGTGACGGTCTGAAAAGGGCCGTCCTTGGCGTGCTCGCAGAGCTCGGCGGCGACGTCTTCTTCACCGTGGTTGTGGTCGTCGTCTCCGCCGCAGGCGAACATCAAGGGGAGAGTGAGCAGGGGAGCGAGGATGCGAGTCTTCATGATGGATGGTCCTTATGCAATTCGGTTGCGTATTTGATGCAACCAAGTTGCGTATGTAATGCAACGAGATTGCGATAAAGGACGCTCGCGGAGGACGTCAAGACCCGCTTGACGCAAAACGCCACCGAGTTGCGTTAATTTGGGGTCAGCCCTCGACGCAGTCTCCGCAGCGCCCGTGCAGCTGCACGGAGGAGATCTCGCCGCCGAGGGCCTTTGAGTCCACCCTCACCGCGTCTTCCGGCACGCACTGCACGATCCCACAGTCGTCGCACACCATGTGCGGGTGCTCGGTGTGCTGCTCGTTCTCGTCACGCATCAACTCGTAGCGCCAGACGTTATCGCCCAGCTGGGTGCGCACAGTGATGCCCGCCTTGGTGAGGCTGAGCAGATTGCGATAGACCGTCGAACGATCCATGCCGTCATTGACGAGCCGATCCGCAAGCTCCGGGTGGCTGATTGGCGACCGCGCGCGCGCGAGGCCGCGCAGCACGGTGAGGCGAGGTCCGGTGACGCGCAGGCCACGGGTGTGTAGCAGCTCGCGCAGCTCTGCCTCTCGGCGGGTGGGGGCCTTCGCGCTCATGGTGTCCCTCGATGATGCCGTGTGCGGCACCGTCCATACAAGGCTGCTCGCCCGTCATAGCTCACGATTCGCCTCACTTCGCACCATGACATCCGTCATCGCAGGGCGCCTTGGCTTCGTCGTGATGGTGATGATCGTGGCCCTCATGGCCACAGTCGTGGTCGTGGTCGTGGTCGTGGTCTTCGCCCGGCAGGTGCGCGTGGTCGTGCTCAGCCTCGGTCAGCGTCTGCAGGAGCGCTTGCGGTCCGCGAAGCAGCAACAAGCGAAGGCCCGCCGCAGCAAGCACCAACAGGGCGAGCCAGTTCAGCAGCCCCACCGACTCGTCCCCGTGGCCGTGGCCCGGTAGCGCCCACTCGGCGGGCCAGGTGGCATCGATGGCAAGGCCCAGCCCCACCGAGGCGAGCAGCACAGTGGCGCCGAAGCCGATCGCGATGCGTCGGCCGTGAAGGCGCGTGAGGACCCCAAACGTTGTGACGTTGGTGGCGGGACCCGCGAGCAGGAAGGCTACGGCCGCTCCCGGGGACAGGCCGCCGAAGAGCAGCGCGGCCGCGAGCGGCGTCGCGCCTGAGGCGCACACGTACATCGGCATGCCGATGAGCGCGGCGAGGAAGACACCGGCGCCCGGCGGCAGGGCGGCGACGGCCTCACCGATGACCGCGGGGTCCAGCAAGGCCGCGATGACGAGGCCCGCGAGGATCCACGGGCCGGTCTGCTCTACTACTTCCGACAGTCCAAAGCGGGCCGCGTCACGCAGTCGCTGGGACCAAGGTCGGGAGGCGGTGGTCGGGGCGGTCTGCGCGGCGGCCAGCGGCGCGCGGGGCACCAAACGACCCACGACCAGCCCCGCGATGAGGGCGACGGCCGCCGCCGCGACGACTCGGGTGACGGTGAGTTCGACGCCGAGCAAGGGCAGGGACAGCAGGATCGACTCCAGGCCAAGCTCTGGGGTGGCGACCAGGAAGGCCATGCCCGCGGTGGCCGGCAGGCCCGCTTGCACAAGGCCCCGATAGACCGGGACCACTCCGCACGAGCAGATGGGGATCGGTAGCCCAAAGAGCACGCCGCGCGCAGACTGTGAAAGGGCCGAGCCGCGCGCGGCCCATCGCACGGTGGCGTGCGGCAGCTGGGTGCCCACTAGGCCTGCGAGCAAGTAGCCCAGCAGGAGTGCGGGCGCGGACTCCAAGATGAGGTGCAGCAGGGCCTGGGGCACGTCTCTGGACCCCGCGTAGGCGCTCGCGCTCTCGACCTCCATGGGCAGCCAGACGAGCAGGACCAAGGCGAGCAGGGCGCCCGCGGTCTCCGCAATCGGGGCTCTGGGCGCGTCTTTTTGCACCAGGCCGTGTCCGGTGAGCACGTGCAGCAGGGACCCTCCGACGAAGGCCTCTACCAAGGCCATCTGGGCTGGGCTGGCGAGCGTGGTGGCCGCCGAACCCAGGCCGTAGCCGGCAAGGGTGAAGATGCCGACGGCGAGCAAGACCAGGCCCGCGACCACGGGTCCCCGTCGGGGCGCGACCGTCCACCATACGAAGAGGCTGACCGGCACGCGGTGGATCAGCACGGCCAGGGCCAGGGAGCTGTGCTTTTCATCCGCGTGCGCGTAGGTGCCGATCGCCGCGCCATCCATCATCACGTGCAGCATCAGCCCCACGACGGCGACGCCGATCACCCACGAGGAGCCCTGGCGGATCGCGCGCCCAGGCAGGGCCTCCAGCGCCCACGGCAGTGCAAAACCCGCGACCGCCGCGAGCAGCGCGAAGCCGCCCGCCTGCTCTATGGCGTGCGGAACGAGGTGGAAGACCACCAGCACGCCGACCATGACCACCACGAACCCGTCGAGCGCAGGTCGTGCCCAGCGCACCCCGCGGGCCAGCCGGTCGAGGCTGGGCGCCAGCGGCAGGGCGACCAATGAGGCGCCGAGGTAGAGGGCGGTGTCCATGGACCTAGATGCACCTCAGTTGCATCTGCCCTCGCGTGTCAAACCAAACCGAGGGTCTGGGAGTTTCCCTGGTGGTCGTGGGGCTTTTGCACGCGAGTCGCTACGCTTTCGGGCTCCCGGTCTTGCCGGCTTCGGGGGACCGGCGGGGTGGGGCGTCTTGGTTCTGATCGGCGGTTGATCCGCC
>Ga0193954_1000551_pt1 | contig 21531 bp, 15 predicted proteins | sample BB_5_MG_FD_140340 | JGI IMG/M metagenome (GOLD analysis project Ga0193954, IMG submission 140340) | Microbial mat bacterial communities from the Broadkill River, Lewes, Delaware, United States - BB_5_MG | ecosystem: Environmental > Aquatic > Freshwater > River > Microbial mats | place: USA...
AATTAAAAGGTTTATTTGCTCGATACGCTACTGTTGTCCATAATAATGACTTTGTGATGTTCCTCTAACTATCGTAACGAAAGGGGTAACCATGGGAAAGTACGACACAGCAAATCTGCGAAACCTAGGCGTTGTTGCACATGGAGGGGCGGGAAAAACGTCCCTAATTGAAGCCATGTTGTTTAACACTGGCATGACCGATCGACTTGGCAAGGTCGATGACGGTAGTTCAAATATGGACTTTGAGCCAGAAGAGATTAAGCGCCAAATTACCATCAGTTCAAGCCTTCATCATTGTGCGTGGGAAAACCACAGCCTTCACCTTGTTGATACTCCCGGCTACTCTAACTTTTTACACGATACCCGCAATTGCTTAAGAATTTTAGGCGGCGCGGTGATGATCGTTTCTGCCATCTCAGGCGTTAAAGCACAAACACAAAAAATATGGGCGTGGAGCCAAGAGTTTGAAGTGCCGATGGTTGCCTTTGTCAATAAGATGGACCGTGAGCGCGCCGACTTTTTGCGCGCCGTCGATGATATGGAAAAAAATCTTGGTTGCCGCGGTGTCCTCGTGAATATGCCGATGGGACAAGAGAGTGATTTTAACGGTATTGTTGACTTGGTGTCGATGACGGCACGCACGTTTCAGTTTGATGAAAAAGGGACCTATGTTGAAAGCGAGATCCCTGAAGCATATCGCGATGAAGCCGCTCGTTTGCGCACCGTGTTGCTCGAAGCGGTTGCTGACGCAGATGATGCGTTGATGGAAAAATACCTCGAAGGGGAAGAACTCTCTCGTGAAGAGGTGCTGCGCGGTTTGCGCGAAGGTACGTTAACGGGAGTGTTTACCCCTGTGCTCTGTGGTAGCGCTACGGCGAATATTGGTGTTCGTCAGTTGCTCGATTACGTCACTCACTGTTTACCTTCCCCCCTTGATAAAGGGGTGCAGATTGGCACACGACCAAGTTCTGATGAGATGGTTGAACGGCAACCCAGCGAAAGCGAACCGTTCTCGGCGATGGTGTTTAAAACCAATAGCGACCCGTTTACGGGTAAGTTGACACTGTTTCGTGTTTATTCTGGCGAACTAGCTTCCGATTCATCGGTTTATAACTCCAGTAAAGAGGTGACTGAACGCGTTGGTCAACTGTATCAATTGGAGGGGAAAAAACAGGTTGCTATTGATAAGGCTGTTGCGGGCGATATTGTTGCTGTGGCTAAAATGAAGGAAACGGCGACGGGTGATACCTTATGTAGTGAAACCGATCCGATTGTCTTTGAGAGTTTACTTCAGCTCAAGCCAGTGATTTCGTTTGCCCTTAAAGCCTGTAGTAAAAACGATGAAGATAAAATTCATTCCGGTTTGCAACGTTTGATTGAAGAGGATCCAACTTTACAGGTGACTCGTGATGAGCAGACCCATGAATTGATTTTATCAGGGATGGGGCAGGTCCACATTGAAGTCGCTGTTGAAAAGTTGAAGCGCAAATATAGTGTGTCGGTCGAGTTAGAGTTGCCGAAAGTCCCTTACCGTGAAACCATTAAAGGTAGGACAAAGCTACAGAGTAAATATAAAAAACAATCCGGTGGTCGTGGCCAATACGGCGATGTCTGGTTAGAGATTGAACCGCTGAGTGCTGGCGATGGTTACGAATTTGTCGATAAAATTGTTGGTGGTGTTGTGCCGCGACAATATATCCCTGCTGTAAATAAAGGGGTTGAAGAGGCGCTCGTGAAAGGAAGCCTTGGTGGTTATCCTGTTGTCGATGTTAAAGTCACCTTGTTTGATGGTTCGCATCACTCCGTCGATTCCTCGGAGATGGCGTTTAAAATTGCTGGATCAATGGGTCTTAAAAAAGGCTTGGAACAGGCGCGTCCTGTTTTACTTGAGCCAATCATGCGTATGGAAGTGATTGTTCCTGACGATTATATCGGCGATGTCATTGGTGATATCAATTCACGCCGAGGTAAAGTTCTTGGCGTTGAACCACAGGCGGGCAGTCAAGCCATTGTGACTCAGGTGCCTATGGCTGAAGTGCTACGTTACGCTCCAGAGCTGCGCTCTATGACCTCAGATCGTGGCTTGTTTACCACTGAATTCTCTCATTATGAAGAGGTTCCATCACATTTAACAGCTAAAGTTTTGGCTGCTCGAAACGAAGAGGATAGTTAAGATTGTCTGAGAACAAACACAACGAAAAGCCGGCGCAGCGACTTCAGGTTTCGAAAGAAGTTGCTGCGTTGTTTGCTAAGGATGCTGATCCCACGTATCAGATGAAAGTTGCTCGCGGGCATGGCACCCTGAATAGTATCGATCAAGCCCATGCGCTTTTTTTATTTTCTTTGCATGGTAGTGATGAATTAAAAGAGCTGGCCCATCAATCAATTCTGCAAAGCACAAATAGTGCGTTGCGTCCTGTCCTTGAAAGCCCTACCCAGCACCCTCGTGTGCTCGATTATATTGCTCGTGTGCGTATTGAAGATTTAGGTACGCTCGTTTTGTTACGACGCAACCCTGCTGTACTTGATGAAACGTGGGTTTATATTTTCACAAACTGTAGTTATGAGATCCTTAGCCATTTTTGCGATGAAACCTTTGTCCAAGGTTTTCCGCCAGTTGTACGGGCAGCAGTGCTGGAGAACAAACAAGCCGCTGACGATATAAAAGAGCACATTAAAGCGACTCTCGATGTTGTTTCTGAGCAACCGTTTGTTCCCGAGGACGATGACGATATTGTTGATGAGGATGAATTTGCTGGTGAATATGAAGATACCCAGAACATCAATAAACAGAAGATGGTTCTTGAACTCGGTATGTCTGAAAAAGTAAAAATGGCTATGACGGGTGATAAAGAGTGGCGCAGTATCTTGGTCAAAGATTCAAATAAAACCGTGAGTAGTGCCGTATTGAAAAATCCCCGTATCACTGATGGTGAAATTTTGTTTTTAGCACAAAATCGCAGCAGTAGTGAGGATGTGATTCGTGAGATTCTTCTCAATCGTGAATGGCTAAAAAATTATGCTGTTCGTCACGCATTGGTGATGCATCCACGCACTCCACTTCCTAAGGCCATCCGCTTTTTATCAACCATGAATGATAAAGATATACGTATGTTGGCTAAGAGCCGTAATGTCTCATCGGCCATCGTTAACAACTGTCGGCGCATGTTGGCGGCAAAACAAAAACGTTAATGACAAATCGTTGCCGATGTTGTGTTGTTTTGGTTTGACTGTACTATTTTTACTATGTTATTGAGAAACTCTTTTAACGTAATCGTTGTGAATTTTCGACCCATTTATCCACAAGAAAGATATCTTTCATGTCAGAAACAATGCACTTCACCGTTGGTGGTATTCTTGAAGAGATGGCCCGTCGTTTTCCTACCAATGATGCTCTCGTTTATCCTGAACGTGATATTCGCTATAATTACCAGCAATTTGATACGCTGTGTGATCGTGTTGCCAAGGGGCTGTTGGCAATGGGAATTAAGAAAGGCGATCATCTGTCTATTTGGGCTACGAACGTTCCTGAATGGGTCATTATTCAATTTGCTTCGGCTAAAATTGGTGCAGTGTTGGTGACGGTCAATACCAGCTATAAATCGTCCGAGCTGGATTATGTTCTTAAACAGTCCGATTCAAAAATGTTGTTTTTGGTGGATGGTTTTAAAGATACCAATTATATCGATACCGTTTATGACGTTGCTGCCGAGGTCATTGATAGCGACGGTTCAGAGTTGACTTGTGCCGCGCTGCCTTGTTTAAGGCATGTGGTCTACATTGGTGACGAAACACCAAAAGGGATGTCGAACTTTAACGCTATTGAAGCGTTGGGCGAAGAGGTCTCCGATGAAGAGTATAATAAGGTGCGCGCCTCTCTTGATGAGAACGAAGTGATCAATATGCAGTACACCTCTGGGACCACAGGTTTTCCAAAAGGGGTGATGTTGACGCACCACAATATTGTTAACAATGGCTACAATATTGGCGAATGTATGCGTTTTACGGAGCTAGACCGTTTGTGTATTCCTGTTCCGTTTTTTCATTGTTTTGGTTGTGTCCTCGGAGTTTTGGCTTGTGTCACTCACGGTTCGACCATGGTTCCTGTCGAGACTTTCACCGCAGAAGCAGTGTTAGCAACCGTTGAAGCTGAAAAGTGTACTGCGCTTCATGGCGTGCCAACGATGTTTATTGCTGAACTGGAGCATCCTAGCTTTGATCGTTTTGATTTAACCAGTTTACGTACGGGGATTATGGCAGGGTCGCCTTGTCCTATCGAAGTGATGAAGCGAGTCATTCGCGATATGCATATTTCTGAAATCACCATCGCTTACGGACAAACCGAAGCGTCACCCGTTATTACTCAAACCCGTACTGATGACCCTGTTGAGTTGCGCGTTGCCACTGTTGGTCGGGCATTGCCCAATGTTGAGGTGAAGATCGCAGATATTGAAACAGGTGAAACCCTCGCTGCGGGAAAGCAGGGTGAGTTGTGTTGCCGTGGTTATCTTGTCATGAAGGGCTACTATAATCTCCCCGAAGCAACGGCTTTGGCTGTTGATAGCGAGCAATGGTTGCATACGGGTGATTTAGCTGTGATGGATGAGAATGGTTATTGCAAAATTACTGGTCGGATCAAAAATATGATTATCCGTGGTGGGGAAAATATCTACCCACGTGAAATCGAAGAGTTCCTCTACACCCATCCTGCGGTATCTGATATTCAAGTGTATGGTGTTCCTGACCGTAAGTTTGGTGAACAAGCGATGGCAGCGATTAAGGTGAAAGAGGGGCTTACTCTCACCGAAGAGGAAGTGAAGACTTTTTGTAAGGGGCGCATCGCTAATTACAAAATTCCGTACTACATTAAGTTTGTTGATGAATATCCGATGACGGCGAGTGGGAAGATTCAAAAGTTTAAGTTACGAGAGATGGCGATTAAGGATCTGCAACTCGAAGATGCAGATCAAGTCGAAATGGCATAGAGTTCTCAATCAGGCATCCACAACGTGGATGCCTGATTGCGTTATAGGGGAATAAAAACCAAGGAGCTGGTATGACAATCACACCAAAGCAGGAATTAGACCAACGCTATCAAGCATTACAGCATCACTTAAGAGAGCAGGGGATCGATGTTGCTCTGTTATTGCAAAACGCTGATCTTTTCTACTTCACCGGTTCAATTCAACAAGGGGTGCTTATTGTTCCATCTCAAGGAAAGCCTGTTTATTGTGTGCGTAAAGAGCTAGCACGGGCGAAAGCTGAGTCCCAGTTGGAAGTGATCATCCCTTTGAAAAGCCCACGCGGTTTACCGGATATCATGGCAGCTCATGGAATAGCGTTACCTAAGGTGATGGCTATGGAATTGGATGTGGTTCCTGTTGCCACCTATAATCGTTTTGTTAAGCCCTTTGCTGGCGCTGACGTACGTGATGTGACAGGTTTATTGCGTTTGGTGCGGATGGTTAAGTCAGAGCATGAGCTCGGTTTGATGCGTGAGGCAGCCAAGCAAGAAGAGGTGATTTACCAACGGGCTAAGTCGATTATTCGTGAAGGGATGACCGACTTAGAACTTTCCGCTGAGTTGGAGTTTGCTGCCCGTTTAAGCGGTCATCAAGGGATCACCCGTATGCGTGCCTTTAACTCTGAGTTTTACTGTGGCCACGCATTCTCTGGAACGGCCAGTTCCACGCCAGCCTTTAGCGATACCCCCCTCGGTGGACCGGGTGTGACTCCGGCAGTGGGACAAGGAGCAGGTAATAAGGTGATTGGTCGTAACGAACCGATCATTGTCGACTTTCTCGGTGCCGCAGATGGTTATCTTTGCGATCAAACGCGTACCTTCTGCATTGGCGGTCTTCCTGAAAAGTTGACTCAAGCGTATGAGGATATGGTCAAAATACAGCAACACATGGTTTCGATTGCCCGGCCTGGAATAAGTTGGGGGGCTGTATATGACAGCTGTTATGAGTTAGCGTGTGAACTTGGATATAAAGATTCATTCATGGGCGTTGCTGGCGCTCAGGTGTCATTCATTGGTCACGGAGTTGGCACTGAACTCGATGAATATCCGTTTATCGCCCGTGGTTTTAACGAGCAGTTACTGGAAAAAAATATGACTTTCGCCTTTGAACCAAAAGCGGTGTATGCCGACCTCGGAGCTGTGGGGGTTGAAAACACTTATGTCGTTACCGATGATGGTGTTGAGCCGTTGACGTTTTCGAGTGAAGAGCTTGTTGTTCTATAAGGATTGTGTTGTTGCAAATTTGACGTGAAAGGCCAGCTCTCGTTGTGAGAACTGGCCTTTTGTTGTTTACGTCAACCGATATGCTACAACGCATCAGTCAGGACAATACCCACACCAATACGGTTGACCGAAGCATCATAATCGATAAGGCTTTCACCGTAGCCGTTAAAATATTGGACATACCCTTTGAGGTGTTGCGTGAGAGGGAATGTCCAATCAAGTTGAACCGCACCCTTGTTGCCAGAGGTGCGCAAGTTGTTGCGCAGTAATATAGAAAAAACATGATCATCGAGTTTATATCCTGCGGTGATCTCACCATAGCCCATAAATCGATCGATGTCGGGGTTGTCATCACCCGAAGGATCGGTCTCTGAGCTCTTCTTGTCTTCTGGTAGTCGATACCACGGCTTAAAGGCGATGGCGAAATTACCACGCTCAAAGGTGGAGAGTAAGTAGACACGGTTCCAGCTGCGTGAACGAGAGCCCCCTTGGCCGTTTGACTGATGTACAACACCAAGAGTGTTATACGTGTTTTTGAATCCTAAAAGTTCCCGTTGACTCTTAAAGGTCAGAAACATTTCAGGTTCGTGGTTTGAATCACGAAATGGACTAGAATAAGTATCGTTATAAGCTTGCCAGAATGAGATGTTTGTGTACGCACCCCACAAGTCAGCATCACCAATTAAGTTGTTCCAGATGGGAAATTTAAAGCTGATTTGGAATTTTGCTTCGATGTTCTCAACTTCGTCGTTATCAACTTCAAAAGGGCCACCGTTGGTGTTGTTGTTGTATGTAACAGGCAATAGGTAGTTACGCCGATGCGCTGTTAATGTAAACGGATTGTGCTCCCCCACCTCTTCGACATCAAATCGTTGTTCAAGTAGGCTAACAGGCTGTTGAATGCTATCCGTGTTGGCAATGGTTGCTTGCACTGCACTCCGCCCCGCAGTTGTCGAACAGCGTAGCCGAAGCTCACCAACACTCAGTTCTTCAAATAAGCCACTTTGTAGTGCATTGATCATGCACGTTTGGCTGTGGTTTTGTTCTAGCGCCAAACTAGAGGTTGCACCTGCGAGTAGGGCAAGTAAGGCTAAAAGAGGGGCTGTACGTTTGAATAAGATCATTGTTGATATCTCCACATTTCAACTGTTCGAACTAAAAGAATCGTCCAACCTGTAGGACCGCCGAGTTCATACCACGATTGTCGCTGTGAAATCCACCATTAGAGAGATGGTGCAGGCGGCAAGCAATAAACCAAGGTGGTCCGTCATTGAAGCTGATTTCGCTACCAATTCCGAGAAGGGGATTGAAGTTGATGCGCATCCCTTGGCCATCAACTTGATAGTCACTATAGTTTAGGCCAATTCCAGCTTCGACATAGGGGCGCATGGTGGATGTTTTAAGAGCGTCGGAAAAATACAGCGCCAGCATGTTTAGCGATATCTGTGCGCGAGCATGAGGAGTGCTCGCTATCCCCGCCGCCCCTTCAACTTTAAAACGTAAAAGCTCTGGTGCGTGGTGGGGCCAGATACGATCATAGTCAAACAGAGCAATGGCCGCCCCTTGAACAAATTGAATTTCATTTGTTGGCGAGTAGGAGTGTCCGCCATTAACGGCCAACGCGTAGCGTGTTTCGCTAAACCTTCGCTGAGCATCCTCTTGCGCATACGCTGTCGCTGTGCTCAGTAGCACAGTTAAAACGAGAATTATTACAATATGAGTTTGACCTGTTTTAATCATAATTTTATCCCTCGGCTGAGCGTGGTTGTTGCTGGCGCTGTTTCAGCTATTCGTTATCTTTCTAAGTTGCTGTCGCGATGGCCGTCGTTTGGAGTTGTTGGTCGTAAGTAGTTGAACGTTTGATCAAACAAGTTTGGGTTGTCAAAGTGATCGCGACCGATCAAGGTGATGGGCTGATGTCCACGCTGACGCATGCTACCAACGGCTTTAATCCCCATCGGGTAGAGGAACAGTGCTTCAGCGCGGCTGGTGTCCGGAACAATGCCGTGGGCGTTAAACAGGTTACTGATGTTGCCCTCGTCATCTGCGAGCTGTTCAAGCTCGTTATAGGGGCGCAGCTGATAGGGGTGATGTGCCTGAACATCCTCTTGGGCTACGCTGACGTGAAGTATTTGCTGACTGTCAGAGAGAATGAATTCCAGACGTTGCTGCTCTGCCTGCTGCGGCAGGTGCTGTAAAATTTGCGCACTACGTTCAGAACGTCGCAGGTTTTGTGTGTCAAACAACTGGGCGTCAGGGATAAAGCCATGATAACAACCACAGTTTTTAATAAGGTCGACCATCGCCAGTTCGCCAGAACGGCGCAAGGTATAGCGTAAGGTGAAACCGTCGAGATTCCCTCGCGCCCACCAAGCTATGTTCTTACTGCGGTTACTGGCATACCAAAAAACATAGTTGATTTGAATCGTTGGTTGCCCCTGTAGGTAGCAGTGGCTGATGTAGTAATAGACTGTTGGTAGCTGGATGTCGATATGTATCCCTTTATGGTCACGGCGAACACGACCAATAAGGTTGCTGTCGTTGTCGCCATCGACAAATTGTCGCAATGTTGGCGCCCAACTATAAGCGAGTCGTTGCATGTCGGCTGAACTGAGTAGTGACGTATTTATTTCGTTATCGCGTGTTGATTTTAACATCGCTGCCATCGCTTTGTGCGAGAGGGGGGCGGTTACCTTTGGGCTGTAGAGTACGCTGTTGGGTGTTTGCATTGCTGGGTCGTATTGTTGCACTCGTTGTTGCATTTCGAGGTGTGCTTGATGGGCCGACGAGCCAACAAACCATGATGTGAGAGGGTAGAGGCCGAGACTGCGCTGCCACGTTGAATAATCATCTTCAATGGATAAAGAGCGTCGTAGTTGTGGGTAAAAATTGGGTTGCTTAACAGTGTGGCGCACCAAGGTTGCTGAACATTGAGCGATTTTTTCTTTTAACGCTGTGGGCGAGGGCGAATCTGCCCAACGTTGACTTAATTTCTGCTGCTGTGCGCGGGGTAAGCGGTTGAGCTCACGATAGCGCCCTTCAAGGTCTAATCGTTGTAGTTGGCGAACAATTTGTCGTTGCTGTTCGGGTGCTGTCAATTTTGTTGCAGCGGCAGCATAGAAGCGATTGTTACGTAAAAAAGGATATCCCGCTACGCGCGCGCTGGCTGCATCATAAATATCAAATTGTTCTAGGGTTTGATCCACCTCAAGCCATAATTCATTGCAGTTGTTGTCACTTGATGGGTGGTTGAAGCCCGTTGTTGATGGTGCGCAACCTGTGAGCAGTAGGGCTCCAATGAAGGCAAGGCTCAGCAATCGTAAGCGTAACGTGGATGAGTTTGATGACATAAAAACTCCTCTTCAGTGAAACGATAGCGTGTAATCGTTTGTGGCGCTACGAATGTTAGCCTTTCGCTCGATTGTTTACAATAAAATTGACGTTGTCGCCATGCGAGGAGTGTGGTAAATTTTCTGGTCATTTTAATCATTTTATTACTCTTTTGTCGTTTCTCCTTTGAGGCGGCATTTTGATAACAATCCTATACTGAAATCGGAGAATCTTGATGATCCGTTCCATATCCAAAAAACTATTTGGTAGCCAAAATGATCGTGAACTGAAACGGCTGAAAAAAATAGTCGTACAAATTAACGAACTAGAGGAGCAGATTAAGGCTCTTGATGATGCGGCATTGCAAGCCAAAACAGCTGAATTTAAGCAGCGTTACGCCGACGGTGAGAGTCTTGACGATTTATTGCCTGAAGCTTTTGCCGTTGTTCGTGAAGCGGCTTGGCGGGTATTGGGAATGCGCCACTTTGATGTTCAGTTGATCGGTGGCATGGTATTGAATGCTGGCAAGATCGCTGAGATGAAAACCGGTGAAGGTAAAACGTTGGTGGCGACCCTTGCTACGTATTTAAATGCTCTGAGTGGTAAAGGGGTTCATGTTATTACAGTTAACGATTATCTCGCTAGTCGTGACTCGGAATGGATGGGTAAGGTCCATCGCTTTTTAGGGCTTTCCATTGGTTGTATTATTCATGGCATCAGTGATGAAGAGCGTAGTGCTGCTTATCAAGCCGATATCACCTACGGAACCAACAATGAGTTTGGCTTCGATTATCTGCGCGATAACATGAAGTTTGAATTGAGCGAATATGTTCAGCGTGAACTAAACTTTGCCATTGTTGATGAGGTTGACTCGATTCTGATTGATGAAGCGCGTACACCGTTGATTATCTCAGGGCCGAGTGAGGCTTCAAGTGAGCTTTACTATCGTGTCAATGCGATTATCCCACGCCTGAAAAAAGGGGAGATGATTGAGCACCGTGACGGCAAAATTGGTCAAAGTAGTCGTGAGTTTACTGGTGATTATACCGTTGATGAAAAAGCGAAATCAGCAGCATTAACCGAAGAGGGTGTGGCCTCTGTTGAGAAAATTCTCGGTATCGAAAATCTTTACGATCCTCGTCATATCGAAGTGCTACACCATGTCAATCAGGCATTGAAAGCTCATGCTTTATTTAAAAATGAGGTTGATTATGTAGTTAAAGAGGGTGAAGTCATGATCGTTGATGAATTCACCGGTCGTTTGATGCCGGGGCGGCGTTGGAGCGATGGTCTTCATCAGGCGGTTGAAGCCAAAGAGGGGGTAAAGATTGAGAGTGAGAACCAAACGCTCGCGACCATCACCTTCCAAAACTATTTCCGCATGTACGATAAGCTCTCGGGAATGACCGGTACTGCTGATACTGAAGCGCCTGAATTTGCCGAAATTTATAAGCTCGATGTGGTGGTCATTCCAACCAACCGCCCGAGCCAGCGTGAAGACCAGTCCGATGTGATATACAAAAGTGAGCAGGAGAAGTTCAACGCAGTTATTGAAGATATCCGCCATAGCCATGAAAAAGGCCAGCCCGTTTTGGTCGGAACCATCTCCATCGAAAACTCAGAGCGGTTATCGACTCAGCTTAAAAAAGCGGGAGTGCCGCACCATGTTTTGAATGCCAAGCATCATGAGCAAGAGGCGGAAATCATCTCCCAGGCAGGTCGTAGTGGTTCGGTAACCATTGCAACCAATATGGCGGGTCGTGGAACAGATATTGTTCTCGGCGGTAATGCTGAAATGCTGGCTAAAGCCGCAGTAAATGGCGATGTTGAAGATGAACGTTATCCTACATTACTTGAAGAATTTACCGCTGAATGTACGGCAGAAAAAGAGAAGGTACTGGCCGCTGGTGGTTTATATATTCTCGGTACTGAGCGCCATGAATCACGACGTATCGATAATCAACTACGAGGCCGTGCAGGCCGACAGGGTGATCCGGGTGCCAGTCGTTTCTTTATGAGCCTTGAGGATGATCTGTTACGTATTTTCGGTAGTCATCGCGTGGCCTTCATTATGGAGAAGCTCAAGATTCCTGAAAATGAGCCGATTGAGCATGGCATTATCTCGCGCGCCATCGAAAATGCTCAAAAGAAGGTTGAGGGGCATAACTTCGATATTCGTAAGCACTTGATTGAATATGATGATGTTATGAATCGTCAACGTGAAGTCATTTACGACCAGCGGCGTGAAGTGTTGGCGGGGGAAAATATTCGTGGCACCTATAATGCGATTATTGAGGAGATGGTGGAAGATATTGTTGCCACCTTCTGCCCTGAAAAAACATCACCATCAGATTGGAATATGACCAGTCTCGCTGCCGATTATTTTTCGCAGTTTAATTTCGAGCCAACACTTCCTGATGTGTCGGGTAAAGGGGATACTGAAATTCTCGATGAGCAACTGAAAAAGCAGGCATTTGGCCGTTTACTCGAAAAAGAAGCCGAGTTTACCCCAGAAGTTCTTGAGCATTTGATGACTGTTCTGTTGTTACAGGTGATTGATAGTCAATGGAAAGATCATCTACTGTCCATTGACCACCTCAAAGAGGGTATTGGTCTACGTGGTTACGCGCAAAAGAACCCTAAAGAGGAGTACAAGCGCGAAGCCTATAGTCTCTTTATGGCAATGATGGGTCGCATTCGCCAAGAGGTGCTGCAAAAATTGTTTATGATTCAATTGGTGCAGCAAGACGATGTCGAGCGGATGGAAGAGGAACAAAAGAAGCGCAAAATCATTACCAATCGCAGTGATGAGGCGGATAAACCAGCGCAACCCGTTACTCGTGAAGAGGATAAGGTTGGCCGGAACGATTCCTGCCCTTGCGGTAGTGGTAAAAAATATAAAAAATGTTGTGGTCAGTAAGAATCACAGCAAGGGGAATATACGTATGACGACTTCAAATTCAAATCAAATTATTGACGTCAAAGGCTTTACTTTTTCCGCTGCTGAAGCGGCAATTAAAGCGCCAGGGCGGAACGATTGTGCTTTGATTTATTCGACAACGCCTGCAAACTGTGCGGGTGTTTTTACTAAGAACAAAGTGGTCGCAGCACCGTTGTTAGTCACAAAACCGCGGACAGCGAATGGGCAATGTCAAGCTGTCTTGATTAACAGTGGCAATGCCAATGCGTGTACTGGAGCCGCTGGCCTTGAGCATGCACAGCGCAGTTCGGCAGTGCTAGCCGACGAGTTAAAGATCGACGAAAACTTAGTCGCTGTTGCGTCGACAGGGGTTATTGGTGTTCCTTTACCCGTTGAGCGGTTGACCGCAGCGATTCCAACATTGTGCGCAACACAATCGGCCGATCAAGCTCAGGCGGTTGCCGAAGCGATCATGACCACGGACGGTTTTTCTAAAATAGCACAACGCACGATTATTGTCGGTGGACAATCGTGCCAGATCCTTGGTGTTGCCAAGGGGGCTGGAATGATTCACCCCAATATGGCAACCATGCTCGGTTTTGTGATGACCGATGCAGCCATTTCTCCTGAGGTGTTGTCGCCAGCATTAACAAAAGCGGTGGACGATTCGTTTAATTCGATTACCGTTGATGGTGATACCTCGACCAACGATATGGTGTTGCTTTTAGCCAATGGTGCTGCTGAGAATACGGTTATTGCTGCTAACAGCAGTGAAGCGCAAATGTTTCAAGATGCCTTGAATGAGGTATTGCTTGATCTAGCGAAAATGATCGTCAGTGACGGTGAGGGTGCTACTAAGTTGGTACAGATTCAGCTTACCGGAGCGGTGGATGCCAGCCAAGCGAAAATAGCCGCACGTAGCGTGGCTACCTCAAGCCTTGTTAAGACGGCATTTTTTGGTGAAGATGCCAATTGGGGGCGGATCATCGCCGCTGTTGGCTACGCCGATGTTGATGTGGATCCAAATAAAATTGATATTTTCTTTGATGATGTTCAGGTGGTTTCTGAAGGTTTAACCACGGGATCTCAGCAAGAGGAATTAGCTACCAAAGTGTTGAAACAGGCAGAGTTCTCCGTGCGAATCAATCTCAACCTTGGTCGTGGTTGCGCGGATTATTATACCTCTGATTTGACTTACGAGTACGTGAAAATTAACGCTGATTATCGGACTTGATCATTAACTCCTGCGTCGTTAATAGATTTGGTTTTTCTTGCAGAATAGCTGGCTTATGATTTTTAAACGTGTGGTGTTAATTGTTTTAGATGGTGTCGGTTGTGGTGCATCGCCCGATGCAGATGAATATGGCGATGCGGGTGCAAACACCCTCGGTCATGTTGCTGCGGAAACTGCGGGACTGATGTTGCCCAACTTGCAACGCCTTGGCTTGGGTAATATTGTCTCGATGCCCGATGTGCCACGTAGTGCTGCTCCTGCTGCCGCATGGGGGCGCATGGCAGAGTGCTCGGTAGGTAAAGATAGCACGACAGGGCATTGGGAGATGGCTGGCGCTGAGCAGCGACGACCATTCTCAACCTACCCACAGGGGTTTCCTGACGAAATTATCCGCCAGTTTAGCCGTATTGCTGGTTGCGAGCCTTTAGGTAATGTTGTTATCAGTGGTACCGATGCAATTGCCAAATATGGTGAACAGCACCTCGAAACAGGAAGGCCGATTGTTTATACCAGTGTCGACTCGGTCTTTCAAATTGCCGCTCACGAGCAAGTTTTAGCTCCAGATAAACTCTATGAATTATGTCGTTCTGTGCGGGAAATGATCGCCCCATACCGGGTGGCGCGTGTCATTGCTCGCCCTTTTGTCGGTTCATGTAGTGAAGATTTTGTTCGCACTTCACGGCGGCACGATTTTTCACTTCAGCCACCAATAAATATTCTCGATCAATTGGTTGAGGCACAACTCACTGTCGCAGCTGTTGGTAAAATCGATGATATTTTTTGTGGTCGTGGTGTTAGTTATCATTATGGCACTGAAAACAATCGCGATGGTATGGCAAAGATCGCTACGGCTTTTCATAGTGTTGAGAGTGGTCTGATTTTTGCTAACTTAATCGATTATGATATGCTCTTTGGACATCGTTGTGATGTTGCTGGTTTTGCTCAGGCGTTGGAAGAGTTCGATCAGTGGTTGGAGATCTTCATGCCGCAACTTAACGATGACGACTTGTTGTTGATTACTGCTGATCACGGTTGCGATCCGACCACTGCTGGTACAGACCATAGTCGTGAGTATGTGCCTTTGCTTGCGTGGTCACCTCGTCAGGTTGCAGGTAAGACTCTCGGCACGCGGCAATCGTTTAGCGATGTTGCTGCAACGTTGGCGCATAATTTTAATTTGCCAAGTAGTGTGGGGCAAAGTTTTTTACCGCAGTTGATCCCATGTGCTTAAGCGCTTAATTGCCTAAGGTGTTGCTATTGTTCTTCATGTCGAACATTGAAAGTGAGATCACCATGAACCTTCTTAAACGTTTTTGTTATGTGTTATTGCTTAGTTTGGTGTTGGTTCCATCCGTGTATGCATTGGAGATTGAAGACGCCAGCATCACCACTCAAATTGTGCAGCGCTCTCCTATTGACTCCCTCAATACCGTCCCTGCCGATGTCGACAAGTTGTATTGTTATACTCGTATTACTGGGGCAACTGAAGATACATGGGTAACCCATGTGTGGTATTGCGAAGAGAAAGAGCTGACCAGAGTTCGCTTACCTGTTAACTCCTTAAACTGGCGCACGTGGTCATCTAAAAGGGTGATGCCGCAGTGGAAAGGGGCATGGCGGGTCGAGATTCTCGATGAAGAGGGGCAGGTTCTCTTGATTGTCCCGTTCTCAATTTTCTAGTTGAGTGGCAGAATTGATTTACTTAAAGGTGCAACCGATGCTAACGCAAGGTTGCACCTTTGTTGTTTATTCAGCTTTTCTTTTATCCGCTCTGGCTTTGGCTAACTTCTCACCAAGTCCACGCTCAATGGCCATTTTCTTGCGCTGCTCAGAATAGGCTTTAGCGGCTAAGGGCTGAGTGCGGGGAATGTCAAACTGTTTGCGATATTCAGCTGGAGTGATTTGGTGTACAAGGCGGATATGGCGTCCAAGGGTGGTCATCGCTTTACCGCAGATCATGCATGTGACTTTATCTTTGCCAAAGGCTTTTTTGAGAGAGATGACAGGCTGTTGTTCTGTTTCCCCCTCCTCGGCCTGTGCGTCACTTGCTTCCATCGTTTTTAGTGTCGCGTGTATTTCAGCCAGTTCGGCAACAAGATCTTCTTTGGTCATCGTGGTCGTTGAAGCATGTGCTGAAACGATTTCAACAGCCATCTCTAAAATTTTTGACATGTGTTTATCCTTTGCAAAGGTCAGTTGTCGGTATTTGTTAACAAGTAAGTACGATATTATTTTAGAAAAAGTAAGTAAAAAAGATTATATTAAAGCAGTACAGGTTCAAGAAAGGTTTGAGTATAAAGTACATAGTTGGTAATGACTAAATAATGATAGCACTACTTTATTCAAGCAAGAGAGGCTTTGTTACATGCGCGAGTTAAATATACGTTCTACTATCGAACAACGAGAAAAAGAGACTCTTTCTCCATACGCATGTTTGAGTGCTAAAAGTCGAGGGCGGTTAGTTGAAGAGGAACCCTGTCCATTAAGAACATGTTTTCAACATGATCGAGACCGGATTTTACATAGTAAGTCGTTTCGTCGTTTAAAACATAAAACACAAGTGTTTCTCTCTCCTGAGGGGGACCATTATCGTACTCGCCTTACTCATACCCTTGAAGTTTCCCAAATTGCTCGCACCGTCGCTCGTGCTTTGTTATTAAATGAAGATTTAACTGAAGCGATTACTCTTGGTCACGATTTAGGTCATACTCCATTTGGTCATGCTGGTGAACGGATGCTGAATTCGCTGTTACCCAAGGGGTTTCATCATGTTCGGCAAAGCTTGCGAGTTGTTGATCTATTAGAAAAAGAGGGGCAGGGGTTAAACCTAACGGCTGAAGTGCGTGATGGAATTTTACACCATTCAAAAGGCTCAGGACCGGTCGATGTTCGTCATGCTGGAGCGAAAGCGAAGACCCTCGAAGGGCAAATTGTTCGATTTGCCGATATCATCGCCTATGTAAATCATGATTTAGACGATGCTATTCGGGCCGGGGTGGTTGAACGTAGCGATATCCCGGCCAATTTTCTAGAGCACTTAGGTCAAAGCCATGCGCAGAGAATTAATACGATGGTGTGGGATCTGATTCAAACGTCCAGTCAAGAAGATGAGGTTGTCATCGCTTTATCGTCTCAAATCTTGACGAGCGTTACCGATTTGCGCGACTGGCTGTTTAATCATGTTTATCGTGTGCCGGGAGTTCACAACGATTTTGAAAAAGCTGGCCGAGTATTGCAAGAACTTTATGGTTATTTTATGGAAAAACCAGAGCGACTAATGGGCTACGATGCTCTTTGTTTAGAGCAGGATTCTGCTGATGTCTGGGTCGCCGATTTTCTTGCTGGAATGACAGATCGTTATGCCATGAAATTGTATTGCGATATCTTTCTGCCAAGGCCGTGGGCAACGCTATAGAGAAGGCTGGTTTACTTGACACCAAATACGGTGTATGTTAGTTTTTTGTGCTTATAAATGAGAGTTTTTTCAAGGTTGAGGGACGAAGAATTCTCTGCCTATTAGCGCCGTTCTCGTCGTAGGTTTATTACCAAATAAACAGGTCTTGGTGTTGTTAACCAAGTTGTGTTTTTATTTAGCCAAGGTTGTAGGGCTTAGGAGGCATGAATGAGTAGAAGGTTGTTGCTAGCAGACGACAGTGTAACCATTCAAAAGGTCATTGAAATTACACTTTCTGATAAAGATTTTATTCTCAGTGTGGCCAGTAACGGTGATGAAGCGTTGCAGATGGCGACTAATGAGCCTCCTGATCTGATTCTTGCCGATGTTTTTATGCCCGGACTTAATGGCTATGAGCTGTGTGAAGCCGTACGTAAAAATGATAGTTTGAAGGATGTTCCTGTCTTACTCCTTGCAGGTACTTTTGAACCGTTTGATGAAGCTAAAGCGAATTCGGTTGGTGCGAACGATTGGATTGTTAAACCATTTAGTTCTCAAGGTTTAGTTGATAAGGTTGAAGAACTTCTTGCTCATGTTCCCGTCGCCGAAGAGTGGCAAGCCTCACCAACACAAACGCCGGGAGATCAAGATATACTTCAAGCTCTTGAAGAAGTTGTAGCTTCTCAACCCGTAGCAGCTCCTGCTCCTGTTGAGCCCGTTACTCCTGCTCCTGTTGAACCAGTTGTTGCTCCAGAACCCGTTGCTGATTTAGCACCATTTGATTTTGCCATTGAGGAACCTGTCGCTGAGCCAGCAGTGGAAATTGAAACAACAACAGATCCCTTTGCTGACCCTTTTGCTGATTCATCGTCTCCTTCACTTAGTGCAGAGGTTTTTTCTTCATCTGCTGAAGAACCGACAGAGTTGCCACCACTCGAAGATTTTAGTTTCTCCTCAGCGTCTGAGCTAGAAAAAGAGATTCAACCTGTTGAAGAGAGTGTTGCTGCTCCAGTAGAAGAGTTCTCTTTTGAGACGGCTTCTTTCGATGAACAACCAGCAGCTGATTTTGCTATCGAGATTGAAGAACCTGCTGCAGAGCCAGTTATCGAGCAAGCACCAATTGGTGGCTTTCAAGCGGCTGCCGAACCTGAGGGTGCTGCAAATGATGGCATTGTCGATCTTAAGGAATCGGATATTGTTGAAGAGGGCGCTTATGGTGCGACACCTGAGCGTGTAGAAAAGCGTGTGGCTTTCTTGAGCGATGAGCAATTGACCGAAATTGTTGAGCGTGTTGCTGGTGCTGTCATTGAGCGCCTTGCTGCGCCTGTACTAGAGCAGGTCGTCTGGGAGGTTGTTCCAGATCTTGCCGAGAGCATGGTTCGCGAAGAGATGGCGAAGATTAAGCCTGACGCGTAACAGTAGAATACATAGTATTGACGGATAAAAGGGGGATTGCTAAAATCCCCTTTTTTCGTGTTCAAACATTAGAATTGATCGACACCATAACACTGAAACGAACGTGGAGAGGGTAATACTCTTTTATCCACTTCACTTGAAGGAATGACAGCATCATGGCAGACGAACTTGCAAAAGGCTACGAGCCGCACGAATTTGAAACAAAATGGTATCAAACATGGGAAGAAAAAGGTTATTTCCATGCCGATGAAACCTCTGATAAACCCGGATATTCCATTGTCATTCCACCACCAAATGTTACCGGTGTGTTGCACATGGGCCATGCCTTAAATAACACCATGCAAGATATCATGGCACGTTGGAAGCGGATGACAGGGCACGAAGTGTTGTGGATGCCGGGAACCGACCATGCGGGTATTGCGACGCAAAATGTTGTGGAAAAGCAACTGGCCAGTGAAGGTACGGATCGCCACGATATTGGTCGTGATGCATTTGTTGACCGTGTTTGGCAATGGCGCGAAGAGTCGGGTGGTCAGATTATCAACCAGCTTAAACGCCTTGGTGCTTCATGTGATTGGCAACGTGAACGCTTTACTATGGATGAAGGTCTCAGTAGTGCCGTGCGTGAAGTGTTCGTCAAGTTGTACGAAGATGGCCTCATCTACCGTTCTAATCGCCTGATCAACTGGTGCCCCCGCTGTCATACCGCTCTCTCTGACCTTGAGGTCGAGCACGATGATAAAAAGGGTAATTTGTGGCATCTACGTTACCCCGTTAAGGGCAGTGACCAAATACTCGTTGTTGCTACAACCCGCCCTGAAACGATGCTTGGTGATACGGCTGTTGCCGTTCATCCCGAAGATGAGCGCTACGCTGACTTAATCGGCAAAATGGTGGTGCTCCCTCTCACAGGTCGTGAAATTCCTATTATTGCTGATGATTATGTCGATAAAGAGTTCGGTAGTGGTGCAGTTAAAATCACCCCTGCTCACGACTTTAATGATTTTGATATGGGCAAGCGGCATAACCTTGAAAATATCAACATTCTCGATGCGTCAGGGTTTATCAACGAAAACGGTGGCGACTACCAAGGCCTTGATCGTTACGAAGCACGAACTAAGATCGTTGCTGATCTCGATGCACAAGGTCTACTCGAAAAGACTGATGACCACCTTAATTCTGTTGGTGAGTGCTACCGTTGTAAAACCGTCATTGAGCCGTACATGAGTTTACAGTGGTATGTCGATGTTCAACCCCTCGCTAAAGAAGCGATTAAGGCGGTTGAAACAGGACAAACACGTATCATCCCTCAGCAGTGGGAAAAAACTTACTATGAGTGGATGTACAATATTCAGGACTGGTGCATTAGTCGTCAGATTTGGTGGGGCCATCGTATCCCTGCTTGGTTCTGCGATGATTGCGGTGAGATTACTGTTTCTCGTGAAGATGCAACCTGCTGTCAAAAGTGTCAGAGTACCAATATTCATCAAGAGACTGATGTCCTTGATACTTGGTTCTCTTCTGGGCTATGGCCTTTTTCAACCATGGGCTGGCCTGAAGATACCGAGGCGCTTAAAAAGTTTTACCCCACATCATGCCTTGTAACAGGATTTGATATTCTCTTCTTCTGGGTTGCACGGATGATGATGATGGGTCTTAAGTTTATGAATGAGGTACCATTTAAGGATGTTTACATCCACGCCCTCGTTCGTGATGCTCAAGGGCAAAAGATGAGCAAGAGTAAGGGCAATGTTATTGATCCGCTTACGGTCATTGATGAATATGGTACCGATGCGTTCCGTTTCACCCTTACCGCTTTTGCAGCACAGGGTCGCGATGTGAAATTGTCAACGGATCGTATCGGTGGCTACCGTAACTTCTGCAATAAATTGTGGAACGCTAGTCGTTTTGCCATGATGAACCTTGAAGGTTTTGAGCCTGTCGAAAACCCTAACTGGGATGCGTTGAACCTATCGATGGCTGATCGTTGGATTTTAACCCGCCTTTTAGCGGTGGAAGTTGAAACCAACAAAGCGTTAGAAGAGTATCGCTACAATGAAGTTGCGAATACCCTCTATGCATTCACATGGCATGAGTTCTGTGATTGGTATATTGAACTGATCAAAGGTGCTCTGTATGGTGATGATGCCGCAGCGAAACTCAGTGCACAAACGGTTGTTTATACCGTATTAGAGCGCTTGTTACGTTTGCTGCATCCCGTTACGCCATTTATTACTGAAGAGATCTGGCAAACATTACCGGGAACACGCCCCGTCGAGTCAATCATGCTCAGTAGCTACCCTCAAGGCAATGACTTGCTTCAAGATGAACAAGCTTCAGCTGATATGGAGTTGGTGATGGAGGTGATCCGTTCTATCCGTAATATTCGTGGTGAGATGGATGTAACCCCGGCGAAAAAGATTACCGCATTGTTTGATTGTAAAACTGACGCCTGCGCGACGGTCATTCGTGATGGTCAAAGCTATATTAGCTCATTGGCTCGAATTGAGAACTTTACTTGTGGTGTGGGGCTTGAACAGCCAGAGCAAGTTGCGAAGCAAGTAACAGGCGATGTCGAAATTCTACTGCCGTTAGCAGGTCTTATTAATGTCGAGGAGGAGGAAAAACGCCTGACAAAAGAGATTGCTAAAGTAGAAAAAGATGTTGCCATGTTTAGTAAAAAACTTTCAAATGAGAAGTTTGTTGCCAACGCACCTGCTGCTGTTCTTGAAAAGGATCGCGGCAAGCTAGCTGCAGCACAGGATAAGTTGCTGGTGCTACAAGCGAGCATGGAGAAAATTTCAGCGCTTAAGTAATAACATTGAAACATGATTGTTGAGAGAAAGCAGGTATATTATTGAATATGCCTGCTTTTTTGGTTTAATTGTAGTGGGCGGATTATTAAAAAAAACGGACTTATTTATACGAAGGGGGAGTTATGAGTACGCAATCTGATCTATTACGCAATGCGCTTGAAGCCCTCGAAAACA
>Ga0193954_1000554_pt1 | contig 21480 bp, 16 predicted proteins | sample BB_5_MG_FD_140340 | JGI IMG/M metagenome (GOLD analysis project Ga0193954, IMG submission 140340) | Microbial mat bacterial communities from the Broadkill River, Lewes, Delaware, United States - BB_5_MG | ecosystem: Environmental > Aquatic > Freshwater > River > Microbial mats | place: USA...
ATCAATAATGAAAATAAAAAATGTATTGAGTTAGAGCATTTATCACAAGGCACGGGTGAATTATTGGGGTTTACTTATTCTAAGGAACAAGAAAGCACTAAAAATGTATTTGCAGTCAATCAGGTTCTATTTGGCAAATTAAGACCTTATTTGAAGAAATTTTTGAAAACTGATTTTGATGGAGTTTGCTCAAGTGAAATTTGGGTTTTGAATGGTAAAAAAGTTATAAATAATTATTTATTTCAATTAGTTCAAACAAATAAATTCAATCAAATTGCTAATATTTCAAGTGGTTCAAAAATGCCAAGGTCTGATTGGAAATATATGGCTGAAATTCCATTTTCATTCCCCTCAAAACCCGAACAACAAAAAATAGCCTCTTTCCTAAGCTCTGTAGATAGCAAAATAGAGCAACTTAGCAAAAAGAAAAGACTACTTGAAGCGTACAAAAAAGGGGTAATGCAAAAAATATTTAGCCAAGAGATACGCTTTAAAAAGGATGATGGGAGTGAGTATGGGGAGTGGGTTGAGAGGAAGTTGGGGGAATTTATCATTACTTATAGACTAGGTGGAAACTATACTAACACTGAAGTTAAATCTAATCATCCTCTAATAAAAATGGGTAATATCAATAGAGGTAAAATAAATATTAATAAATTAGAATACATCAAAAAGGGTGAACCAGTAGAACAAATTGATAGAATTAAATATGGAGATTTATTTTTCAATACAAGGAATACACTAGATTTAGTTGGTAAAGTTTCGATATGGCTAAATGAGCTTCCTGAGGCTTACTATAATTCAAATTTAATGAGTATAAAGTTTGAGAATAATTTCTTTATGAATTACAGGCTAAATTCTTATGATGGCATAAAATCTTTACGAAGCATTGCAACAGGAACTACAAGTGTTGCAGCTATTTATACAAAAGATTTATTAAAAATTAAATTATCTTTACCATCCTTAAATGAACAAGATAAAATAGCAAACTTCCTCACTTCCATAGATACAAAAATAGCACAAGTAAATACACAACTAAACGCTACAAAACAATTTAAAAAAGCACTACTTCAGAAGATGTTTGTATAAAGGAAAAAGATGAGCAAGCAAAGCGAAGCGATATTAGAAGAGAATCTTATCAATCAACTGGTATCTTTGAAGTATGAACAAGTGACTATCAAAGATAACAAAGCTTTAGAAATCAACCTCAAAACGCAACTGGAAAAGCATAATGACTTCACGATGAGCCAAAGTGAGTTTAAGAGAGTACTCAACCATCTAGCTAAAGGCTCTGTGTTTGAAAAGGCGAAGATAGTTAGAGATAAGTTTGTGCTTGTGCTTGATGATGGCACAAGCAAATATATAGAGTTTTTAGACTCCGAGCATTGGTGTCAAAACCTCTTTCAAGTCACGCATCAAGTCACCGTAGATGGCAAGTACAAAAATAGATATGATGTTACTTTGCTTATCAATGGTCTACCCCTTGTGCAGATAGAGCTCAAACGCAGAGGCTTAGAACTCAAAGAGGCGTTTAACCAAATCAACCGCTCTCAACGACACTCGTATGGCTCGAATAACGCACTCTTTAATTATATACAAATATTTGTCATCTCCAATGGGGTCAATACCAAATACTACGCAAATAACCGTAAACAGTCCTTTAAACAGACCTTTTTTTGGGCTGATAAAAACAATAAAAATATTACAAATATAGAAGCGTTTACAGATATATTTTTAGAGCCTTGCCATATCTCTAAGATGCTATGCAAATATATTGTTTTAGCAGAGGCTCCTAAGATATTGATGATACTTAGACCCTATCAGTTTCATGCGACTGAAGCGATTATAGAGCGAGTAGAAAACTCAGACAAAAATGGGTATATTTGGCACACTACAGGCAGTGGTAAGACGCTTACTAGCTTTAAAACGGCTCAAATACTTATGAAGCTCCCTTATGTAGAGAAGGTGGTCTTTGTGGTTGATAGAAAAGATTTGGACTATCAAACGACCAAAGAGTTTAATAGCTTTAGCGATGGCTCTGTGGATGGTACAGACAATACCCAAGCACTGGTGCGACAGTTTGGCGATGATACCAAGCTAATTGTGACGACTATCCAAAAGCTCAACTTGGCTATAAGCAAAAAGAGGTATTTGGAGAAGATGGAGCAGTTGCGAGAGAAGCATATTGTCTTTATCTTTGATGAGTGCCATAGAAGCCAGTTTGGAGAGACACACCAAAACATTACGCAGTTTTTTACCAAAAATCAGATGATAGGCTTTACTGGTACGCCTATCTTTGCAGAGAATGCTGTAGGCAACAGAGGAGGCAAACGAACCACCAAAGAGCTTTTTGGGGACTCTTTGCATAAATATGTGATTACTGATGCTATTGGGGATGATAATGTTTTGAAGTTCTCCATAGAGTATGTAGGCAGATATAAAGAGAAAGAGGGCTCTGCTACACAGATTGATATAGATGTAGAGGATATAGACACCAAAGAGCTACTAGAGAGTGATGATAGGATAGAGAAGATAAGAGACTACATTCTAGCCAACCACCCAAGAAAAACACACTCCAAGGAGTTTACCGCGATGATGTGTGTGGGGAGTATTGCTATGCTTGTTAAATACTATGAAGCCTTTAAGAGTAAAAAGCATACTCTCAAAATAGCCACTATTTTCTCTTATAGTGCCAATGAAGAGGACAAAGATGCCAATGGGGTCTATAGGATAGATGAGACGCATATCAACCAAGATAGTAGAGAGAGACTAGAGAGCTATATAGGCGACTATAACGCAGAGTTTGGCACAAATTTTAGCACAAGAGATACGCAAAGCTTCTATAACTACTACAACGATATATCAAAAAGAGTGAAAAAAGGAGAGATAGATATACTCCTTGTGGTCAATATGTTTCTTACAGGCTTTGATAGTCCTAGCCTCAATACGCTCTATGTAGATAAAAACCTCCAGTACCATGGACTCATACAAGCCTTTTCACGCACCAATAGAGTACTAAACGAGAAGAAGTCTCAGGGGAATATTGTCTGCTTTAGAAACCTCAAAAAGAGTACCGATGAGGCTATTGCTCTCTTTTCTAACAAAGAGGCCAAAGAGCTTATATTGATGCAACCCTATGATGCCTATCTAGGGGAGTTTGCTAAGGCATCGGTAGCATTAAGAGAGATAGCTCCCACTATTGGCTCTGTGGATGCGTTGAGTGACCAAGGAGAGGAGAGAGTCTTAGAGTTTATCAAAGCGTTTCGTGCCATTATAAGAGTAAAAAATATACTAGAGGGCTTTAGTGACTTTAGATGGTCTGATTTGTCTATGAGTGAGCAGATGTTTGAAGAGTATAAGTCCAAATATCTTGACCTCTATGAGAAGATAAAACATGAAAAGGGCAAAGGGAGCCACAAGGTCTCTATCCTTGAAGATGTGGACTTTGAACTAGAACTTATCCACAAAGATGAGATAAATGTAAGCTACATAGTGATGCTACTTGCTAGATACAAAGATGCCAAAGAGCAAGAGAGAGAGACGCACAAACAAAATATCCTAACTATTATGGAGGGTCAAGTAGACCTAAGGAGTAAACGAGAGCTTATTGAGAAGTTTATCAATGAAAATATGCTTCATATTAGCAACTCAGAGAGTATCGAAGATGCGTTTGAGAAGTTCTGGGAAGAGGAGAGAGAGGATGCATTTGAACTACTCTGCCAAGAAGAGAACCTCAACTGCCAAGAGCTCAAAAGAGTAGTAGACACCTACATCTACGAAGAGCGAGTGCCTCTGAAAGATGATATAGCCAAAACACTTATCCTAAGACCCAAACTCCTAGAGCGTAGAGAGATACTTCCTAGAGTACTCGATAAGATAGTGAAGTTTGTGGATAAGTTTTATGATTTGTAGAGGTGATAGCCCAAAACGATGTTTCTGGAAGTGTGAAAATTTGACTAGTAAAAATTACGCTATAATAGTCTTCTAAAACTTCAACAAAGGATTGAGAAGATGACAGTAACCACCAATCAACAAGAATTACTTTTTTCTCCTACACTTATATCCAATATCATAAATACATTCAAAAATAGAGTCATTGATATAAGAGATAGAACTATTTTTTCCACGCTTCATAAAATGGTGAGCGTCGCTTTAGAAGAGAGTCTCACAATGAAAAAATATTTTTTGACTGCTAGAGTAGAGTTTGGTATCCAAGAGATGGAAGCCATTGATTTTGATAAACTATATGACCACTTAGAAGAGACTGAAGAGAATCTATGGGTACTACATAAGCAGTTTGAGCAGAGTACCAATGCCTATGAGATGCAACTTTTTGATTTGGTCGATAGTACGCTTGATAATTTTGCGGTTATCAATAATGTTCTTGGCTATTTCGAGAGTCAGATCATCCAAAAGAGTCGAGCATCCGCTTGATGGAGATAGAACAAACTACGAAATATAAACGAGAACTCAAAAAGGTTCTTAAATCTCCTATCATCAATCAAGAAAAGATAGATACTGTTATTGATACTTTCATCAACAATCCTACAGCGAGTGCTTTGGATGCCAAAAAAATAAGAGGGTGTTCAAACTATACCAACCTCCACCAAATCAGAGTCAACAATAGAGTATTTGAGGATAGAGATTTGTTACTTGATGTAGCATAATGAGGTGGAATAAGGAAATTGGCTTTAGTGGTCTTGACAAAGGGATACATTATAGAAAGCATAATGATGTGGAGAAAAAGACTAAGGATTGTTGAGGTTTTTAGGATCTATTAGGTTTTTTCAACCCTTTTAAAAGAGATAGTTGTGATAACAAAGAGAGATTTGATTTAGCTATTGAGAGACTAACTGCTCCTTATTTAAAAAAGAGTTAAGATAGTTCTTTCACAGTCTTTCTCGTTTGAGAGTGTATAGATTATAATGAATTAATAAAATCAATAGCAACTTCAATTCTATCTTTAGTTGCATCTACAGATAAAATATATGTAGAAGATGATTTAGTCTCTTCTAATGTAAACTTTTTAATTAGTGGTTCTCTTTGTTCTTTTCCAAATTTTCTTGCAAATTTTATTTGCCAACCATTTTCAATTGAAAACATATGTTCAATTTCATCTTCAATATATAAATAACTATTATCATCTCCTTTTTCAGCCATCAAGGAAGAAAGTTGGGTTCTATTTGATACTATGATGATATAAGGGTTAATATGAAATGCTCCTAAATGCTTTCCACCCATTTTTTCAATTTCAAAATCATTACTCCAAGCGAAGAAGTTGTAATCTGAGGACAGATTGTTATTTGTATTTAAAATTTCATCATATTTAACAAAGTAATATCTCCAATCTTTTTTATTATAGTTTTGCAAAAAATCACTTATAATACTTTCATAATTATAGTTTTTCTGAATATATACATTTAAGAATTTTGTAAAAAAATCTTTTTTATTGGGTGCAGTTAATAAAATTTCCCAATAGCCATTTTTACCAAAGAAATATCTTGCAGATACTTTTCTTGTAGAGCCTTTATTTAATTTAGCATCTTCACCACAACTTAACATTGCTTGAATAACTTTACTATCATTTGTGGAATTAAAGATAGATGGCAAGTTTTTGGAATATTGTATTAAATCATCCAAATCATTTGTAATAAAGTTATGAATATCTCCTTTTAAATATTTATAATCTTCAAGTTTGTAAATAGGTTCTCTAAAATTATTATCTGATAGTATTAATAGTGCTTTTTCTTTCTCGTGTTGAAATTCTTTATCTGATAAGTCACCATTATCTTTTGCAAGTTCTTCATATATGTTACTATTGAGATATTTCAAAAATAAATTTAGATATTTATTCAAATCTTTGTATTCAAAATTTGGTGTATATGTAAGTTCGTTACGTTTTAAATTTCGTATTCTTTCAATAATATTTCGAACGACTCTAATGAAATCTTTAAAAGTATCATCTATTTCATTATCAACTAAAAAATTAATTAACATGAATACAATAAACTTTTTCTGAATGGAAACTACTCTATCAATATGTCCTGATTTAATCACTAGCTCTAAAAAGTTTATATCTTTTTCAAAAAGAGCTATCTTACTGCTTTCATATATACTTTTAGAAAAAAGAATATCAAAACTTTTAACAATTACTTTTAATTTATCTAATGATTTAAACAGTAGTTTAATATTGTCAATATCTTGATAGATTATTTCAATAGACTTAAAACTAGTAACTTTTGAACGTGTAAATTCTTTATTCATTTTATAAGAAATCATTTCAGTAATATAATAAAAGTAATTCATAAAAGCTCTATCTATAAGATATTTATCATCTTTATATTTCCAAAAAAAATCTGTCCATTCATTATCAATCTTTTCAGCAAATTCACGCTCTAAATTTTCATCTTGATCTTTTAAAAATTGTTCAAACTGAGCCTTGAAATTTTCAAATTCTGTTAATGGTTTTCCTCTGGCATTCATTTTTATATAAAGATCATCATCTAAACCAAATTTTACTAATTCAAAAAATTCAAATGTAATATTATCTAAACGATTAAGAAAATTTTCATTTTTAAATTTTTGGTGAATACTATCTATCATTACTAACATAGATTGAATTGTAGGGTCATTTTTCCAATATGCTAAAAACCAATCACTATCTTCAATTTTTTTAATGAAATTACTTGAAGAACAATCAATTTCATTTTCAACAATTTTCTGACAAAATTCTCTTGAACTTGCTCGTGTTTCATAGGTAAATAGTTTTAAGAATTCTGTATCTTGCTTCTCTTTTTTTGTAAAATACCAATGAAGTAAAAAGAGTGTTGTCAATCGTTGTTGCCCATCAAGGGGAATAAAAGAATTTTCTTTAATACTGCCGTAGACAAAATCCAAATGAAGAGTTTTATTTTGCTCTAGTTTTTCAAAAATAGTATTTAGAAAAGTATCTCTTATTTCATTGACTTTATCACCTTTTCTTCCTTGTGCATAGTCTCTTTGAATAATTGGAATAGTAATTGAAGTTTTACCTAATACATTTCTAAAATTAGTCATTTTTTACTCCTATAAACTCATTTAAAACTCTTTTAATTTCTGTTATATATTGCTGTCGGTCTTCTTCTTGCCAAACATAGAGTTTACTAATACTGTTACTATAAAATTTCAAAAAAACATTTTTAGTACATATTGGAATAAATTCACCTTGTTTATCTTTATCTATAATAATGTCTCTTTTAATAGGGAAAATATTGTTACTTAACGAAGAGTTGCTATTTTTTGGTAGCAATGCTAAATTGTCAATTGTATGAATTTCATTATTTCCAAAAAGATTAAATATATTATTTTGAATATCTTCAAAATTTTCAATTTTATCTTTATTAAGTGCTTTATCAATTTGTAAAATTAATTTTTGACGCTGTTTTGAAGTATTTTTTTCCATACAATAATCAACATATTTTTTTGCTTCTTTTAACCATTTTTTTTGTTCATCTATATTTGAAATAGTTTTCTCATTTTGTGCATGTATATGCTCTAAGCTCCATTTTTCATTATTGAATTTATCAAATGAAAAGCGTATATAACTATCTTTATTATTGAGTATAGTTGCAATATTAAATAATAATAGAATTCGTTTAATATCTTTTCTATCCTTTTCTTTCTCATACTCTAAATCATTAAGTTTTTTGAGATTGAGAATATCAACGATTTGTTGATGTATTTCATCATTAAATTGACTTTTTGTTTTTGATTTGAATTTTTGATAAATACTTTTTGCTGTTTCAATCTCTTCTGAAATCAAAAAACCAATTAAATGATAAAGTTTTCTATGTTCAAACCAATATTTTAGACTTAAAAATACTTTTTTTATACTTTCATTATCTGTTGACCATATATTTACAATGTTATCTTGTTGTGCAAACCATCTATAGGTGTCATATCGATCATTTGTTTCAATATTTGCCAAGACTTCAAACATCAATTCGATTCTGGTTGAATAGTTTTTATCTCTTGTCAGAAAATACCAAAATTCATCATTTTGGAGAGTATGCTCCATTTCATCCCACTCTTTTGAAATTTCTATTTGTCTAATATCTTTTTCATTTTCAGAAAAGTTTTTACTATTTAAAAAAAGAGCTTTGATTAATTCAGCGTTTGTTAGGGGAATTTTACCACTGTTAATTCGTGTAAAAACTTCAATTTCTTTTTCATCTTCACCAATTTCATACCATATAACCCTAACATTGTTTGAAATATCTTTCTTATCTGATAAGTCAACTACAGTTAATATGTTGAAAAAGTTTATTTCTCGTTCAGGAAACTTTTCAAACCATTCTTTAATTGTTAGAAAAGCCTTACTTATATGGTAATAGTCTATATTTGTTTTATTAACTTCTGTAATATTAAATATCTTATTTAAGAAACCTTTACTATTTCCCCGTGTTTCATATTCTATATCAAACTTTCTATATTTATATCTTTCCATATAAAACTCAAAGTAAGATAAAAGAATATAAACTGTAGTTAATCGTTGTTGCCCATCTATCAATTTATATCGTTCACCCTCTTTTTTGACAATAATAGGTTGTAAACAATAGAACTCCCCCTCTTTTTTGCTCCCAATTCTATGAAAATCCCATATATCTTCAAGTAAATCTTGTACTTGTGTTTCATCCCATCTATAACCTCGTTGATATGAGGGAATAAAAAAATCTAAGTCTAATAATTGTCTAATTGATTTTAGAGGACTTTCTCTCATGTGTTTACCTTATTCAAATAATTCATAAATTATACAGTGAATAAGTTATATTTAGATTTATTGTGAGTTTACAAATTTCTTATTTAGATGATTGTGATAGTTGTCATAAATTTTTAGAATGAACCATAATTTTCAACTATAGTAATGCACTCCTAATATATTATGATATTATAGGTTTACGATACTATTTGGAGGAGAATACTATCCTCTATTCCAAGGAAAAGAAAAAAATATGCAAGATTTAAACCCGATGACCCTCCACGCCATCATCCTAGGCAAAAAAGCCAAAGAGCCTCTCCACTATGTCAGTAGTGTCAAAGCAGTAGAGGGGCGAGGGTTGGAGGGGGATAGGTACTTCTATGGAGTAGGTACATTCAACAAACCACAACTCTCGCAATCCGTCAGAGAGATTAGCATCTTAGCCTATGAAAGCCTAGAGGAGTGCAATAGCCGTCTCGGTAGAGAGCTAGAGTTCCTCGATCTGCGTCGCAATCTTATCATCAGAGATTTTGATATAACAAAACTAGAGAACAAGATATTTACCATAGGTTCAGCCAAATTCAAAATCATCCGAACCTGCCCACCATGTCGCTACCTCTCCCGCCTACTCAATGAAGATATGATGCAAGGACTCAAATATATCGGTGGCTATAGAGCCACTGTAGTAGAGAGTGGAGTGATAGAGGTGGGGGATGAGGTTATGATTGAAGGGATTTGACTTCCATTGTTGATTGTAATCAACTAAAAAACCTTTGGTAGTTCTTTTGCTGTTATAAACTCAATGGAGGTTATTTTGCCTTGTTGGAGTTTGAAAAGTGTAATCTTTCCCTCTTGACGGTTAAACTGCTTTCCAAAATCATCATTGATAAGTAGTATAGAGAATGGATATTTTTTCATCTTTGGGAGTGCAAATATAGAGGTGATTAGAGATGGCATAGCACTAATGTCAGAGATATATTTACTCTGTTGTTGTACTAAAAAGTCACTTGGTTTTGTTTTGAGATACTCTGCTACACTCATAGAAACATCTTTTTCAAATACCATAATGATGTGTTTATCAGAGGGTTTAACTTTGAATTTTTTATCAAATTGGTCAGATAACTCTATAGGAGGTAACTTGTCTCCAACTTTGAAGTCTGCAAAAAGAGATGCACTCAATAGGAGCGATGCTAGTAGTAAATTTTTCATATTTTTCCTTTGTGTATAAATAGTATAGTATCAAAATTTGCTTAAATGGCTTGAAGCAAAACAAAAACTAACATCAAGAAAAAAAGAGTAAAATTTGCAAAACATCAAGGATACTACCATTATGAAATTTCAGATAGATAATTGTGATAATAAAGCCAGAGCTTGTACTATCAAGACCAAACACTCAACTATACAAACACCAGTATTTATGCCTGTAGGTACTGTAGGAGCGGTGAAAGCCCTTGATGCTACAGATTTAGAAAACTTTTTGAATCCAGAGATTATTTTGGGTAATACCTATCACCTCTATCTTAGACCGAGTGATAAGGTGGTTGCCAAAATGGGTAAGTTACATGGTTTTACAAAATTTCCAAAGAGTTTTTTGACCGATAGTGGAGGATTTCAGGCATTTTCATTGAGTGATAATGTGAAAATAGATGAAGATGGCATTACATTTAGAAGTCATATTGATGGCTCCAAACACTACTTTACACCCAAAAAAGTTATTGATATACAGTATAATCTTGGCTCTGATATTATGATGATACTTGATGATTTGGTGGCTCTTCCTGCTACACAAGAACGGATTAAAGCGTCTATAGAACGGACAACAAGATGGGCAAAGGAGTCCATAGAGTACCATCGCCAAAACCAAGCAGAGGGCAAAAGCCTAGACCAAAATATATTTGCTATTATCCAAGGGGGGACAGATAAGGCATTTCGTGAAAAATCAGCCAAAGAGCTGTGTGCTATGGATTATGATGGCTTTGCTATAGGAGGACTAAGTGTAGGAGAGGCAAACCAAGATATGTATGATACCGTAGAGTGGACAACACAATTTATGCCAGAGGATAAACCTCGCTATCTTATGGGTGTGGGGACTCCTGAGGATTTAGTAGAGAATGTCTCTAGGGGAGTAGATATGTTTGATTGTGTTATGCCCACACGAAATGCACGAAATGGAACACTCTTTACATCATTTGGTAAGGTTTCTATCAAGGGTGCAAAGTTCAAAGAAGACCCTCTTCCTATTGACCCTGAATGTGGCTGTATGGTTTGCAAAACCTACTCTAGAGCATATTTATGCCATCTTATTAGAGCCAAAGAGATAACTTACTTTAGACTTGCTACTATCCATAATCTTTACTATTACCTTAATCTTATGAAGCAGATGCGAGAGGCTATTTTGGAGAATAGATTTGAATCATTTAAAGAAGAGTTTTACAAAAAGAGACAATAAAGAGACATTTTGATACCTTTTGTATAAAAAATAGATGAATAAATGTATAGATTTGATACATATCAAAAAAAATTATGTTTTTATATGGTATAATAAGAGTTACTATTAACTATAAAAAATTTGGCTTAAATATGATAAATAAAAAACGATCTCTCTTTTGTTTAACTCTAGTTCCCCTTTTGATTATCTCTATACTTTTTGTGCTTTTTTTAACCTACAATGATATACTACTTACAAAAAGAAGTGATGCTATCTATATCTCTTCTTCAGAGAAAGAAACAGTGATAGAGGAGCTAGAAAAAGGTGGTGTAGAACTTCATTGGGCTGACCGTCTTCTCTTTGACCTTATTAAGTTGCCAGATGAGGGATGGTACACTATTCAAGAGGACAAAAGAGGAAGGTTTTACTTCTTTTATAGTCTCTATCAACAAAAAGCAGACACTATGGGGATTGTTATCTTTGCTGGTGATACGGTAGAAGAGATTTTTAATCGCTTAAGTGATGATATGTCTTTGGACAAAGAGCAATTCTCTGCTTATTACGAAAAATACTCTCGATTCCTAGAGGGTGAAATTTTGGCAAATAGGTATACTTTGGCACAAGATGCTGATGAAGAGGTAGTTATACGGTATCTTCTTGATAAATCCAGAACAGAACTTCACTTTTTTGCCAAAGAGAGATTTGGGTCTGATTATAGCAGACGACAGCTCCACCACGCACTCATTATGGCATCTATTATTCACAAAGAGAGTAATAACCTAAAAGAGATGTCTACGATTGCTTCTGTTATTAATAATAGACTCAAAAAAGGAATGAGACTTCAGATGGATGGAACACTCTGTTATGGAAAGTATTCTCATACTGTAGTGACTCCTGAACGAATCAAAAATGATACAAGTCGCTTTAATACCTATAAGCACAAAGGGTTACCACCTTATCCTATCTGTACAGTCACTATGGATGCACTCGAAGCTGCTACTTTTCCAAAAGAGAGTGATTATCTCTACTTTATGTTAGATCGTGATGGAACACATAACTTTGCAAGTGATTATGATGAGCATCGTCAAAACATTAGAAAATTCAAAAATAGTAAATCAACCCAAAAAGTAGAAGAGTCCAAAAGTACTCCAAATGAGATAGTCACAAAAGAGGAACCCAAAGAGAAGAAGAGCCAGACTCTCTCTAAATCTAATGAGACCAATCAAACCAAAGAACAAAATAGTACAAAAAAACCTATAGATGAAAAATTGGCAATAGAAAAAATAGAAGACAATAAAACAACAGAGCTGATAAAAAAAATTGATAATAATGAATCTCTCTTATCAGTTTTTTAATTATAGAGAGTATATATGAGCGGTGTTAGCATAACTTATAACTTTAATAATTAGTTTTTAGGTAGAAATAAACATCTGTTAGGTAAAATCTATTTGTTGAAATTTTTATATTAAAGGAAACATATGACTAAATTTACTAAATTAGCAGTAGCTGCACTTTTTGCATTTGCTGTTGTGAGTACTACTGCATCTGCTGATGTTGCTAAGGGACAAAAACTCTACTCCAAAAAACTCAAAGCTGCTTGTGGTTTCACAGGTGCAAAATTTGCTGCAAAGCATACTCAAGATGAGTGGGCAGCATTAAAAGAGAGCGGAAAAATTGGTGAAGAGATTGCAACACTTTGTCCTAGTGCAAAGTTCAAAGATAAATGGGCAGATGATATTTTTGATTTTGCTAACGAATATGCTTCTGATTCAGGAAATGTTCCTAGCTGTTAAGTAGTACCTCCTATGAAATCCCTTTAGGGATTTCATAACTCCCCTCCAATTTTAAATAATACTTTTTTCCCTATTCATACTAATCATACCTATTCGTTGGTTATTTTGCACTTGAATAGTCAAAGTTGCATCATAAGGTGGTCTGTAGTCTCTTAGTATAGGAATAAGATGACTTATAACAAGTCCATGCTTATGACCTATAGGAAAGAGTATATCATCACAATGGAGTTGGTGGAGTTTGTCTGCGAGTGTATGGAGTAAGCTTCTGTAAATACCCTCATTTGTAATATAGTGTATATAGTATTCACGCATAAAATCAATATTTCCCAAAAGAGCTACTCTTTCGTCTTTGGTTAGTGTTTGATTCTCTTCTATATCTTTGATAAATTCATCTATTCTTTGATTTGTTGCCTCTTCTCTTTTGTCAAAGATTTCATCCAAAGAGCTACAACACTCATGAATATTTTGGATAAGCTCTTTGGGTTTGTATTCGTGTATATTCATTTGTGTAAGATCAAGCACTCCTTGAGTATTCTCGATATGATTGAGTGCGTCCAAAAAATCTAATACAGGCGATATAAAGGTATAGTTATCAGGTTTACTCTCATCAAAACTTACCCCATATTGAGAGACTATGGGTCTTGAGCCTACATATTTTAATTCCATTTTATTCTCCTTTTATATAAAAACTATTTTAGCTTATTTTTACTATTATTATCTTGTAGATTATAAATTACTCTATTACGACCCGATTCTTTGGCTTCATAGAGAAGTTTGTCAGCTTCTTGGTATACACTATGGAGTTTGTCAATCTTTTTGGCATCTTGGCAGACAAGACCTATAGAGATGGTTACACACCCAAAGTCACTATTGTATTGATGTTTTATATTGAGTTTTTGAATGGTTGCCCGTATCTTCTCAATAGAGTCCAAACAGCATTGAGTAGTGCTACTTCTACACAGCAGAGCAAACTCCTCTCCACCTATTCTAAAAGAGTAGCTTTTGTCATGGTCTATATTTTGATAAAGTACTTTACCAATTACTCCAAGTACCTTATCCCCTTGGGCATGACCATAAGTGTCATTATAGAGTTTAAAGTTATCTACATCCAAAATTGCCAAACAAAACTGCTCTTGCGTCTCTTTTGCTTCACTCCAGAGTTTTGGGAGTATTTTGTCAAAATAGCGTCGATTATAAATCTTAGTCAATGTATCGGTCATAGCAAGTTTTTCAATCTCTTTTTGTTCTGTAATATCTTGTCGAACAGAGAGATACCCTATTTTTTCATCACTCAAATTATATTGAGGAAAGATAAAAAGATTAATCCAATAAGCACTTTTATCTTTTCGTCTATTTTTTAATGTGCCTCTCCATGGTTTATCTTTGGTGATAGTACTCCAAAGGTCTTGATAGATACTTTTTTCCATATCAGGATGACGAAATATTTGATGAGTCTTGCCTAAAACCTCCTCTTTTGTATAGCCACTACTTTGTGTAAATTTATCCGATATATAGATAATATTACCCTCTAAATCAGTACGAGAGATAATAACATTTTTGTTAATAATCTTAAGATACTCATCAATCTCTTTGGCTTGTTCTTTTACTTTACTTATATCAACAGTAGTGACTAAATAGCTTTTTTTATTTGGCATAAGTGCAATAGATGATTGCAAAAATTTTATTGTTCCACTTTTTGCCATACAGGCTCGTTCAAAATTTTCATAGCGACCCTCTTTGAGAACCTTTTGATAGACCTCTTTGGATTTTTGCTGAAACTTAGGGAGCGTGAGGTCATAACAGTGTTTGCCTTGTAACTCTTCTAAGCTATACTCCAAAATCTCCAAGTAATGGCGGTTACAGTAGAGATATTTTGTATCAAGGTCTAATACAGCTATCCCCTCCAAAGCAGTCTCAAATATTGATTCTAACTCATCACTTTTGTTATGAAGTTCTTGATTGAGTAGGGTGAGTCTATCTAAGTTAAAAAGTGTACGACTAAAGAGTGTAATGATAAAAAATGTAAGTGTAAGAGAGAGTCCAAAGATAAGTAATGAAATCCATATATATTGATGGATTGATACTCTATATTGTTCTTGAAAATAGCTCTCTTTGAGTTTAAAAATAATATTAACTCCTCCAGAGATTGAGGTATTTAACTTTTTGGATACAAATGAATCACTTCTTACAAAAGGCGAACTTACTATATCTTTGTAGTAGTGAGGAAACTCTTTAGAGAGATTGAATTTTGGATTACGATAAAATCCCCAGCTTCTATTATCATCATAATGGTAGAGACTAAATCCTTGGTTATTATAGACTACTATATCATATCGAGGTTTATTCGTAAGTTTTTTTAAAAAATTTTTCATAAAATAGTTAATAATCAAGATACCACCAAACTCTCCTTTGTGTTTGATAGGGAGTATAGCTCTTATTGTAGGTTGATAGGGGAGTACTAGTTGATTATTCTCTTTATTCAAATCAAGTTTTGAAAACCAAACTTTCCCTAACTCTTTGCTCTTAGAGTCCAAAAAGTAGTATCGGTTGCTTTTATTTTGGAGTCTTTTTGGCATTACACTATAAGGTATTTTTTCAGGGTTTTCTCTCTCAATTCGTATCTTTTCTACTCCATTTTTATCAATAAACCGTAGTTGCATAAAGGTATCTTGAGATTTACTATAGGCTAAAAACATATCTTTAAGTAGAGTGTGAGAGATATTTCCATCAAGATACTCTTTAAAGAGTGGGAGTTCTCTAATGGAGTAGAGTATCTTTTGGGATTTAGTTTCAAACTCTTGGACACAAACTTCTTGTTCTTTAGATTTTTCTATCGCATTATCTAAAGCTATTTTTTGAATATTGTCCCCAAAAACGAACTCTTTTATAACTATATGAGAAAGAGAGAGAATAATAGAGAAAATCAAAAAAATCAAAAAGAGTTTTCGCTTACTTCCTTTTTGTGTGTTAATAACAGTACTCCTATTTACAGTATAGTATTAATTATACTATAAATGTATTCGATTTTTATTAGAAATTCAAACTTTCTTCTTTGATTATATACTCTTTGAGAAAGAAAGGATCTGTAATATTTATAATCTTTGCCATCTTCTTATTTATAAAGCGATAAGAGAGTTGGTATCTAACACTCTTGGCATCTTTTGGTAGAGGAAAGGAGTATGTTTTGATACTTTTTGCTGGAACTCTTGTATCTTTGGCTTTGGTAGTTGCCATAAAAGGGAGTGTTGGTTTGCCTTTTTTATCATGCCATAGAGCAGTTAAAACCTCTTTTTGTTTGGATTTTATTTTTTTATTATTTTGAGTATAAAACTGAACTTTGATGATAATTTCTCGTAATCCATAACCTGTAGGTATAGAGTGAGGTGAGTAGTTGTTGAGTTCTATTGTAAAATTATTTTCCTCTTTATACCCTTTGATATTTATATTATCTTGTAAAATAGTACTATTATCTACACTTGCAAAACGATGGTCTCGTACCATGCGTACTTTGGGTTTTTCATCAGCTTTGGAGTAATTAGATGCAACTCCCTCCTTTTTTTTGCTCATATGGCACGATTTACACCCCTGAGCAGTATAAATACTATCATACTCTTTGCCTGTAGAGTAGACCTCAAGCCCTTGGTTATTGCTATGGCTATAGTGACATGTAAAGCATAGAGTAGGTGAATCATCTCCAAAGTGTTCTCTATATTCTGTTTTGTGATAAGGAGATTTTGCATCATCAAATGGACCAAACATCGTCCCCTCAACTCCAAATTTAACCCCTTCTAATCCTTGTGAACCTATAGATTTATCTAAATGTACTTCATCAATATTATGGCAGACTACACAGTTGATACCATTTTTCATCTGTTCATTATTGAGTACATCATGAAACTCTTTTTGTGTACTTTTAATCTTTAGTGCCAAAAGTATCTTCTCTTCCTCATTTATAGTAGTTTTAGAAATTTTTGGATTATGACACTTTGCACACTTTATTTTGAGTTCATCAAGGTTAGACTCTGGTTGTTTGAGAACCATATACTCTAATGATTTTTTGTAGAGGTCATTTTTGCTAAAGTGAGAATTAGAGTGCCTTGATGTCTCCCAGTGCTTTGAAATATCTTGATGACAGGCTTCACAATTTTTATTTGATGTCCATTTTTTGTCCAAACTAGAACCCCATAAGTTGCCCACTAAAAGTAGTAAAACTAGATATCTCATGCTGACTCCTTACTTAAATATATTAGATTCTACTATTAAATATCTTAAGTATAACTAATATAAATTTTTATTGGAATCTACACAAAAAATCACCAAGAGTCTCTATAGAAGCCATATCCTTGATAGCAATTCGTGCAAAGCTACTATCTAAACCATCAAAATTAGAGCAGTCTCGAATCATTATTTTAAATGGGATAAGAAGATTTTGAAACTCTTGTGCTGTTATACTATTGAGTTGAACCAATATAAAATTGGCATCAGAGGGGTATATTCTTTTGATAAGAGGTGACTTTTGGAGGAGGGGTAAAAGCTTCTCTTTAGATTTGCTATTCTCCTCTTGTGAACGAGTAGCAAATGTTTTGTCTCTAAGAGATGCCATAATATAGGCACTATCAAATTGAGAAATTTTCCATAAAGGCTCTCGTAATTTGATAGCAGAAATATTTTGAGATTGAGATAAAAGCGTACCAATACGAATACCAGCACTCCCATAAAACTTCGTCATAGATTTAAGTATATAGAGCTTATCATACGCCTCTAAGTACCTAATAGCCGACTCAAAAGGGGTAAAATCCAAAAATGATTCATCTATCAAAACTGTACACTCTTTGGCTATCCACTCTTTTATAAGAGAGTCTATATTATAATACTTTCCATCAGGCGTTGCAGGATTGACAAATATTACAAAAGAGTTAGCCTCAACAGGCTTATCTAAATTTGAAAATCTATCTATATAGTCAATACTACAACCTGTTAAAAGAGCCGATTTTTTATACTCCAAATAGGCAGGAGAGTAGAGTGTGCAACTCTCTAAGTTCAAAAATCTAAAAAGAGAAAATATAGCACTACTCCCCCCATTAAATAGCTCTACAGACTCTTGGTCTACTCCATATCTCTTGGCTATAGCACTATAGAGCTTTGTATAAGAGGGATACGCAGAGATAGAGAGCCTATTAAAATCTATATCTATAGAGGGTCTTACAAAATTTATATTAGAAGAGAGATCTATAACCTCATCAATGTCACAACCTATCTTCTGAGCAAACTCTTCAGAGTCGCCACCGTGGGTAAAACTATTCATCCATTTTTTCCTAAAAAGTATTGTCTTATCTATAGACCTTGTCATAAAGAGAGAGTAGTATACATAAATAGCACATATTATTCAAGATAAAATAAAAAGCTCTATTCTACTCATTCCGTTGAAAAAAATAAAAAAAAATAAAAAAATTATCTTTATGGAGTAGAAAATAGATATAATTCTAAATTATTAATAAAACTAATAATATTTAAGATAAAGGATAGTTATATGATTTCTTGGGAGCAACTAGGAGATATTAATATACTGATCGTTGAAGATGATCCTTTTAATAGACTTCTTATTCGTAGTATGCTTAGTAAAATACCTCAAGTTAATTTTTATGAAGCACATAATGGGCTAGAGGCATTGGATGCTCTTAGGGAGTATACTATAGATATTATCTTACTTGATTTGCATATGCCAAAGATGAATGGTTATGAGACTTTGGTAGAGATTAAAAAGAGTCAAGAGTATAAGAGAATTGCTATCTTGGCAATGACAACAGATGAAGAAGAGAAAAAAAAGTTTTATGCACAAGGTGCAAACGAATTTATTTCTAAACCTTTTAAGGTAGAAGAGTTAGAAATAAAAATATATTGTACACTCAAAGAGAAAAAAGGTATAGAGTATCAAGACTACTATACAAATAGTGAAAAAGAGAAACCCAAAGAGATAAGTGAGTCTCAAATAGTCTACACACAAGAAGAGGTAGAGTATTCACAAAAAGATTTCTTTCTTAAAGTTATCTCCACAAAAACAAAAACAAAGCCGATTGAGAGAAATAGGGTCAAAGTTATCTCGTCTATTGTCAAAGCATTTGCTCTGAAACTAGGGTATGATAAAAGTGTTACAAATAATATCTATTATGCCTCTTTAATTCGGGATATTGGTTTGTGCGGAGTTGATGAGTCCTATAAAATAAAGGATAAAAAAGAGTATCAAAAGTATATTCTTATGGGCTACCAGACTATAGCAAATAGTATCGAAACAGATTTTATCAAAATAGCCAAAAAAGTTATTTTGGAGTACAATGAGCATTATGATGGTACAGGAATGCCTTATGGACTCAAAAAAAGTGAAATTAGTAATGAAGCGAATCTTGTTGCAATTGTTGAGAGTTTTGAACACTTAGTGAGTCAAAAAAGTAGTAAACAAAAAAATATTTATAGCCAAGAAGAGGTCTATAATCTACTCTATGTACAAAGTGCAAAACAGTTTAATCCAAAATTACTCAAAGTATTTCTAAAACACTTCTCTGAGTTTATTAAAATTCGAGAAAAATTACTTAATATATAAAAGGATATAATGAATGAAAAGTAAAATAATTAATGCTTATTCTATTAAAGATTTAATAAAACAGATTGACCAAAACTTAGAAAAGGGATTTCAACCCTCTTTATCTTTTATCTATACCTCTATTAGCTACGATATACGGCAACTTATTACACAACTTAATCAATATCCATTTTTTGTTTTTGGTGCAACAAGTGCAGGTGAAGTGTTTGCCAATAAAAAATTAAATGCCAATGAAGTAGAAGAGAGCATTGTCTGTATGCTTATAGAAGTAGACCCTTTAGCAATTGCTTTTAAGCTACTACCTGTAGAGAGCAGAGATTATGTAGAAGTAGGAAAACAGGTAGGAGAGTGGGCAAAATCTCAATTTGAAGATACTACTATTATCACTGCTACAGGAGGCTTACTCTTTGATAATGATGCCTATACCCAAGGGATTTTATCTTCTGGTATTGTATATGCTTTTGGAGGGGCAGCAGGAGATGACTTGATGCTTGAAGATACTTTTGTATTCTCTGGAAAGAACTTTACAAACCATGGGGCTGTTGTACTTGCTTTGGATAATAGCAAAATTGAGGTTATTGGTTCTCGTGCCTTTGGATGGATTGGCATAGGAAAAGAGAAGATTGTTACAAGAGCAGAGGGGAATGTTGTATATGAGATTGACAACTCTCCTGCTGTAGAGTTTTATGCGAACTATCTTAAATCTAATATGAGCCGTATGCCTCAAATTGGGCTAGAGTATCCACTTGAGGTAAATATGCGTAATGGTCAGGTCTCTTATCGTGCTGTTTTGGGTATGAATGAGGATGGGTCTATGGTTTTTGCTGGGCATGTTGAAGAGAAATCAAAAGTACGGATGGCTGTACCACAAGGCAAAGAGATAGTAGACCATGTAGACAGAAGTATTACACAGTCACTTGAAGGCACTAAGGGTTTTGAGCCTGAGGTTGCTTTGGTTTTTCCTTGCTGTTCACGCAAAGAGGTGCTTGGTTCTTTTGCTATTGAAGAGATTGAAAGAGCGTTTAATATTGCAAAATGTCCTCTTATAGGCTGTTTTGTTTATGGTGAAATTGGTGCCTTTCCTGGGGGATATGGCTTTCACAATGAAACATTTGTAACCGTATTACTAAGAGAAAAGGAGTAATTTTATGCCTATACAAGCTATCAAAACCATCATCAACAGCCTTCCTGAATCTGATTCCAAAGAGGATTTACTCAATACCCTTATAATTTTGGAAAAAAAGAGCAAAAAGATAGAAGAGAAGTATATTAGAGTCAATGAAGATAAACTTACACTCTCGCATCTTCTTACAGAGGTCAATGCAGAGCTTGAAGAGTCTCTAGCCAATGAAAAAAGATTTATAGCCTCTGTAAGCCACGAGCTTCGTACGCCTCTTACTGCTATTTTGGGATATAGTGAACTGCTAGAAGATACAGTACTCAATAATAAACAAAAAAGATACCTTAATAATATCGTACAGAGTTCAGACCACCTTTTGGCACTTATTAGTGACCTTTTGGATGTGGCAAAATTAGAAGATAATAGAATTGAACTCTCTTTAAAAGAGTTTGACCTTGATGATATGCTCAATGATTGTGTTAATCTTATCTCTTCTAAAGTTGCACAAGGTGTAGAGTTTATCAATGATATTCCTCTTCTTGATTATCCTATTATTACTGATGACAAAAGACTTAAACAGATTCTTGTAAATCTACTCTCTAATGCAGCGAAATTTACAAAGCAAGGCTCTATTCGTTTTTATGTCAAGTCCATTAAAGAGCTTAAAAATCAAAAGCTTAAGGTCATTATTAATATTGATGATACAGGTCATGGGATTCCAAAAGAGATAGCAGGAACGCTTTTTCAACCTTTTCAATCTACAGACAAGACACAAGGTACGGGTTTAGGACTCTATATATCACA
>Ga0193954_1000556_pt1 | contig 21477 bp, 15 predicted proteins | sample BB_5_MG_FD_140340 | JGI IMG/M metagenome (GOLD analysis project Ga0193954, IMG submission 140340) | Microbial mat bacterial communities from the Broadkill River, Lewes, Delaware, United States - BB_5_MG | ecosystem: Environmental > Aquatic > Freshwater > River > Microbial mats | place: USA...
CTATATGTATTCCACTGTTTTCTAACAACCCAGATACTATTTCTTGATTTATAAGGTTATCTTCGACTAAAAGTATATGACTATTAAATAAGCTATTTATATTTGCTTTAATTGAGTTAATTGTTGGATTATGGATATAGTTTTCTTTTATTTCACCTTTAAAAATATCAGATAATATATTGTATAAAACTGATGGATTGATTGGTTTTTGTAAAAAGATATTAATCCCCACATCTTTAGCCATCTTCATTATTGACTCTTTTCTAAAAGCACTTACCATTATTATTGTTGGTGGTTTTTCCAAACTACACTCTTGATTTATACGTTTTGTAGTTTCTATTCCATCTATTTTTGGCATATTCCAGTCCATAAGTATCACGTCATACTTATTAGTACATCTATCAAGTATTTCAAGAGCATGATTTCCATTATTGGCAACATCTACTTCTAATCCATAATTATCAAGCAAAGACCTTAATATCTCGTGCCACGTTTTATTATCATCTACTACGAGTACTCTTTTATTGCTAAATTGTGTGTATATTTTCTGATGTTCTGAAAGTTCTTCCAATTCTATTTCAAAAATAAAATGGCTTCCCGTCCCTTTTTTACTTTCAATCCAAATCTTACCATTCATAAGATTTACAAGTTGCTCAGAAATAGTAAGACCTAATCCTGTCCCACCATATTCTCTTGTAGTACTACCATCTGCTTGAGAAAAAGAATGAAATAACTTATTCTTTTCATCATCTCCTAAACCAATACCTGTATCTATAATCTCAAATCTAAATCTATTTTCAGATACTTTTTTTATATATAAACTAACTTCACCAACATTTGTAAATTTAACAGCATTTGACATTAGATTTATAAGAACTTGTGATAATCGAAGAGAATCACCTAAAAAGTTTTTCCCTACATCATTGCCATAACTTACGATTATCTCTAAGTTCTTTTCATGAGCTGTAAATTCTATTAAATTTATTACATTATCAACAACAGTAAACAAATCAAACTCAACATTCTCAATAGCTAACTTTCCAGCTTCTATTTTTGAAAAGTCTAAAATATCATTGATAATTCCAAGTAAATTTTTTGCACTACTATCTATTTTTTGGATATAATTTTTTTGCTTATCATCTAGTTTTGAATTTAATGCAAGATGAGTCATCCCTATGATTCCATTCATTGGTGTTCTAATCTCATGAGACATATTTGCCAAAAATTCAGACTTTGTCTTTGTTGCAATTTCAGCTTTACTTTTGGCAATATTAAGCTCTTTAGTTCTAGACTCTACTGTTTTTTCTAAATTATTATATACTTGTGCATTTTCTATTGATATTGTAATTTGTCCACTCAAATATTGTAAAAACTGAACATTTTCATTTGTAAATACAGAAGGTAATATATTATTTTCTAAATATATAATACCTTTTAACTTTCCTTGCAATAGTAAAGGAGCACATAAAATAGATTTGATATCTCTATTATTTACATCATAAAATATTTTATCTTCACTCAAATTATCTATAACAATATTTTGTTGCGTTCGAACAACATAATTAACAACAGAATGGACAATTTTATTGCATTCACCATATGGTTTATGCCCCATGATCTCAATATCATCTTTATCTATAGAGGACAATGCTTCTACAAAAAGTCCATCTTCATCCTTTAATAATAAAACTCCATGTTGTGCTCCTGCATTTTGTATAACTATTTGCATAAGTTCTTTTAGTAAAGTAGAGATTCTTTTCTCTTTTGTAATAACCTCTGATGCTTGTATTAAAGTATTGATATCTAAATTGACATTATTCTTATATTCTTGTGAACTATTTTTAGTTATTCCCCATATTTGAAAATTATATGTTAACTCTTTGTTATAAGCTCTAGAAGCTTTTATTTGACCTAAATCTTTATAAATATTTGTAAGCAATTGTGTTGCGATAACTTGTAGGTTTATTTGTGAATATATTTTTGCATCATTGTTTGCTTGTTCGTAAAATTTGATTGCATTAAGAGGGTCATTATCTAATCGATAAAGTTCCCCTTGAATTAAAGTGAGTCTTACTATAAAATTTTTAGAGCAATCTTTTGTCCATTTTTCAAATTGTTGTTTTCTTTTTATTATAAGTACTTTATATTTTATTCGATTTGTAAATGTCTCTTTCTTAAAAAGTTGAGCTAAGATTAATGCTTCATAAAAAAGGTGTTCCGTATTGTGCAACATACCTTTAGAAAATTTTGAGAATGTTTTTCCTTTATTCAATGTTTTTAGTGCTTCTGCATAATTTTGGTGAATATATAACGAGATAGTCTTATTTATAAAATAATAGTGAGCAAAATGCTTTGCATTGTAGCTATCTAAACTCTTTTGATATTCACTCTCATTAAAATCTAAGGTATCAAAACAAACTTTGGATGACGTTTCCTCTCTTAGACTTAAAATAGATTGTTTTATACTTAATATCGCACCATACTGTTCCTTTGCCCCAATGTTTTGCAAAACGATACTAAACTCTTCTATTTTAGATAAAATCACGTCAAGGTTTTCACCTCTCATAAACATACTTTGAACGATACCAGCGGCAGAACAACCTGTATGAAACCAATCACCAATAGCCAAACCCTCAGCATAAGATTTTTGCCATAACTCTTCCGTATCTTTAGATGACTTTATCCAAGAAACTCCAAAATATCCACAAACAAATTTGACCTCCGAATGCTGTACTGTATTTTTAAATTTTTCTAACATATTTAAAGACAAATTATAATATTCAAAACCTAACTTATGATTTCCTAAAATTCCACCCTCAAATATCACTCCAAAAACAGTAAATGCAATCACGGATTCTTTTGTAAGACCTTTAGCCAAACACAAATCAACTATTTTTAAAGCATTTGCAACACACAATTCTGGTTTTATTTGATACGCAGATTGAAGTGTATTTGCAGCCAACTTTATCATAAGTATAAAATCTTTATCATCAGATTCTTTTGTATGAATTAATTCTTCTATTTTTCTATTTTTAAGTTTATACTTAAGTCTCAAAAAGTCCCCTAAAAATAAAGGAGCTACAAAACTTTTTGGCATATTAAATCCAAAAAGAGAACTTGCAGTTCTACCGATACTATAGGCTTTCTCAAACTCTGAAATATCAGAATACAACTTAATCAAAAGTTCATAAATTGATGCCTTACTTTGGATATCTTCACATAAATTTAATGCCATCTCATAATACTTGATAGCTTCACTACTATTATTGCAAAGATGTTCACACTCAGCTCTATCTCGTAACATTAAAATATCTTTTTTAGAATATTTTATATTCCCAAGTAAAGAACTAGCTTGCTTTATATATTTTAAGGCATTACTAAAGTCACCATTTTTTTTAGCATGTAAGGATGATTGAATATTTAGTTGTATCAAAAATTCTAAATCATCCAAATAATCACACCCAATATTAAGATGATTTGTATATATCATAGTTTTTACATGGGAATTATCATGCTTGTATAGATAGTTTCCAATATTAAAGTGAATTTTCTTTAAAACATTTTTATCTATATTCAAATAAACAATTTGCTGTAATTTATCATGTGAAAAACGATATTGTTGATTTGTATACTTATCTTTTTTAACTATCCATTCATCTTTTAGTGCCACATCCAATGCATCAAAAAAAGAGCTATCTTCATTAAATATTTTTTTTAATAACTTATGAGAAAAAGTATTCCCTATACAAGATGCTATATTTAATAATTTTTGAGTATTCTTTTCTAGTAGTCCAATTCTTTTACTTAATATTTCAAAAACATTATCACTTATTGGAAGAGTTTTTAATTTTTCTAAATCACAGTACCATTGTATCACTTCAGGATCAAACCACAACACTAACTCTTCATGAAGTTGTTTGATATATTGCTTTACAAAGAAAAAATTTCCTTGTGTTTTATTATAAATTATTTCACTTATTTCACTTGAATAATCTAATTGCATCGTATCCATAAGTAAATTTTCTATATCATTTTTACTTAATAAATCTATTTTGAATTTTTCTATTTGAATTTCAAAGAGATTAAGTTTTTCAAGCATTTTTGAAACTTTATGTTCTTCATCAACCTCTTCATCTCTATAAGTAACAAATACAAATATATTTTTAAAGTTTATTAAAATATCTTCTATCCATTTTATAGTTATATCATCAGCCCATTGTAAATCATCAATATAGATACAAAAAGGTTTCTCAGAGCTAAAAAAAAGCTTCATAAAATTAAAAAGCATATTATCAAATCTAGCTTTTACATCAGAGGGGTTTATCTCAATAATATTTTTTTGCTTACCAATAATTAACTCAATCTCAGGAATTACATCTATTAGTATTTGAGCATCACTACCAATTATCTCTTGTAATTTATATTTATAAGTTTCAATTGTATTTTCATCTTTTGTAATGATTTGTTTTGTTAATTCTCTTAATGCATTATAAAGCAACTCATATGGTGTATTTTGCTTGTACTTTTCCAGTTTTAACTCTAAGACATAACTAAACTTATTTCTATTTAAATCTAGTATTTTACTCATCAATGAGGATTTCCCAACACCTGAATTTCCAAATAAACTTATTAAAACTTTTGTGTATTGTTGTGAATTAATAATTTTTACTAGTTCTTTCTCTTGTGATTCTCTACCATAGATAATATTATCACGATTTAAACCTAACAAATCATTAAAAGAATCTATCTGAAAAGGCTCTATAATATGATTGTCTTGATACTCTTTAAGTGACCTATTAAAGTCAGCATGAACTGAAATAATATCTTTATATCTTTCATGCTTATCTTTTGCTATCATTTTATCTACAATTTGGGCTATAACTGAAGGGATATTTTTATTAGCAATATTTAGTAAAGGAAATTTTGTCGTAAGTATTTTATATCCTAGTTCTTCAGTATTAGTAAATCTACTTTTAAAACTAGGGTCCAATATCTCATACAGTATAATCCCAAAACTATAAATATCAACAGAATTATCAATTTTACCATTTATTCTATCACTTTGTTCAGGTGCCTTATATATTCGTATCTCTTCTGCATTTTGATAATCAGCATTATTAAAAAAGACATTAAAATCTTCATCTACATATATATGAAATGGTGTTAAATTCCCAAGGATTCTTTGTTCTTTATGAATTTGAAGTAATGATTTAGATAGATTTATTGAAAAAATTAAAAACTCTTCAATTTCAAAACCTTTAGAATTTAAAAAATAGTTTAATGTATTTTTCACAACTTATTATTACCCTTTTTCATAATTTTTTTGAGTTATAGATACTAATGTTTCCTTAGATATCTATATTTATTCCATTTTGACAGTATTTCATTGCTTATTCTATTATTTGATGCGGCATAATTCATCAATACTGCTTCTAAAAATGTGCTATAATCTAAGGCAATTACACCCTCTTGTTTTGATTGAGCTTCATCTCCTGCCCTATTTTGAAACCATTCATTCCATTGTATAGAACCTGGTTTATACATTTTCCAAGGTTGAGAATGAAATTCTTTTGCTGGATAAAAAAATGTAATCATATCCTCATAATTATTCATAAAACTAGATGTACCATGACAACTAAGACAAGAAGAACTTCTTAGTGATTTTACTATTTTACCATCTACTTCAACATTATATTTTACTGCAATATCAAAAGGTCCAGACATCCTTTTTCCATATCCAAGTGTTACTTTTGTCCACTCTGGAGCATTTGGGTTGATATAAGTTTCCATCAACTCTTGTGTTGGATACTTTGCTGAATTTACGTCTGGATCATTCCCCCACATTGCACCAAGAGGTACCATTCTGTCCCAAGCAGTTTTACCAAATGAACTACTATCATATACTAATGTTGTAAATACCCATCCTGTTTCAGGAGAAGCAATTGAATCTTTTACAATAATATCAAATATTCCAACTCTAATATCTGTTACTTTTGCTTTCTCATTTTCAATTGTACCATTAAGATTAAATGGCTTTCTATACACTTGCCATTTTGCGGCACCATCTAAAACTGGCCATTGTTCTGGAGTTGCAGTTACCCCTGCAGATTTTATAATAATAGAACCCTCTTTAAATTGTGCTTCTTTATTTGTAACACTTGGGATACATGTTTTTTTTGATTTATCACACTTTTTCCATACCTGCCCAAGAGTAAAAGCTGCAGTTTTATCATAATATATAGCTGCATGGTTTCGTATATCTACAGTTAATCCAGAATCCTTATAAACATCTTTTGATAATATTTGTCCTGTATAGGTACCATAAATAGCATCTCGGCCTTCCCAAGCAGTTTTTTTAATATTTTCACCTGCCCACAACATACTATACCAACCCTTTTGAGAACTTTGATTCCATTTTTGAGGTTCGTTAACAAATGTTTTCATAGATTTTCCAACATGTGCTTTAAGTGCCATAATATATTGATAAGAGTTTTTCTTAGTTAAAGGTTTACCGTTAAGAACATTTGTCCATGGTGTCTCAGGTTTTATATATGTCAGAGGATAATCATAATTAAACTTAAAAAAAGAACCTTTATACTCTTGCTCACTAGGTATAGCCCCATTGTTAATAGCAAAGGGATCTACTTTTATATCTAAACCATTTAATAAGCTAACAAAGCCCAATACTCCAACAATTGATAATTTTAATCCCACTTGGTATCCTTTATATTTTAGACATATTTTTTACATAAAAGATTATAACCAAAGAAAGTCCTATTAAAGTCTTATTTTTAATTAGAAAAAAAAAGAAGCCAAATATTAATAACTAGCATTAAATAAAAAGCAGTCTTATAGACCATTAATGGATTTTTTTCTAATAATGAAGCATTTTTATTAAAAAATGGTTCTACTTTATGTGTATTTTCAAGTTCAAATAACATATTAGAATAATTTTTATAACGCTTATCAACATCACTAGATAAGGACCTTAAAATAATTGATTCCAACCATAACGGTATGTTATCATTAAATATTTTTGGTGATTTACATTGTTTGTAACTTGCATTTTCATAGGATTCTATTTTTCCATATGGGAATTTTCCTGTTAATGCTTCATACAAGGTTACACCAATTGCAAATATTTCGGTTGATTCATTTATACTATTTTGTTCAAATATTTCTGGAGACAGGTATGATAAATTTCTAAATTCATTATTGATAGTATAAATCTCTGTCATACTCCCAAAATCAACTATTTTAAATATATATTTTCCATCTCGTTCATGTATCATAATATTTTCTGGTCTAATATCAGCATGAACCAAATCATACTTCAATAAATATTGAGCCATTTTTAGAAGTGTTTTTGCTAAAACTATTACATCATCAATATGTAGTCTTCTTTTTTTAAGATAAGTTTTTAAATCAACACCATCAATTGCTTCTTGAACATAGTATCTATAAGATCGCTTTTTAGGGATAACTGCTTTTGGAAAAAAGCCTGCTTTTAAACGCTTACTATTCCATGCCTCTTTTACAAAAATATCTAATATTTTTTTATTTTCTATGGCTTCTATTGGGGCAAATTTCAATACATACTGTTTCCCATTTTTACTACAAGCCCATGTTCTATTGTTTTGAATTAAGGATTTTTCTAAAGTATATCCATCTATTATCTGCCCTACTTTTAATTCAATAGGTATTGGTAGTTCTAAGTTCTTGAGTTTTTCAAGTTGATCTATTTGGAGTATCTCTAGCACAACTGCAGTTGTATCATCATCTAAATTATCGCTAACACTTGAACTGACTTTTTTTACTAAATAATTAGCTCCAAATTCTATATCACTTTGAAATTTATTTTCCCGTAGTGTCTTGTACAAACCATCAGAACACAAAAGTATCTTATCATTTTTTTGTATTAAGTTTTCAAAATAGTAAGGAGAAATATCTTTTTCCAATCCAATTGCTTGAGTCAAATTATTTTCATCTTCTGAATTTTCAGTACAATGATCTTGAGATAACTGAAACATCTTATTATTCCGTAAAAGATATATTCTACTATCTCCTATATTTGCTCCATATAATTTATCACCTTGAATAACAATAAGAGCAAGTGTAGTTATTAATTCAGGCTTTTCATAATTAACCATAGATTCTTGATATAAAATTGAATTAATTGATTTGATAAAAGATTTAATACACTTTTCAATACTCCAACTAATGGGTCTATTTTTAAAGTTCGTAATAAGATGATTGGTAACTCTTTGTGAAGCCAATAAACCTTCAATATGGGAACTTACTCCGTCACAAACGATGGCAATAGTAAGATCACCTAATGTTTTTACTTCATAATAATCATCACCCGTAAGCTCTTTTCTTTTAGCAAGTGAGAATCCAGAAGTTTTAATATTTGACATTGTCATTTTAAATCTTTATTTTTAATTTTATTATAACATATATAACTATTAAGATAATAGACTATTTTGGTTACAAAATAGTCATATTAATAAATTTAAAATTCTTTTCCATTTGTACTTTCTATAATATTTTTAGCAATATTATCAGTTTCTAAAGCTATACTTTGTGTTTGAGATGCAATATTAGCATTTTTTTGTGTTTGTTGATCCAATGCATTTATAGCAGAATTTATTTGTTCAATTCCTCTGTGTTGTTCTTTTGATGATTCTTCTACATTTGCTATAAGTTCAATTGTTTTAGAGATATTATTATTCAAGCCTAAATACCCCTCAATCATTTTATCAGCAATTTGTTTACCTTTATTTGCTTTAGTATTTGCATTTTCAACTAAAGATTTTATCTCATTTGCCGCATCTGCACTTCTACTTGCAAGATTTCTTACCTCTTGAGCAACTACTGCAAAACCTTTTCCTGCTTCCCCTGCTGTGGCTGCTTCAACTGCTGCATTTAGTGAAAGAATATTTGTTTGAAATGCAATTTGATCGATTACAGATATTGCTTCATTGATAGCTGTCACTTCTGTACTTATCTCATCCATAGCTGTTGTTGTTTGGTTTGCTAAATCTTCACCTGTATTTGAAGACTTTGTTACTTCAGAAGCTAAAGATGCCATTTTGATAACATTTTGTGTGTTATTTGATATATTACTTGTGATCTCTTCAAGTGCGGCCGCTGTTTCTTCTAAAGATGCTGCTGCGTCATTTGAATTTGTATTTAAAATATTTACATTTTCAAGTAATTTTGTTGAACTATTACCTAAGTCCAATCCAGCTTGTTTACTTTCTTTTAACATTTGAGCTATAGCATCTCTTAATTTATTGATATCAACAATCAACAATTCAAAAACACCATCTTTTTCAATATTTTTTAATTCTACTTTATTTTTATAATTATACTTTGCATACTCTTCTAAAATAATATTCATATTGACAAAATGATTTTTTGTAGCTGTTATCATCTCATTTACATCATTTTTAAAAGCTTCTAAAGAGGCATTAGATGTTTGCACTTTTATTTCTTGAGAATACCATCCATGTTTTACACGGCTCATTACAGATTTTGCTTCTTCTATTAATTTATTGTCTTGATTCATACCATCTTCTATTGAGGATAAATATTTATTAAAACTATCTACTACTAATCCCAATTCGTCATTTGATTGTTTTTTTACTCTTGTAGAATTTGAAGAGTCATTTGTCAATAAATTTTTAATTCCATCATTTAAATCATTGATAGGTTTAATAATCAATCTATTTGCTATCAAAGAAACAATAAAACTAAGCACAATACATATAATTGAAGCAACAATTAGCAACTCTGTTACCATTGATTTTTTCTCTTTCAATGCTTTTTCTTTCATCAAATCGATCTCTTGTTCAATAGCATCAACATACGCACCCGTACCAATTACCCAATTCCATTCTTTAAATTTTTTAACATATGAGTATTTTGCTTTTGGAATAGTAGAGTTTGGTTTTGGCCACACATATTTTAATAGCCCCTCCCCTTTTGCAGAGTTTCCTATATTGATAAGTTCTTTTATAACATACACACCATTTTTATCTTTTAAGTCAATTAAATTCTTTCCAATAAGTGATGGTTTTGGACTATATGCCAAAAGATTTCCTTGGTCGTTATATATAAAAAAGTATCCAGATTTTCCAAATTTTATTTTCATAATTGCAGCTAAAGCTTGCTTTTGCATATCTTTAGTTACATCTTCAACATAAGCTCCAGTTCCTATAATCCAACCATATTCTTTAAATAACTTTATATAAGAAACTTTTTTCTGAGGCTCTTTAAAACCAGGTTTTGGCCATAAATAATCAACAATACCCTCACCTTTTGCATTAGCTACTTTTACAAATTCATTAAAAAAGTACTTTCCATTTGGATCTTTTAGCTTTGATAAATCTCTACCATTTAAAGCTGGTTTAACTGCATGTTCCACCATATGTGAACGTGTATCATTTATCCAAAAATATCCACTTTTTCCATATCTAGTTGAACGAATCACTTCTCTCATTTTTTCTTGAAGTTCCTCTTTTGGTAAAGTATCTTTATACTTTTTATACTGAGCATTTAAAATTGAAAAAACTAAGTTCGTTTGTTTTTTTAATTCTTGAGAAACTTCTTGTTTTATTTTCTCTTTTGAAGTTCTTTGATGATAGTATTCAACAGTTTTTAACGCAATAGAAACATAATTTTGAAGTTCAATTTCTTTTGAGTTATATGCTTTCTTAGAAAACTCTTCTATGTTTGATTTACTAACAACATCAATACCATGTATTGATTCTATAGCCTCTATCAAAGAAACAACAAAAATAGTCATCGCAACTATAGCTATCAATTTATATTTAATCGCAATATTCTTCATAAGTATATCCTTAAGTTCAATTTTATGTAGTCTAACATAAAGAGATGTATAAAAGTATAAAATAGATTGATAAGAATCTTATAAAATATATAATTTTTTAAAATACTAGACGTACAGAGAAAAAGGATAAGTAAATCATCTATTTATTTAACTATTTAGGATAGGAGATATCTATCAAAAAAGGTTCTTTTGCCTCTTTTAAAGATTTTAGAATTGTATAATAATTTACATAATATATAAAACTTGCTATAATAATGTAAAAATAAGGAGACATATTTGAAAATATCAAATAACAATTATGTTGATCTATCAAAAATATTTTCTCCTACTATAATCAAAGAATTAATAAAGAATGGTCATTCTTACAAATTAAAAAATATTTTATCCGAATTAGGGGTTTTACCACAAATTAATTTAAAAAATACTGTCTCAACTCTTTTTGATGAAATTTATAAAGTTTTAAAAATTAATTATAGAAATGAGTATATTTTTAAAAACACACTCATAAAAAACATATTACTTGGAAAACATACTTTAAATACTGCATTTATGATAAACGAATGTGCAGTTGGTAATTCAAAAGCGGATTGTGTTATTTTTAATGGTACATCGACAGTATATGAGATAAAAAGTGAATATGATACATTCTTAAGATTAAGTAATCAAATTAATGATTATAAAAAAGCATTTGAATATGTCTATATTGTTATTCCTGACAAATCAATAGATAAATTAAAAAACCATTTAGATGATGATTATATTGGAATTATGCAATTAAATAAAAACAATACTATTACTAAAATAAGAAATGCCAAGTCGAATAAGCAGACTTTTGACAAAGAGGTTATATTTAACTTATTAAGAAAAAAAGAATATATTAAAATTATTCAAAAAAAATATGGAATAATTCCAGATATGCCAAATACTAAAATATATTCTTATTGTAAAAATTTATTTTTTGCATTAGAAATTGATACAATACATAATGAAGTTATTAGTATTTTAAAAGAAAGAGGTAATGATAAATTATTAAAAGAAGTAATATCAAATACACCTTATTCTTTAAAAGCTTTATCTTTACAATTAAAGTTAACAAAAAAAGAAAAACAAGATTTTTTAAATTTATTAAATAAAGAGATTCAACATATAATATAAAGGAATAATAAATGTACTACCCATACTTAAGAGGTAAACAAAATGAATTAATTTTACTAAGAGAGCAAGCTAAATTAATATCAAAGAGTAAGATTATTCCTATTATAGAACCTGTCAAAAAAAATATCAATCCCTTAAATCGGGCTATTACTCAACTTGATGAATATGGTACCTCTTACATTTTAATTGTTAATCCTACTATTGGAGACCTAAAAGAGAAAAATTCTCTAATTTTAGAAAATATAGATAATTATCGAAATATAATAATTGGTATAACGATTACAGAAGAATCAATTCTTGAAGATATTATTTTTTTAATTGAAAAGTTTAAAAAATATGAAATTGCGATTATTCATCAAGGGTATACAGAGGGAAAAGAGTTATCTCAATATACACTTAAGTATCAAAATATAAAAAAACATATCTTTGTAAATACAGAACAAAATAAACTATATCAAAGAAATTTTAAAAAACAAGGAGAAAGAATATTAATTCGAGATTCTTTCCATAAAAAAACTAATTCAAGTTATCATGAAGAAGAACATTTTTCTGATTTACATATAACTTACGATGAAGAAGGTATGGATGGGTTTGGAGATTTTCTAATTGTAGGTAGTAATTACTCAGAATCAGGGGGTCCAGCTAGAGCTGTTGCAATACATCTTACATATCTAAAAGAGAGTGATGATGACAATATGTTTATAAAACACTTTATTTCCGATAGAGTTGAAGGAGTAAGTGACCCTGGAGGTAAATTTTTAGAAGCATTAAAAAAATTAGTAGAAAATATTTCTAAATATGAAAATGAATTTAACACAAATGCTTGTAATGAATATAAAGAATTATATGAAAAAGAGCACTTCCCAGGATTAGGCTACGTAAAAAAATTATCTATGCAACATCATTTAGAAATAATTGCAAATTATTTAGATTAATGTCATGAATTATTGTTGTAACAAATGCTTTCAAGATAAATTTTTAGAAAAGCAAATAAAGATACTTTCCAAAAGTACTGGACAATGTGATTATTGTCAATGTCAGAATGTAAATATTATTGAACCTATCTTATTACAAGATTTTTTTGAGCAAATTATAGATATATATGAAATCAATGAACAAGGTTTGATGTTATCTGAACATTTAAACTATGATTGGAAATTGTTTAATGTAACATTAAATAAATATACCGCTAATAATTTGTTATCTGAGATTCTAGATAATCAAGATTATTTAACTAATAAATATATAAATTCCTTAGAAAAGTTGTCTATTGATATATGGGATAATTTTAAGAAAGAATTAAAACATAACAACAGATACTTTCCTAATGATAAAGAATTTAATAAGGAAAATTTAAAAAATTTATTTGAATACTTTGAGACATTTGAATATCCTACAGAAGTGTATAGAGGTAGAATTAATGATACTCATACAATTATTGAAAAAGAAAAAATGGGAAAACCACCTTATAAAAAAGCTTCACAAGGGAGAGCTAATCCTATTGGAATTTCCTATTTATATATTGCATCAAATATTGAAACAGCAATATCTGAGATTAGACCACATAAAGGGGAAACGGTTACAATTGGGAAAATTGAACTTCCAACAAATTTTAGATTATTTGACTTAAGAAGTGCAAAAAACCACTTGTCACCATTTGAGTTTTCGGATAATGTTTTAGAAGAACTTTATAAAGATATAGATTTACTAGAAAGATTTAGTGAAGAACTAAGTAAACCAGTATTACCAAGAGAAGCTCACTTAGAATATTTATCTAGTCAATACTTAAGTGAACTAATAAAACATAATGGTTTTGATGGTCTTATTTATAAAAGTTCTGTGGGAACTGGTTATAATATTGTAATGTTTACAGATTTTGATTTGGAATTTTTAGAAATAAAAGAATATAAAATTGGTAATACAACTATTGAGTTTAGTTAAATATAAGTTTAACGTACTCACAAATAATAAGTACGCATTATATTTTAATTCTATCCTTTGGGAGTTTCAGGAACAATAGATAAATCTTCCTCATAAACCCGACCCAAATCTATAACATCAACTTCACTCTTATGATCATAAGTAGGAGTCAATAACAACCTCATATTTTTATCAAATCCATAGTGTTCATAGATACCATGATGAGTGATATAAAAAATCTTTTTTAACTCTTTTTGTGTTCTTTCATCTAGTTTTTCATCAAATATTTTTGTAAGATTAAATACTAAAACAAACTTATCATTTTTGTCTTTTCCAAACTCTATTTTATTTATATATCTATAGTTTCCAATGGCTATAGGAACTAGCATCTTTTCGTGAGCATCTAAAAGTTTATTTGCTTGTTGTTTTACTATATCATCAAAATCTTCTTTATATTGAATATTTTTTGGGAAAAGAGAAGTCAATTGTCTTCTTATTTTAAATAATTCTGCACTTTTATTTGTTTTTTTTGCCATATCTAAAAGAAGAATCTCATCTTTTTGATTTTCAAATTCTACATCATTTCCAATTGTGATACTATACAAAGTATAAAGCATACCTAACAATATCGTCCATCTAATTGTTTTTGCTATTTTATTAAACATTTTTAATCCTCATACACTTCATAAAGTGTAAAATATTCTTTTTCAATTCCAAGAGAAATCAACTTTCTCATCTCTTTTTGTGTTTGAATATATCTGTGATGTAAATTCTTATGACTACGGCTCACTTTTAAATATCCCCAAGCAGATAAAAGTATAACTACTACAAATGAGATATAAACACTCATCTCATTTTTATCTATATACAAATCAGTAAAAAGTCGAACCATATTATCAATTACATAAATAGAGGGCAAAGCAATAAATCCAGTCCAAGCTAAATAAATACCATCTTTAGATGGTACTTCATACTCTTCTCTATTTTTTAAAAAAGTCATATCTTCATTGATTTTTTCTTTTAAAGAGATAGCTTCACTTGAATCTGTATCATTTATCTCTAACTCTTTTATATGAATGGAGCTAAGTTCTCCCCATCTATTTAAGTCTTTATACTCTATTATATAGTATGGATCCTCAAGTACTAGTTTTTCGATACTTTCTAACGTTGGAGTATTTGTATCAAGTGCTTTTTTTGCAACATCTAAAATAGCATCATATCTACCATCGTTATGTATTTGTTTTACTACTTTATTTATATTTATCATCTATATGCTTTCGTAAAATTCATCATAAGTAAAATACTTATTATCCAAACCTTGTTCTATCAAACATCTAGTTTCTTTATGTAAACCTTTATATTTAAGATGTTGTTTTTCATGATTATCTTTTACTTTTCTATATACCCAATATGTCAATGCTAAAACTATTCCGTATCCTGTATATACTAAATTACCATGAGTAGTATATACTTCACTAAATAATGCGATAATATTATGTGCCATAAAAATCACCATAACACCCACACTTCCAACCCAAATAGAATATGCACTATTTTTAGAATCAACCTCAAAGTTTTCAATATTTCTTAAAATCTGAACCTTTTCATTTAAATTTTTTTTGAAGATTTTTGCTTCACTTATTTCATTTTCTTCAATAATTAAATTTTTTGCATGAACAGAAGAAAGCTCTCCATATCGATTTAATTCTTTATATTCCCAAATATAATACTCTTTGTTAATTATTAAATCTTCTACTTCTTGAAGTGTTGGGTCAAGGTTGTTTAGTTCCTCTTGAATTTCGTTATAAACTGTATTGTACATACCATCAAATTTTATTTGATAGGCTACTTTTTTTATATTTATCATTTAAATCATTTCCTTTTAATAGTAAACAAAAATCAAAAAATATTTTGACTTTAATTTAGTATTGAAATAAGCTATGAAAACTCATAGCTTATTTTATATTATTTTACTACGCTACTTCTTCAGCAGGTACTAAATCTTTAGTCTTGAGTTTAGAAGGTGTATATATGCCTATTAAACCTTTAACTCCAATACTCATAACAACATTGATCAAAAATACTAACCATGCAAGAAGAATTAAACCACCACAAAGAGCGGCGATAATCATAAAGAACTCATATTCTCCGTTTACATAAAGTGTTCTTCTTAAAGCTCCATCCATAGCAGCCATACCCATACCAGCACTCATTCCAAGTCCACCTATTAAGTGTGCCCAGAAGTGAAAAGTTGACATTTTGTTACTGTATAGCTTTACATTATTTGTTAATAATGGCCATAGTGTATAAACAGCGGCAAATAAAGTCATACTAAGACCAATCAATAAAGCTGTATGAACATGAGTAAACATAATCCACTGAGTATTATGCAAAATTCTATTTAATCCCATATCTGCTTGTAAAATAGCAGCAGGAATAGCAATCATAAATCCAAAAATACCAGCAAGTAAAAATCTCAATCTATTATCCATCTTAAGAGGTTTTGCACTCCATAGAGTTACAAGAGTTATAAATACAGCAATACCTTGAGTTACAAGCTCAAAAGCAGTTACCATCTCTCCAGATAAAAGTTTCATAATATTTGGCTGACCTTGATCTCCAAGTAAATGATGTGACCATACCATCCAAGATACGATTAACTCAAGTAGAAGTGCCGCTCTTGCAATATTTTGCATAAACAGTTTTTTACCAGTAATTAACATAGCTAACAAATACCAAGTACCTGCAACATAAATAAGAACTAGTCCATCAGCAATTAAGTCAAGTCCCCACCAGAAGAAGTTTTTGTATAACAATGCATTTACAGATGTATAATCCATAGCCGCACCACTTAAATCACCAACAATATAAACAAGAATTAAAACACCACAAGTTAAGATAACCATAGCATCCAAAAATGTATCAATTGTCCCTCTAAAAATAGCAACAACAGGAAGAGAAACAGCTGGTTCTTTAGAGTATGGTTCACGACCAGTCATCTTATACCAGATATTTAACATACCATCAATTCCTAAAGCTGATAGAATCAGTGGTTTCATAGGTCTTTTTTCATGACCCTCTTCTGTATAAAATACAGTTGCAAAAATATTATAAATAAACAGTAATGTTCCAACCATAATCACAGCAATTCCACTTACAAATACTAAACCACCAATAGGATTAAATTGCTCAAAATCAACTGGTAAAGGCCAATATAATGTATACAATGGAGCATAATTATAAATTGCCCCACCAAGCCATGACATAAGCGTACCAGCAGCAATACTCATCCAAGTAAGATTTGCAACTTTGATACTATACAATGGTTTTTTCATCAAATATGGTACAAGAAAAGTAAAAGCTCCAAATACCATTAAATAAGTAGAACCAAAAATACCTACTATAGGATGAACAGTCATAATAGAAAAATAATGACTCTCATCAAATAAATTTGGTATAACTGTTTGAGCTCTCATAAGCTGACCCTCAAGAAGTGCTAAACCATAGTATAATACACCAAATACAACTGCTCTTAATGTCACTTTTTGCATTGGTGTCATTTTATTTGTATCTAAACCACCTTCATTACCATTGATTAACGTATTTATGAAGCTCATATTAATTTCCCCCATTTATTGTATCTGGGATTGATTTTGCATCATCTACATCACAACCTTTTACTACTACAGCATCTTTAATTGTCATATGTCTTCCACCTTTTGGTCCTGAATATTCAGTTGATTTAATTGTATAAACACCATTTTTATGAAATTGCCACATAAGGTCATTTCTACTTCCTGGGTTTACTTGCATTTGAGCTACCATTGAACCATCTTTTCTAAATAAACCAAATCCATAAGTTAAATCTTCACTAACTACATCAAATACTACGTATTTACCACATTCAATCTCTAATTGACCATTAGCATTAAGTCTATCTTTTGGTAAGATAAATTTTTGTTCTCCATGATTTGGACTATTTTTGTCTTTATTTTGACGCGCAATAATGTTATACATTTGTTTTGACTTATCAAAACTAGGATCTTTTTCTATTGTGTGTCTTTTAAAGTCTGTCTCAACCCATGGTATTTTGTTGAATGTAAATATATGAATACTTACCCCCACAAAAATCAATAAACCAACATACATATAAAATGTTCCTGGTTTTACAATTCTTGGTTTTCCTTCAGGGTTACTAACACCCTTTGCAAACCAAAGCATAAGAGCAATCACTGAAAAAACATATATTGTATATACAATTTTTAACAGGTCAAGCACATCAGACGAATCTGCTACCATCTATATCTCCTTTAAATTAACAAGGGTAATATTTAGCAAAGTAAGACTAAAGAGGGAACCAAAATCTTACTTAACTAAATATTACCACTTGAAATAATACTAACATATATTTATAATAAAACTTTAATATTTTATGTATATTTTATATACAAATATTTATATATATTTTACTTTTTCGTCGATTTTACGATAAAAATTAATATTTATTGTATACTGAATGAACATTCATTTTTTACTATTTTAATTGAATTTGTATATAATACATACAATTTTAAGAATATTTAGAATATTAATACTTGGATTTAATTGTCAACATTATCAATAACTAAAGTATATTATTTGTCAGTATATTTTAAAAGAAAAAAATGGTTACTTTTAAACAAGAAAGTTTTTTAAAACTACTGATTACCCAATCCACAAATACTTTGTTTTAAAGTAAGAATTTCATAAAAATACAATATAATGTATATTAAATATACAGTTATATAGTATAAATATATCTTTTAAGATGTTATTATCAATATATAAAAGGATAAAACATGACAAAACTAATGCAAAATCAAAAAGATTCAAGTTTAAAAAAATTGGAAGAAGCTTTTAATGCAAGAAATAAAAAACAAAATAAAATTGAAAAATTAAAAGAGCTAAAAACACCTATAAGTGTATATGAAAAGTTAGAATATCTTTGTAGTAAAACATTTGAAGAACTTCAAGATGAAGACAAAATATTTTTCTTAAAATGTTTTGGACTATATGGAAAAAAAGATGGAACTCTTATGTTAAGACTACGTATTCCAGCGGGTCAACTGAGTATCAAACAAGCCATCAAAATAGGTGAGATAGCTAAAGCTTATGGGGAAGACTATATTGATATTACGACTCGACAACAGCTAGAACTAAGATATCTAAAACTCAAAAATATTGTTACAGTTATCAAAGAGTTAGATAGCATTGGTATCACAACATTTCAAACAGGAATAGATAACTTTAGAAATATAGTAACATCATCTTTTGATGGATTAGGAGACAAACATATAATCAATTGTACACCAATCATCAAAGAACTTCAATCAATATTTATAAAAAAAGATGAATGGATAGCAACCTTACCAAGAAAGTTTAATACAGCCATTTTAGGAACAAATACCAACGACTGTAATATTTATGGACATGATTGTGCTTTTATCGTTGCATCAAAAGATGATGAGATAGGATTCAACCTTTTTATTGGTGGAAAAGTTGGAGTTCAAGCTAAAGACACTGGATTATTTATCAAAAAAGATCAAGTAATAGATACATTTAAAGCAATCATTGAACTGTTTAAAACCTATGGTTTTAGAGATAATAGAAATAAAAATAGGCTACATTTTTTAATTGAAGCGGTCGGAATTGAAGAGTTTGTAAAAGCGATACAAGAAACATCAAAGATAAAATACAAAAACTCTGGTAGACTACTTGCAGAAAAAGAATACATATTAGATAAAAGTGGTGTGTTTAGCTTATCTCAAGAACTAAAAGCTGTACATTTTAGTATACCAAGTGGTATATTTAAAGGGAGTGATTTGATTAAAGTTGCTGAACTTTGCAAGAGTGTTGATGGTCACATAAGATTATCAGTAGAACAAAGTTTATACATAATAGTTGATAAAAACAACAGCAAAATTGTAAAACAAAGTGAACTATTTAATCAATATAAAAATTACAACAATGTATATTTTAATCACCAAGTAGCTTGCGCAGGAGAAGCAACGTGTTCTTTTGGTGTGATACCCAATAAACAAGATGCAATTGATATGGCAAACTTTTTATCTAAAGAAGTAGCTTTAGAAGATGGAAAAGTCAGAATGTATTGGTCAGGATGTGTAAAAGGCTGTGGAGCACATGGTATTGCAGATATAGGATTTGAGGGATGCAAAACTAAAGACGAAGATGGTAACGCTTGTTATGGTGTACATATATATCTAGGAGGAAAAGCTACAAAAGAAGCCAAAGAAGCAAGAATATTATACAAATCACTTCCATTAACACAAGCAAAGTATAAAGTAAAAAATCTTCTAAAACTATATAAAGATACAAAAAAAGAAAATGAAAGTTTTGAAAGTTTTGATGATAGAATTTTAAGTTTACTATCAAGTCAAGAAATTATCAAGATGCTTGAAGTTTAAATTCCAAGCAATAAAAAATGTATTAATTTTGGTGGGTCGTGGAGAATTGAAGTTTACTTTATATAAAGGCTTTAATAGATACTAATTTTAAAATGTAACTTCTGATGTAACTAAAAGTAGTTTTAACTATCTTTTATTATCTCATTTATGTATTGATTTAGTTCATTTTCATTTATGCTTTCTATTTGTGATTTATCATAAATAGTTAGTAGATATACAGTATCATTAATTTTTAAATAATAATAGATTCTATACCCTGCACTTTTACCTTTATTTTTATTGCTGTTGGATAGTCTTACTTTAAAAAGATTATTGTTTATTGGTGTTGCTCCATGATGAACATCATCAAAATTTGAAATAAAATCATTTAAATCTTGTTTTATAAGATTGTATTTTTTGGATAGTTTTTTAACTTCTTTATCAAACCTTGTTACAGTTTCAAAGTTCATCAAATAAATCTTTTATAGGTCTAGTTTTTCCACTTTTAACCTCATCAAGTCCTTGTTTTATATCATTTGCTATTTTATGCTCTTTGTGATAAATAGCTTTTTTCATCATCTTTTTTAGTTCGCCTTGAATATCTATACCATTTTTTAGCATATCTTGATAAATATTATCTTCTACTTGCACTTGAACTGTTTGCATAAATACCCTTTTTTATTTATTTTCACTATTATATCTTATTTAAGTCCAAAAAATCTTTAAAGCTATTTAGTAATTATCAGCTTATTTGAACAGTTTACATCTACCCTACTTTTAAATGTATTTACACCTTAAAAGTTTACAGGTATCAACAATATCAAGATTACTAATTGTACGGTCTCAAAATTTAAAATATGTGAAAACTGCTAAAATAAGCTATAATACTGCAAAGAAATATAAAGAGTTTATAGAAAATTAGAATGAAAACGATTAAACTTAAACTAATAAAAAAACAAATTATAGAAATAGATGGTAATTTTTATAAAGTTACGATAGAACCTATTGAAGAAGAAAATAAAATTTCTACGACTAAAATGTTACATTGCATCGATAATGACATCTTTTTCAAATATACTTTATTTCTCATTAAGTGCTAAAGAA